>ORJL011741942.1_pt1 | contig 18327 bp, 16 predicted proteins | sample 1779941 | NCBI WGS metagenome assembly ORJL01 (sample SAMEA104232317, study PRJEB22302) | groundwater metagenome | biome: forest; feature: aquifer; material: groundwater | place: USA | collected 2011-08-07 | depth 5.8 m | reverse complement strand
TTCGACTCTGAGAGTCTCAGACTCGATGAGCTCAGGGCAAACCGTTCCGGTTTGCAACGAACAATGCACCGAGGCCTTCAGAATCATACCTCAGGAACTATCTTTTCTTCGAAAACAGAACCTTCCCATACCCCGTCTCTGCCCCAACTGCCGGCACTATCAGCGAATCAAGCAACGAAACCCCCTCAAACTCTGGCATAGGAAGTGCATGTGCGGCATGAAAACCGCTTACCAAAACACGATCAAGCACGATCATGAAGGCAGATGCCCTAACGAGTTTGAGACGACCTACGCTCCCGAACGCCCCGAGATCGTTTATTGCGAGGGGTGTTATTTAAGGGAGGTGGTATGAGCTTCTCTAATTCGCGCGAATTAGAGAATAGTCTGAAGATATGAACTCGAAAACGCCCAACTTCGATAAAGCTCTGGACGCGATTTTAAAAAATCTAAAGCCGCACGCCCGCGAATGTAAAAAATGCGCTCAAAATTTCGAAATTTTCAAAGAGGATATTGAGTTTTACCATAAACTACGCGTCCCGCCGCCGACCTTGTGTCCGGATTGCCGCAAACAAAGGCGTATGACTTTTTACAACGTAACCACTTTCTATAAAAGAAAATGCAATGCGCCCAATCATTCAGAGGATCTAATTTCAATTTTTCCTGATAAAATAGCCTGGAAAGTTTACGATAATGATTTTTGGTGGAGCGACTCCTGGGATTCCATGGAGTTTGCGAGGGAGTATGATTTTTCTAAACGATTTTTTGAGCAGTTCGAAAACTTATTTTTACAAGTTCCTTTGCTGCATACTGCCCGCGATCCTAAAAGCGTCGATTCCGATTACACGGCAGGAGGAATCCAGCATAAAAATTGTTATTACATATTTGGAGGAATAAAGAGCGAGAATGTTATGTATGGCAATTGGCCGCTTTATTCCAGAGATTCTATTGATATCTTGATTGCAAATGTCTCGGAACTTTGTTATGAAATTATTTCAGCAAGAAATAATTTTAATTGCGACTTCATTTATTTTTCAAATAATTGTATTGATTCGCGCTTTCTTTATGACTGCAAAAATTGTTCTCATTGTTTTTGCTGCGTGAATCTGCGCAACAAACAATATTATTTTTTTAACGAGCCCCTGACCCGGGAAGAATTCGAAAAAAGAATGAAAGAAATTAATTTTGGCTCTCATAAAACTCTAAATTTTTGGGAAAAGAAATTTAAGGACGTCCTGAAAAGTGCTATTTATCGCTCCGTCCATAATGAAAAAACTGTAAATTCGAGCGGTTCATTTTTACGTGAATGCAAGAATTGTTTTGTTTCTTTCTGGGTGGAGAAAGGTGAAAATCTTAGATATATTGATTATGGTTTAGGCCTGAAAGATAATATGGATTTTACTACGAGCGGCGGCGATTCAGGCGAAAGGTCTTATGAGACTATAAACGCAGGATTATATGATATCAAATTCTCAGTACTTACTCGAACGTCAAATTCACTCGAATACTGTATAAATTGTTTTAATTGTTCAAATTGTTTTGGGAGCGTGGGTCTTAGGAATAAAAAGTTTTGTATTTTCAACAAGCAATATTCTGAAGAATATTACTGGGCGAAACTAGACGAGATAAAATCAAAAATGTTCACGGATGGCGAATACGGAGAATTCTTTCCAATTTCCATGAGTCCTTATCCTTACAACGCCTCGCTCGCGCAGACTGAATTTCCCCTCACTAAAGAAAAAGTTAGTGAAATAGGTGGCTATTGGTACGAGACTCCGGTGTCGTTTGAAGGAATTGATCCAAAGAATATTCTGAAAGGCGATGAAATTCCCGATGATATCAAGAACGTCGGCGACGATATTTTACAAAAAGTCCTAATCTGTGAAATAACCGGCAAACCATTTATTATTACTCCGGCAGAACTTGCTTTTTATCGCAGAAAAAACCTGCCGCTTCCCACTAAGCATCCCTATCAGCGTCTTATTGAGCGATTTAAAATGAAAACCCCTTTCAAGCTTTGGAGATATCCCTGCTCAAAATGCGGCAAAGAAATGTACACTTCCTACGCTCCCGAGAAAAAATTAAAAGTTTACTGTGAGTCTTGCTATATTAAAGAAGTAGTGTGAAATCATGAATTCCGAAACAAGAATCCATTCGCAAAGCTCAGGACCTACGGCGTGTCAGAATTGTAAAAAAGAGTTCAAGATCGAACCCGAAGATTTTAAGTTTTACGAGAAAATAAAAGTTCCTCCGCCAACCTTTTGTCCGCAATGCCGGTTACTGCATAAGATGTTTTGGATTAATGGACGGAATTTATATAGGCGTTCATGTAATGCTCCGGGCCACGAAGAGGAGATTATTTCCAAGTATTCAAGCGAGAAGCTAGCCCCAGTTTATGATTATAAATTTTGGTGGTCGGATGGTTGGGATCCCTCCGCATACGGAAAGAGTTTTGATTTTTCAAAACCCTTCTTTGAACAGCTAAAAGAATTGTTGGATAGCGTACCAGTGCGGAACTTGGACATCACCAATTCAATAAATTGTGATTATTGTCCGTCTATTTCGAACAGCAAGGATTGTTACTTGGTCGGCGGCGGCTACATGGCGGAAGACTGTCTTTACAGCAATACCCCGGCTTTGAGCAAGCGGTGTATCGATTCTGTAGCCAGTATTATGTGCGATACGCTCTATGAGAGTTATGGATGCGTGAGTTCATTTAATCTTGCGTTTGCATATAACTCGTACGACTGTATGGATTCAAAATTCTTATATGATTGTCACGGCTGTTCCAATTGCTTTGGTTGTGTGGGCTTACGCCACAAACAATATCATATTTTTAATAAGCCATATTTAAAAGAAGAATATAAACGAGAGATACAGAAATTTGATATCGGCAGTTATGTAAAATTACAGGAAATCATTCCACGTTTTAATCTTCTGTTGGAACAGTACCCCAGACGGTTTGCAGAAATGAAAAATGCAGTGGATTGCACGGGAAACATTATTGAACACGCAAAAAATTGTCATTATTGTTTTGAAATTAGAAATGGAGCTGAAAATTGCAAATATATGCTTTTGGCGGGGCGAAATATTAAAGACAGTTATGATGTTTTTGGCGGAGGAGCAAAATCAGAATTGATTTACGAATCAATGAATATTCTTGGAGGACAGAAGATTTTCTTTTCTGCGCGTGTTCATAATTCCGTGGGTGTGCAGCATTCGGTTGATTGTTATTCTTCAATGCATCTATTTGGATGTGTTGGTCTGCGGCATAAAGAATACTGCATTTTGAATAAACAATATTCTCGAGAGGAATACGAACAGCTCGTGCCAAAAATTATTGAGCACATGTTGGCAAAACCATACATTACAAAAGCCGGACTATCATACAGATATGGAGATCCATTTCCTATTGAGATTGCTCCATTCGCTTATAATGAAAGCGATGCGCAGGAATGGTTCCTTTCAAATGAAATTGAAGCTCGAAAGAACGGATATCAATGGAAAGCAAAAAGAGAGCATGATTATCAAATTAATCTTTCTGCTGCCGAGTTGCCTGATCATATTGATAACGTTTCAGATTCAATCATTGATCAAATCATAGGCTGCGAGCATGGGGGAAAATGCGAAGATAAGTGCACCACAGCGTTTCGAATTATACCCAAAGAGCTTAAATTTTATCGAGAGCGAAATCTTGCTTTGCCACGGCTTTGCCCGAATTGCCGATATTTTAAGTTAGCGCGTTTTCGTCCTTCTTATAATCTGTGGCGAAGGCAATGCATGTGTTTATCGGAAGAGGCTCTTGCGAGAAAAAATCCTTACAAAAATACCATCGAGCACTTTCATGGCGAAAATAGGTGCCAGAATGAATTTGGAACAAGTTATGAGCCAACCCGTCCGGAGCTGCTTTATTGTGAGCAGTGTTATCTAAGAGAAGTCGTATGAAGCAGAAAATTATTTTGCGTCTTAGGCTTATGCGGCTGATACTTTCAAGCATATGGACATTTATTAAATTACGGGTATCGTCTTTTTTCAAAAAATGACTATGAGCGCCTTTGTCGGAATTTTTCAAAAGGAGCTTTGGACGTCGCGCTTGCTCGCCTGGTATCTCTACGATTTTGCCAACTCCCTTCTGATTATCAATATCACGCTTTATTTTTCGCAGTGGGTCGTGATAGACAAAAAGGTTTCGGATTTTTGGTTCGCCGCGCCTTTTATCATTGCCACTTTGATTCTGGTGTTTCTCTCTCCTTACGCGGGAGAGCTGGGGGACAGAAAAGGGAAGCATTATATTATTTTTGTACTGACTACTCTCGGCGCCATCGGAGCGGCTTTTTTGATGTTTCTCGCCGGCCGTCTTTTCGGTAACGTAATTCTAGCTTTGGTTCTTTATGGAGTCTACCAATTGTTGATTCAAACTACTTTTGTCCCCTACGACGCCTTTTTAAAATATCTCGTCGGCAAAGGTAATTATGGGAAAGTGTCCGGCATCGGTTTTGCTTTCGGACAGGCGGGGAATATCCTCGGGCTCTTGTTAACCCTACCTGTCATAAGAGGCGAGGTGTGGTTTTTAGGCAGCGATCGCCTCGCGCCCATGTTGGCGGGCGGGATATTATTTTTAATTTTAACTCTGCCTAGTTTTTTCTTGCTTCGAATCAAGCAGACTCAAGTTGACCTCCCCACAAATCCCTCTTTTTTTAGTTCGCTTTTTAAAAATTTGAAAGAGAGCAAGAGCCGTCCCGGCGTTCTTCCTTTTCTGCTGTCCTTTTATTTTTTCAGCGATGCGATTTTGACCTTGAATCTTTTTTCCGCCATTTATCTTCAGAATGTTTTTAACGCGCCCGATGCCTTCAAAGTTAAAATTCTTATCCTCGTGTTTTTGGGTTTTCTATTTGGCGCTTTCGGCAGTGGCGCCGCTTCAGACACTTTCGGGCATCGGCGTGTTCTGCTTCTTGCGTTGGCGGGAACGGCGGCGAGCATCGCGGCTATCGCCCTCGTCGGTAACTTGGGAATTTTGCTCTTGCTTTTCCCGCTTTTCGGCTTCGCCATCGGCGTTGCTTATGCCACCTCGCGGGCGTATCTCGCTTCTTTAATACCGCCGGAGGAGAGCGGAAAATTTTTTGGCCTTTATGTATTTGCGGAAAGATTCGCTTCCATGGTAGGCCCCTTGGTCTGGGGAGTCATGATTTGGGCATTTTCAGCAAAATTTCCATTTAATTACCGCCTTGCGGCGCTGGCAATGGCGGGTTTGGTTATTATCGGAATCTTGCCGTTAGTTTTAAATAAAGAGAAAATGAAATTATGGTCTTGAATGTTTTAAAAGTTTTCGGACTCTCGGCGGTCTCGTTTGTAATCGGGATTTTGCTGACGCCGCTTTTGACGCATTATCTCTATAAATACAAGCTTTGGCGGAAGGAAGTGCGGACCGAGGCGCCGGACGGCTCCAAAACCCCGATTTTCGCCGAAATGCACAAAGACCGGGAAACCAGGGTGCCGCGGATGGGCGGGATTTTGATTTGGGTAATTCCCGCCCTGCTTCTGGTATTATTGCGGTTTTTGCTTGCTGTTACCGATCGCCCTATCTTTTTTAAGCTGAATTTTCTCTCGCGCTCGCAGACCTGGCTTCCGCTTTTTACCCTCGTCGCCGCTTCGCTCGTGGGTTTAGCCGACGACATTTTGCAAGTCTTCGGCCGCGGGGGTTACGTGGCGGGCGGCATGCGCTTTTCGCGGCGTCTCTTGTTAATTCTCCTCATCGCGTCGATCGGCGCCTGGTGGTTTTATGTAAAACTCGACGTGAGCGCTGTCTACGTGCCCTTTTTTGGAGAGGTTTCGCTCGGAGCTCTTTTCCCGGTATTTTTCGTTCTCGTGATGCTCGCAACTTTTTCCGGAAGTGTTATTGACGGGCTTGACGGGCTGGCCGGGGGAGTGATGGCTTCGATTTTCACGGCTTACGCCGGTATCGCTTTTTTTCAGGAACAGTTTAACTTGGCGGCATTTGCAGCCGTGGTCGCGGGCGCGATTGGGGCGTTTTTGTGGTTCAATATCCCGCCCGCCCGGTTTTACATGGGGGAAACTGGAATTTTGGGACTTACTACCTCGCTTACCGTGGTTGCTTTTCTGACCAACGCGGTTTTGGTCTTGCCGATAATCGCTCTGCCGCTCGTTTTGGATTCCGCCTCCGTCATAATCCAGCTTTTTTCGAAAAGATTTTTAGGACGGAAGATTTTTCTCGTCGCGCCCCTGCACCACCATTTTGAAGCCAAAGGCTGGCCCGCCTACAAAATCACGATGCGCGCCTGGGTGCTTTCGGCCGTATGCGCCATCGTGGGCATGGTGATACAGCTTCTCGGAAGGTGAAATTGATAAATCGCTTCGCTTGATAAAATTGGTGAAATTGAAAACAATCTTCATCTGATATAATGAAATTATGGCCACCTATTCGATTTTAATCCGAGGCGGGATGATTTTTCGTGATAAAAAGCTCGAGCGCGCGGATATCGGGATAAAAGATGACAAGATCCAGCGCATAGGCGACTTGTCGCGTGACCGCGGAGTGCTGGAAATTGACGCTACTGGAAGATATGTCTCGCCTGGGTTTGTTGATCTGACCTCGCATTCCGACACGCACTGGACCTTGTTCAACTATCCTTCCCAGGAGAGCTTCTTGGCGCAGGGGATAACGACGATTTTAGGCGGAAGTTGCGGAGCGTCTTTGGCGCCTTTAGTGAAGGGCGAAGATATCGAGGGAATTGAGAAATGGGCGGACGTTCGGGAGATAAACATAAATTGGGCGGGCCTCGCGGAATTTTTTGAAGAGCTTTCGCGGCACCCTTTGGGTGTGAATTTCGCGACCTTGGTGGGGCATGGCACGCTCCGGAGGAGCGTTTTGGGGGACGAAGCCCGAGCCGCCACGCACGCCGAAACCGACCAAATGCGCCTCTTGCTGGAGCGCTCGCTCCGAGAGGGCGCCTTTGGCCTTTCCACGAACCTAGGGGCTTCGCATGGGCGTCCGGCGGCCGAAGACGAGCTGGCCGAGCTGTTTTCGATTGTCCGCGCTTACGGCGGCCTCACCAAGCATCATTTAAAAGATGAAGGAAAAAATATTTTGCCGGCGCTCGTTGAATTGATTCAGCTCGCCCGGGAATCGCGGACTAAAATTCATTTCTCTCATTTTAAAATTCTGGGGCGCTCCGCTTGGCATCTTTTCCATGACGTTCTCGGAGTGTTTGAGTCCGCGCGGGAGGACGGGCTTGCTTTAACTTTGGACTTTTTCCCCTACACCAGAACCGGCTCCCAGCTTTATCTCTTGTTGCCCCCGTGGGCGCTTGAAGGAGGAAAGGATAGAATTTTGGCGTATCTCGGCGAGGCCGCGAGGCGCGAAGAAATTAAGGCCTATCTAAAATCTCTGACGCTTCATTATGAAAGAATTACCATCGCCTCCACCCTCGAAGATCGCGCCGCGATTGGGAAAACCATTGGCGATTTGTCAAGTTCAAGCGGGCTTTCGCCGGAAGAAGTTCTTTTGAAGTTGCTGGAAACAAATCAGCTCAAAGTTTCTATTTTTAACGAAGTTATCTCTCAAGAGCACCTTTCAGAGCTTGCAAAAAAGGGATATGCGATGCTTGCTTCCGATGGAGTCGGTTATACGAAAGAGATCCGTTTGCCGTTTGATCTTCCGCACCCCCGCTCTTACGGAGCTTTCCCGCGCGCTCTGGAAATTTTTTCAAAAGAGACGAATATTGTATCGTGGCCGGAGCTTCTGTATAAAATGACCGAGTTCCCCGCCGAGGTTCTGGGGCTCAAAGAGCGCGGAAAACTGGCGGAAGGGTTTTTTGCCGACATCGCGGTATTTGATCCCGAGGCCATCCGCAGTACCGCCGATTACGATAATCCTTATCTTTTTCCCGTGGGAATAGAATGGGTTTTGGTAAATGGCAAAGTCGCGGTGGAGCGCGGGGTTTTTAGCGGAAAACTTGCCGGAAAAATTTTAAAAAAGACATGGAGCCCTTAAAAAAAGCCGCCATCATTGGCTTCGGACTGGAGGGGCGGGCGCTCTTTTTTTATCTGCGAAAGAAGGGGAATTTTGACATCACCGTTCTTGATAAAAATCCGGCGCTTAAACTTCCGCGGGGAACCAAAGCGGTCTTCGGCCGAAATTATCTCAAGGGCCTGCAGAATTTTGATCTTATTTTCAGGAGCCCCGGCGTTCCTTTCAATTTTCCGGAAATTCAGAAAGTTAAAAATAAAGTTTCGAGTCTCTCTAAATTATTTTTTGAGCGCGCTCGCGGGATCATTGTCGGCATTACGGGCTCGGCGGGGAAGACCACTACGGCCACCCTTTTGTATAAAATTTTGAAAGCTGCCGGTAAGGACGCTTATTTAGTCGGGAATATCGGTATAAATTCGCTTAGCGTTCTTGATAAGCTTTCTCCTCGCTCCATTACGGTGATGGAGCTTTCGAGCTTTCAGCTTCAGGATTTAAAACGCTCTCCGAATGTCGCCGTGATTTTAGATATTTATGAAGAGCATTTGGATAAACACAGGAGCTTTCAGGAATATCTGCGCGCCAAAACAAATATCGTACGTTTCCAGAGAAAATCGGATTATGTCATTTATGCGGCCGAAAATAAATTTTCGAAGCGCCTTGCCCTCAGATCGCGCGGCAGAAAAATTTCTTTCACGGGCTCGGACACCGCAAAGCTAGTGCCGGGCGGGATAAAATTGAGGGGCGGACATAATCAAAAAAATGTGGCGGCGGCAAGTTTGACCGCCCGTCTTTTGGGAGCCAGATTGGGTATTATCAGAAAAACGGCGCTAAATTTTTCCGGGCTTGAACACCGTCTGGAGTTCGTAAGAAAGCTTCGCGGCATCAAATTTTACAACGATTCGAAAGCCACCAATATCGGCTCGGCCGTCGCGGGCATCAACGCTTTTCCGGAGAATAAAATTGTGCTTACCGGCGGATATAATAAAAACCTAAATTTTAAGCCGCTGGTCCGGCGTCTTGCGAATTTGGATGTAAAACTCGCGATTTTATTCGGCGCGTCCCGCAACGATATTGCCAAAGAACTTCGCAAATTAAAATTCAAGCGGTTTAAAACCGTGGGCAGGTTGGAGGACGCCGTAAAGTTGGCTTACCGGAAGGCGAAGAGAAACGAGGTGGTTCTTTTGGCTCCCGCCACGGCCAGCTTTGACGAATTCAAGGATTACAAAGAGCGCGGAAAAATGTTCAAAAAATTTGTGCGGCGGCTGAAAGTTGCTTCATCCCGAGGTTCAGCACCGAGGGGCCCGACAGGGGAGGGGCTGAAATGAAATCCGACCCGGTTTTGAAAGGAATTTTAGTGATACTTATTGCGGCCGGATTTTTTATTCTGCTTTCGGCTTCCATCGGCCTTACGGCCAAACGCGACCTGCCCCCTTATTATTTCGTGCTCCGCCAGCTTCTGACTGGAGGTCTTATCGGATTTCTTGGACTGGCGCTTGCTTCCCGGATTAACTACCGGCGATATCGCGCCTGGGCGCTCTGGATATTTCTTCTGAGTATTATATTGACCCTTTTGGTTTTTGTGCCCAAAATCGGCCTCGAGTTTGGAGGGGCGAGACGCTGGATCAGCGTCGGCGCCTTTAGTTTTCAACCTTCCGAATTTTTAAAATTCGGCTACATTCTTTATCTCTCGGCGCTTTTTTCCGCGGGCCGCAACGAGGTGAAATCTCTCGGTGGGGGATTTATTCCATTCGTTTTGATTACGGGTCTGGTCGGGGGACTTTTTATTCTCGAGCCGGACATCGGCTCTTTCGGAGTGGCGGTGCTCTCCGGCCTCCTGTTGTTTTTGGTTGCGGGGGGCAGATGGCGTCATCTCGGCGCGCTTATTATTCTGGGCGCGGTACTTCTGCTTATTTTAGTTTTGATTGAGCCGTACCGCTTGGAAAGAATCTCGGTTTTTCTAAATCCTTCTTACGACCCGCAGGGTTCCGGCTATCAGATTAAACAGGCCCTCATTGCCATCGGCTCTGGAGGTATTTTGGGACGAGGTTTCGGAATGAGCCGGCAGAAATTTCAGTATTTGCCCGAGCCCGTGGGGGATTCAATTTTCGCTGTGGCGGCGGAAGAGTTCGGATTTATAGGCAGTATTATTTTGATAGGGCTTTTTGTGGTTTTCGCGTGGCGCGGGTTTTTGGTTTCTTCCGAAGCGAGAGATTCTTTCGGCCGGCTTTTGGGTTCGGGAATTGTCATTTTGATTGTAATTCAGTCTTTGGTTAATATCGCGGCCCTGACCGGCCTTCTGCCTTTGACCGGTATACCGCTTTTATTCGTGTCTCAAGGCGGTTCGGCTTTCGCCGTTGCGTTGACCGAAGTCGGCATTCTTTTGAATATTTCGAAAAATCGGGCCTGATTCTGATATAATGAGAACATGAAGGTTTTACTTGCTGGCGGGGGCACCGGTGGCCACTTTTATCCTTTGATAGCGGTGGCGCGCTCGCTTAAGGATATTGCCGAGCAGGAAAGAATCGTGAGTCTTGAGATAAGCTTTATCTCGCCCGATCCTTACGACGCCGAGCTTTTGCGCGAGGAGGAAATTAAATTTATAAAAGCCCCGGCTGGGAAAATCCGCCGCTATTTTTCGCTTTGGAATATCGTTGACTTTGTCAAAACGGCTTGGGGCGTCGTTTCCGCCGTTTTTTCCATCTATCTGAATTTCCCGGATGTGATTTTCGCGAAAGGCGGCTATGCGAGTTTTCCGGCGCTCGTCGCCGCGAGAATTTTTAGAATCCCTCTTGTTATTCATGAATCCGACATTGTTCCGGGGAAAGTGTCTCTGTGGGCTTCCAAATTCGCGACCCGCGTTGCGATTTCTTTTCCGCAATCCCTGAAATATTTTCCTCCCGAAAAGACGGCGCTTACCGGAAACCCCATCCGCAAGCAGGTGCTCGGCGGGAATAAGGATGAAGCGCTCGAGCTCTTCGGTTTGGAGGGAAATCTGCCCGCCATTTTGGTTCTCGGAGGGTCGCAAGGAGCCGAGCGCCTGAATAATGTTATTTTGGAAATTCTGCCGGAGCTTGTGAAATCGGCTCAGGTCATTCATCAGACGGGACGGGCGAATCTGGCAGAAATCAAACTTCGCTCCGGCCTGATTTTGGAATCCTCCGCTTTCGCCAAGCGTTACCATCCTTACGGTTTTTTGAATGAGGGCTCTTTGCGGAACGCTTCTAAGGTCGGCGCTCTCGCCCTCGCGCGCGCCGGCGCCGGGAGTATTTTTGAACTCGCGGCTTGGGGACTCCCCGCGATTTTAATTCCTCTGCCGTACGCCGCCCAAGACCATCAGCGGGAAAACGCTTACGGCTACGCGCGCTCGGGCGCGGCGGTCGTGCTGGAGGAAGAAAATTTGACCCCCCATGTCCTGCTTTCTGAAATTGCGAAAATTTTATCGAATCCTTCCCGACAGGCGGAGATGTCGCGCGCCGCGCAGACTTTTTCTAAAGTGGACGCGGCTAACCGAATCGCCGAGGAGATAATTAAGCTGGCTTTAAAACACTCTTAATTATGGAAGTTAGAACGCGTTTCGCCCCAAGCCCCACGGGATTTTTACATGTCGGCGGGCTTCGCACGGCGCTCTATAATTATCTTTTCGCAAAACAAAACGGAGGCAAATTTATTTTGCGCATAGAAGACACAGACCGCGCGCGGCTTGTGGAAGGAGCCGAGGAAAATATTGTTGAAACATTGCGGACTTTCGGCCTGGATTTTGACGAAGGGCCGAGCAGGCAATCGGAACACTTGGGAAGATACAAAGAATGTGCCGCGGAATTAATTCAAAAAGGTGTGGCCTATGAAGACGCCGGCGCCGCCCGTTTTAAAATGCCAAAAGATGGCGTAACAAAATTTACAGATATTATCCACGGCGAGATTCAAATAGAAAATAAAACGCAGGAAGATTTTATTATTTTAAAATCAGACGGTTTCCCGACTTATAACCTTGCCCATTTGGTTGATGACCATGATATGAAAATTACCCATGTTATCCGGGGCGATGAGTTTATCTCCTCCATGCCTAAATATATTGCATTGCATAAAGCGTTCGGCTGGGATATACCGCAATACGCCCATTTGCCGCTTTTGTTGAATAAAGAGCGGGCCAAACTTTCAAAGAGGGAAGGGGAAGTAGCAGTTTATGATTTTTTAGATAAGGGCTATCTTAAAGAGGCGGTTTTGAACTTCGTCGCGCTTCTCGGCTGGCATCCGAGCAAATCGGACAAGGAACTTTTTACTTTGGAGGAATTGATAACGGAATTTAAACTGGAAGACGTCCAAAAAGCGGGGGCGATTTTTGATACTACAAAACTTGATTGGATGAACGGCGAATATATCAAGAAAAAATCGCCTCGGGAGCTTCTAGAGCTAGCATCCGCTTGCATCGGCGATTTTATACAAGATAAGCCCCAAAATGTTTTGGAGAAAGTTATTGCGCTAGAGCAGCCTCGCCTCAAAAAACTTTCTGAAATAGGGGAAAGGGTGGATTATTTTTTTCATGAACCTCAATACGACAAAGAGTTGCTTCGTTGGAAAAATATGAATGACGAGAAACTCAAAGAAAGTTTAGAAATCTCCCAAACATTACTCAGTGAAGTTCGGGAGAAAGAATTTATGGCAAAAAAAATAGAAGAATGTTTTCGTTTTGATCGGCGCGCAGGAGAGTTTACCTTAATTGAATATAATGTCGCAAAAACAGGGGATGAGAAGAGTTTTAAAGAATCAGGAATTAAAAAATACGATCTGGGATTGATGCTGTGGCCTCTGCGAGTTGCCCTCACAGGCAAGAAGGCCTCTCCGGGGCCGTTTGAGATAGCGGAGATACTTGGCAAAGAGGAGACATTAAGGCGTATTCAGAGGGCCCTGCAATTACTATGAACCCTGCCCCTAAAGTTTTTGGAGCGGTTTTGTTGTTTGCGTTCTTTATTGCCATACCAGCGATGGCGGCTACGATTGACGATCTTAAAAGTTCTATCACGGAGCGCGAGAGCCAGATAAAAGCGATTGAAGCCGAAATTGAAGAATATCAAAAGCAAATTGACGAGAATGCCTCGAAAGCCAATACTCTCAAGAGCGAAATTAAGCGTCTGGAAACCATCGTGAAGAAATTGAACGCGGACCTCCGGCTTACCCAGAAGAAAATAAACGCCTCGGAACTTACGCTCGAGAAACTTTCTTTGGAGATAAGCGACACCACTCAACACATTTCCTCTAAAGAAAAAGCGCTCGCCGCCACACTCCGAGCGCTTTACGAAAGGGAGAGCGATTCTTTGATTGAAATTCTTCTTAGATACGGGAAGCTTTCCGATTTTTTTGCCGGCGCCGAGTATATAGAAAATCTGGAATCCGCGGTCAATGTCGAGCGCAACGCGCTTATAGCGCTCGAAAAAGATTTAAAGGAAAAAAAGCAAGAGGAAGAGGCGCAGAAAAACAAACAGGAATCGCTTAAGAGCGAGCTCGAGGACCGGCGGGCAGTACAGCAAAACATCAGTAAAAGCAAGTCCCAACTTTTAACCGCGACTAAGAATAAAGAGGCGGAATATCAGAAAATCGTGAGGGAGCGTGAAAAAAAGCGCGCGGAAATTTTGGATGGCATAAGAAAAATTGAAGACGAGCTCCGGCTCTTGGTTGATCCGGCAAGTCTGCCGCCGCCTCGCTCCGGCGTTCTTGCCTGGCCAACGGCTAACCCGAAGCTTACTCAAGGGTTTGGCCAGAATACTTTTGCATCCAGCCAAAGCGATGTTTACGGCAAAAACGGGCATAACGGCATAGATTTGCGGGCTTCGATCGGAACACCTATTCTAGCGGCTGAAGACGGCCGGGTAAAATCTACGGGCAACAGTGATGTTGTTTGTCCGGGCGGTTCCTACGGACGTTGGATTTTAATTGAGCATCCTAATCGTCTGGCAACTCTTTACGCTCATTTATCTTTAATTCGGACAGCGACGGGCGAGGAGGTTAAAAAGGGGCAAGTGATAGGTTATAGCGGGGATACCGGATATACCACGGGGCCCCATCTTCACTTTACGGTATATGACGCGCGTACCGTGGAGCTTCGGTCCTCCCGGGTCTGCGGGACTTTGCCCTATGGTGGCTATCTTGACCCGTTAATTTATCTATAGGGGTAGGGGAATTGAAAAAATATCGAGAAGGTGTAGAATAAATATTATGGAACGAGGTTTTATACAGCTTATTGTAATACTGGTCCTCATTCTGGTCATATTGAGCCTTTTAGGCATAAGCCTTTCGGCGCTTTTTCAAAACAGGGTTCTTAAAGATAATTTTTCGTTTGTTTTCACTGGAGTTGAATATATCTGGACGAATTATCTGGCGCGTCCCGCCAAGATAATCGGGGGGACTTTTCTAGACCTTATCTGGCGGCCTTTTGCAGACACCCTGGACAACCTTAAAAAAGGGATCTCGCCTTTTCAGAGCAAGTAGTGGGTCGTAAAATGACGGATGTGCGACGTGCTGTTGATATTGTTTTGCCTCGCTTCCCCGTGGGAAGATAGTTCTATATGAGAACTTCTTATTCCGCGCTCGATACCTATAAAACCTGCCCGCTCAAATATAAATTCAGCCAGATTGACAAGATCAAAGGCGAGAAGACGAAGGAACAGGTTTTCGGAACGGCTGTCCATAAAGCGCTCCAGTTCATGTTCAAGCGGAATCCCCTCTTCCCCACCTTGGACGAGGTTTTGGATTTTTTTGCGAGCTACTGGAACGCGGCCAGAGACAAACTCAAAATTCCGGATAACGAGAAAGATTTTTATCTGGAACAAGGAGGGATACTTCTCAAAAAGTTTTTCCTGAAAAATCAGCCCTGGAATTTTAATGTCTTGGACCTGGAATCGCGTTTCGAGGTTTTAATCGACGATCCGGAACGCGGCGAAAATCACGTGCTCGCGGGCATCATTGACCGGATTGATAAACCCGCGGAGGAAAGCTATGAGGTCATTGATTATAAAACCTCCCGGAAAATGCCTTCGCAGGAGATGGTTGATAAAAATCTCCAGCTTTCTATTTATAATTTAGGGCTTGTAAGACGATGGCCGCATATTAAATCCGAGCAGGTAAAACTTTCGCTTTATTTTTTAGAGCACGGTGAGAAAATTTCTTCGGCTCGCCCGCCCGAAGCGCTGGAAGAGACGAAAAAAGAAGTACTCTCGACCATTCGCGAAATTCAAGAGCGGGAAAAAACCATGAATTTCCCGCCAATGCCCGGGTCCTGGTGCGCGTGGTGTCCCTACCGCCAAATCTGCCCGATGTGGAAGCATTTATATCAGAAAGCCCAGACTCCTTCGGATGAGGAAATGAAAGCGATTGTAGCGGAATATTTTTCCCTTAAAAATGAGGTTGACGACAAGAATGACCGCGTAAAAATGCTTCAGCAGAAAGTTCATCAGTATTTGGACGAGAAGGGCTTTGAGCGGGTTTTCGGCGCGGAGGGCTATATCACCCGGCGCGTTTCCGAAAAGCTGATTTTTGACATGGAACGCGCCCGCGAGGTTTTAGAACCCTTGGGCAGGTGGCAAGAGGTTTTGAAGGCCGACGCGAAACAACTTGAGAAAATCTTGAAGGGGCTTCCCTCCGACAAGAAAAAAGAGCTGGAAGGGGCTATAAAAGAAAAACGCAAAATTTCCGCTCTTACGATAAGCCGCAAAAAAGCGGAAGAAGAGGAGGGAGAAGACTGATTTTTTAAAAAAACAAAAGCGCACCGTGATTTTGTGAATTTTTATTCACTCGGCGCGCCTTTGGATTTGTTGTTGCGTTTCCGCTAAGCTGTTGTTCCGGATTGGCGCGGAAGGCAGTTTTTCACCCATTCAGCCACATTTGGCATAAGACCGGTTATGAAACCGTGGGTGGGCTCGACTACGATTCCACACCCCGAGCAACCCCCTCTCGGAATCTGCCCTTTATCGGCGGGGTCCGCTCCGTTTTCCTTCGTATCCAGGGGATGCTTCTTGTCCGGAGGCGCGTATTTCCCACCGGGGAGCACATCTCCCATATAGATCCTGGGAAAGCGGACTTTCCCCCCGCATCTTAAGATGCAATGAATGATGGCAAGGGCATAAACCTTGTCGTGTTCGCTGATGGCCTTAAGCCCCGGCGTCACCCTAAAAGAGCAAGCGGACAATATTTGCATAAAAAACACTCCTTTCCGGCTGTTTTCGCCAAGCCCAATATTACCACCTATATTATTTTTTTTCAATGGTCGGAATTTATAATCCCTCGCAGTTTGCGGCCGGTTTATAGCCCGCTTTTTCGGCCTCTTCTTTGGACGAGAAATAAATTTTATTTTCTTCCTTGATTCTTTGCGCTCCGGAGCACCACGGGAAATGATAAACGCTGCTGTTTTTTGAACCCACCAAAAGCGCCGCTTTTTTAGCGCCTGCCTGCGCAGATAGGTCTCCCCCGCCGACTAGAGGCACGCTAGGCGTTCTGACGGCAGAAATAATATTTGCCTCTTGAATGGGTTCCTGAATCCGGATAGGAAATTTATTTTCTTTTAAAACCGACAGACGCCCCAGTCCAAACCCGATTAACGCGACCAGCACTATCGTAATTACTAGTATAATCTCGTCTTCTTTGGGCAAAAACCATTCTTTGACTTTCTTGATGCGATCCTGTATCATTATTTAATTATAGCGAATTTGGGTACCCCGCCCAAATCTCAGGCAAAGATGTGATTTAGGCGGGATGCTCATAGTTTCGGCGAAAATTTTATCGCCGAAGCTTAAAATTTTCGGAAACTATGGCACATACCAAAGCCACCGGCTCAACTTCAAACCTTCGCGACTCCAAGCCCAAATATCTGGGAGTGAAACTTTTCGCGGGCGAGAGGGCGAAGGCCGGTTCAATCATTATCCGCCAGCGCGGCACCAAGTTTTTTCCGGGCGCGAATGTGCGGCTGGGAAGAGACCACACCCTCTATGCCCTCCGGGAGGGAGTTATTAAATTTTCCGAGAAGCGCCGCGAGCGCTTTGACGGGAAAATTCGGAAAGCCAAGGTGGTAAGCGTTGTCGCTGCCTAGTTTTTAGGTTTTATCTCGATTTTTACCTTTACTCCCGCACCAGAATTTTTGGTGTCGGGGTTTACTCCCTCTTGAAAGGGAGTTTTAATCTCGATTTCGAACTGGCCGGTTTCTTTGATTGGCTTTGTTATTGAAATCCACTCTTTCCGGACGGTTTTAAATCCCAAGGCGTGAAGTTTTTCCAAAATATCCCGCTCCCCCACTCCCTTGTAGAGATGGCCTTCCGGGGTTGCTTTCAATTCAAAAATTACTTGCGCGTGTACGAGTTTTTCAAGCGCCACGAGCGTTTCTGATTTTAATTTTCCAAGTTCTTCCTCGTGTTTTTGTTTTTTGGATTCGAGTTCTTTGATTTTCGCTGGAGTCGCCAAGTCCGCGAGCCCTCGCGGCACTAGAAAATTTCTGAAGTATCCTTCTTTTACTTCTTTTGTCTCCCCCGCCCGGCCCAGCTCCGGAATATCTTTTGAAAGAATAACTTTTGCCATGATTTATTGAGGCCAGTTTTTCAAAATTTCAAGGGCTTTCTCCAATTGGGGGTCTTTTCCTTTCGTTTCATCATTCTCGCTTGCTTTGACTTCTGCGTCGGGAGTCAGGCCATTTTTGGAAATGTCTTGTCCGCTCGGAGTAAGCCAGCGGGCAATGGTGACTTTAAGTGAAGTGTCGTCCGTGACCTCCAGAACTTCCTGGACCGACCCCTTTCCGAAAGTTTTTTCTCCCACCAGCTTGGCCACGCCATTATCTTTCAAGGCGCCGGCCAATATTTCCGAGGCCGAGGCCGAGCCCTTGTTTACCAAAATAACCAGGGGCAATTTTTTGAAAGGATTGTAGCCCTTGGAGCGGTAGAGCTGTTCTTTGCCGGACCTGAAGTGCTCGCGCACCACCACCTCCCCGGTATCCAGAAACCAGGACGCGATGTCCACGGAAGCTTCGAGGAACCCTCCGGGGTTGTTTCTCAAGTCTATTATCAGTTTATCCGAACCCGAGAGTATAAATTGTCTCAAGGCGCTTCGAAATTGCTCGGGGGCTTCGGCGGAAAAATTGTAGAGCTTTATTATAAAAACTCCGCCCTCTTTTTTGTCGGTCTCAAGGGTCGGAATGCGGATTATGTCGCGGGTGACGGAAATTTCCCTGGGCTTGTCGCTTGCTTCCGATAAAATTAAAAGCTTGACCACCGTTCCTTTCTCGCCGCGAATCAAGCGGACGGCTTCCTCCGTCGTGAAATCCATCGTTTCTTTGTCGCCTATTTTCAATATTTTGTCCCCCGCTTTTA
>ORJL010056472.1_pt1 | contig 18329 bp, 16 predicted proteins | sample 1779941 | NCBI WGS metagenome assembly ORJL01 (sample SAMEA104232317, study PRJEB22302) | groundwater metagenome | biome: forest; feature: aquifer; material: groundwater | place: USA | collected 2011-08-07 | depth 5.8 m | reverse complement strand
GTGTGCCTGCGCCAGCAGCCGTTCACCGCTGAGGATGTGGCGATATTCGCCGCTCACTCCATTGCGCCGACCGCTACTGTCGTATCCGACGGCCTGTGGTGTTTCGGTGCGGTGCAGATCGTCGGCGCAGAGCATGAGCGCGTCGTCACCGGCGGCGGTAAGGCCAGCACCGAATTGCCGCAATTCCGCGCGGTCAATACTTTCTTGGGTAACCTCAAGCGAGCGCTGGGCGGCACCTATCACGCCTTCGACTTTGCCAAGTACGCGCATCGTTACCTCGCCGAGGCCCAATATCGATTCAACCGTCGCTTCAATCTGCGCTCCATCCTGCCTCGCTTGATTCGGGCTGCTTCCCTCACAATTCCTACACCCGCTTCGTCCATTCGCGTGGCTGAGGCAGGTCGCTAATCAAGTATCCTTTTGAGCAGGGTGAATTTGCCCAAACCAGGAACCCCTGCTGTGTGAAAGAGTTAGGTCAATAGCTGGACAACCCGCCACGGATCGCGTATAAGGAGGTTCATCGAAGGCTGAGTGAGCGCGGTGTTGATGCTCAAAGATATCGATGTTCGCCCGGTTGCGAGGGCCGAAGAGACGTACTACCAGCAATTGATGCAGGCGCACCATTATCTGGGCGCGCTGCCCAAGATCAGCGAGACGCTCTGGTATGTGGCCACTTGGAAGCAGGAATGGGTGGCGCTGCTGAGCTTCTCTGCGGCAGCCTGGAAGTGCGCGGTGCGCGATCGCTGGATCGGTTGGCATTATCGCCATCAGTTTGACCGGCTCAAACTCATCGCCAACAACAGCAGATTCCTGATTCTGCCGGATTGGCACCGCCCGAATCTCGCCTCACGCACCTTGGGCTTATGCTTGAAACGGATTAGCCGTGATTGGCTTGAGCGCTTTGGTCACCCGCTGTTACTGGTGGAGACGTTCGTTGATCCGCGCCGTTTTCGCGGCACGCTCTACCAGGCAGCGAACTGGACCTGTGTGGGCGAGAGCCGAGGATTCCGGCGCACCCGCGAGGGCTACAGCGAGGCGAACCCCGCGCCCAAAAAGGTGTTCGTGCGTGCCTTGCAAACCAATGCCCGAGCGCTGTTATCCGCGCCCGTCCTGAGTCCTGCCTACCGTGTGGGAGCTCCCAAAATGCTGCTCACCGCCGCTCAGATGCGTTCGCTGCCCGAGTTCTTCACCGACATTGCCGATCCGCGTCGCGCTCAGGGGCGGCGCCACCGCTTAGTCACGATCCTGTCGCTCGCCGCAGCCGCCGTGCTGTGCGGCATGCGCGGCTACAAGGCGATGGCCGACTGGGTGCAAAGCTTGAGCCCCGCAGCGCGCGAGCGCTTCGGCTGCCGCCTGGACCGGGGGCGGCGTATCGTGCCCAGCGAATACGTCATTCGCGATGCCCTCATTCGCGTGGATCCGAGCGCCTTGGACCGCGCACTACAACGGTGGAACGACACCTATGGCCAGCACGACGCAAGCCTTGCCATCGATGGCAAGACCATGTGCAATGCCATCGACGAGAACGGCTGCCAGACCCACATCATGAGCGTCATCGGCCATCAGAGTCAGGCCTGCTACACCCAAAAAAAGTCGGCACCCTGCCCGTAGAGGGCGATACCGAAGCGCTCAAGCAAACCAACGAAATCGGCATGGCCATCCCGCTGCTCGATGCCATTGCGATTGAAGGTAAGGACATCACCGCGGATGCCCTGCTCACCCAACGCAAATTCGCCCGCTACCTCGTGGCACAGCGCCACGCCCATTACCACTTCACCGTCAAAACCAACCAGCCCATGCTCTACCAGGACATCGCGTTCTACTTCCGCGATCGGCAAGCCCCCGATTTCGTCGAAGTCGCCCCTTGCGAACACGGGCGAATCGAAACGCGCCGTATCTGGACGAGCAGTGCACTGAACGGCTATGTCGACTCCCCACACGTAGGCCAGGTCTACCTCATCGAACGCGAGGCGATCCACAAGAAAAACGGCAAACACTCACATGAACTCGCCTATGGCATCACCAGCCGTACCCCACAGCAGGCTGACGCCAAGCGTCTCCTGCAGATCAACCGCGCACACTGGGTCATCGAAAACAGCTGCCACTACATCCTCGACTGGACCTACGACGAGGATCGCAGTCGTATCCGCACCGGCCACGGCCCCGAAAACATGACCCGCCTGCGCCGCTTTGCCATCGGCCTCATCAAATCCAAGCGTGTCCGCAGCGCCGCCCAGACCATGCGACAACTCAACCGCAACATGCGCATGGTCTTCGACTACCTGCGAATGACAAAAAACTCTTGCCCTGCTGTCTGCGCGTAAAATGCGAGAACAAATTTACCGTGTCCTTTTGAGAAGGATCCTCGTGCGCTGGCCTCAGGACAGGGTAGTATTCACTACCCGAACGGAACCCCGACCTATAGGTATTTGCGCGTTTCCATAATGAGCTGGCTGGAAGTTCGCATTTCCTGAGAAATATTCATGTCGTTCCATACCAAAGCAGAACTGCTAACAGCGGGTTTTTCCAGCGTAGGTGAAAACGTTCGCATAAGCGACAAGGTATCACTCTATGCAATTTCTGGAACGATTGGTAACTGCGTCCGGATTGATGATTTCTGCGTACTGAAAGGGCGACTTGAGATAGGCTCGTTCGTCCACATAGCGGCGTTTTGTCTGATCTCTGGTGTACGTGGCGTGGTCCGATTTGCGGATTGCACGACGCTCTCCAGTGGAGTGCACGTCTACACGGGGTCTGATGATTATTCCGCAGATGCGCTCAGCAGCTCCGTAGTGCCACGGGAGCATGTAAAAACGATAGCGGGCGACGTGGATCTCGCCGTTGGAGCGCTTGTTGGCGCTCATTCGCTGCTGTTGCCCGGTACGCGTATCGGAGAGGGAGCGAGCATCGGGGCGCAATGCATTGTCTACGGAGAGATTCCCCGGGGCGCCGTCCTTGTTAACCGTGCTGCAAAAGGGCAGATCATCAGGTACCGCGATTGGAAAAAAATCGTGCGTTTGGCAGAACGCCTGAAAAAAAGCCCGCGTGTTGCCGCGGGTGGAGCTTCGTTCTCCAAATGAGCGTTCTCGGAGTGCGCCTTTCCAGCCACGTATTGCACGCTTTGCAAAACACTGCACGCGCTTACAACGTAACCATCGCCAATTGCGGCATTGCGGTACGTGACAATCGCGCGCGGGAGGGAAGCATACGGGTTCATACTGCTGAGGCGAGACCATGGTGCGACGCGAAGAATTAAACGACGGGCAATGGAAAGTAATCGAGCCTTTGCTACCCGAGCGCAGACTCAGAGCCGATGGGCGTGGCAGATCCCCGCTTCGGCCAACTTCAAGATTCCGACTATCTGCTGCTCGGTAAATCGCGATCGCTTCGTTCAAGCCTCCTTCACGTGTCATCGTGCCAGAAAGCTCTACTTCTGGAGTGTCTACATTTCAGGGAAGGTTACGGGTGAGGTCTATTGATCATCCTTCGACCTCGGTCAATCCACGGGCCACGCACCACGATGTTACAATCATAACAAGCGGTTAAGAAATTGGCCCAAATGCCCCGGAGCCTGATCTGCTTCCTGTGGCACAGGCAGCATTTTGATTGATTATCGTCAGAAAATGGTAGCGGTAAGTCATCTATCAAGCCGACAGGAACTATGAATCCGTCGTGTAGCGGCGTTGCAATTGTCGGCGGGCGGGGTTATTTGGGCCAGGCTTTGTTCGACTACCTTGCCGAGCGCGATATTCCGTGTTGGATAGTCGGGCGCCAAAGCGTGGTAGAGGCTAGTCAAATGGACGCTTCCCAGTATCGCTCATCCACTCCGAACCTAGAAAAATCCATTTCCGGCGCAACAACTGTCGTGCACACGGCTACCGTTACGACGCCTGCTATCAGTGCAGAAGATCCAATCTTAGATGTTGAAAATATCAGCTTCACTTTGCGCCTTTTAAAAGCATGTTTGAGAGAACAAGTCAAGCATTTGATCTATGTATCGTCGGGCGGAACTGTCTATGGCGAGAATCATGAGCCAGTAGACGAGCGCCATCCGACAGATCCGAAGTGCTCATACGCAATAGCGAAAGTTGCGTGCGAGCATTATTTGCGTCTTTTTGCGTCGACTTCATCGACCAAGGTTTCTATTCTAAGAATAAGTAACCCATTTGGTGGGCGCCAAGTTAAGAAAGGAGGCCAGGGAGGCATCAGTTATCTGGCTACCCAGATAGCAAAGAATCAAGAGAGCTTGTTATTTGGCAATACCGTTAGGGATTATGTCTACATTGACGATGTTGCAAGCGCCTTTTACTTGGCAATGGAACATCCAAGGACATTTGAAATTTATAATATTTCGACAGGCGTGGGAACATGCCTTGTAGATCTCGCGCATATCATAGGTCGCATATTAAGTAAGACTCCTCGCCTGAGGGTGGGGGAGCGTCGACCATATGACTTGGGCTATAACGTCCTGAAAAATGAAAAAGCGAAGTCAATGCTTGGGTGGACGCCGACGTATGAGCTTGAAAAGGGTCTTAAAGAGTACCTGAAGGGGTTTTCCTTTGGGTGAAGGTATTGGTCGGCTACAGATGTGTGGGGCTTTCAGTCATCTGCAAGCCCCATCTGTATGTCGTGGAATTTATGCTGAATGGCGATGGAAAAACAAAGAAGTGGGGTAGTTGTTTCTCATCCGGGTCATATCTTGGTCGCCTATCAGGCTTCGCTGGCGCTTCAGGAACTCGGTCTGCTTGATTGCTTCGAGACCTGTTTCTATTACAAGGATAGCCGGTTCTCACAAATTCTGCTTTCGATTCTCCCGAAAACAGTTGCTGCATGGATTGCAAAACAATTACAGCGCAGGATGCATGATGGGCTGGCGTCGACCCGTATAAGGACGCATCCGATAGCCGAAATTATCTTCGTGCTTTCTGCCAGATTACCGGTCTTGAACGGTATTGCAAAAACGATAATGCATCTGCGCAATGAGTACTTTGACGCGCTGGTTGGGCAAACTGTCCGCAGGTCGCGCCCCCGTGCGGTCATGTGTTATGACACTGTTGCGCTGAAGACATTTAAGGCCGCCAGAGAGGTAGGTGCTCTATGCATTCTGGATCAAGTTATAGGGCATATCAAAACTGGCGAGAAGCTTCTTGCGGAAGAACGTCAACTTCATCCTGAGTTCCTGGACAGCATCCCTGATAGCGATCCAGCGTGGTTGTTAGAGCGCTGTGCTATGGAGGCCGTGGCTGCCGACAAGGTACTTGCGGCATCGGAATATGTGCGGGACACGTTGATAGCGAATGGCGTATCAGCGTCGAGGATAGTGTTGTGCCAATATGGAGTCGATACCGCGCGATTTCGACCGCCTGTCAATGTGGCTGATCATCCTTTCAGAATTCTGTTCGTAGGTCAAATCAGCCAGCGTAAGGGTATTAAGTATTTGCTCGAAGCCGTGAAAAATCTGCATCTCAAAGAGGCGGAACTTATTTTGATGGGAGGGGTAATTGGTAGTGGAAATGGGTTGCGGCCTTATGAAGGTCTCTTTAAACACATAGCGGCCGTGCCGTATTCAGAGTTGCCTCAGCACTACCAGTCCGCCGACATTTTCGTGTACCCCTCTCTTCATGAAGGCTCTGCGCTTGCTATTTATGAAGCGTTAGCCAGCGGACTTCCGGTAATTACGACTCCCAACGCGGGGTCTGTGGTTAGGGATGGAGAAGAAGGGTTTGTCGTCCCCATACGTGACGTGGAAGCTTTGATGGGGAAAATGTTGTTATTGTATCGGGACCGCGAACTTAGAAAAACGATGAGTCTAAAAGCAAGGAAACGAGCTGAATCCTTTTCTTGGGAACATTATCGCCAGAGACTGGGGAAGTTCGTGGAGGATGTCCTTAGGGAAAAGCCAGTGTAATGGCGCTCATACTTGGCCTTCCTGTTGTTCTGGCCCTGTGGGCGCTAATTTTCCGGCGCTGGCAACGTGGCATATATCTGTTGCTTGTCTATATGCCATTTGCCGGAGTCGTGACCTATTTCTTTTACCCTTCGCCCTGGCCAACCCTGTTCAAGGATATTTTTTTTGTCATTCCATGCTATCTCTCGTTTTTCTTGTTAAGACAATACCATGGACAGGCATCTCGAATACCCAGATTCATTGTTGGTACCATGCTCGCGTTGTCTTTACTGGTGTTCATGCAGGCGTTTAATCCAGGTGTTGCCAACTGGATGGTGGCAGCGATTGGTGCGAAAGTCTGGTTATTTTACCTCCCGATCATTTTTCTTGCTTCCGCGATTCTAAAATCTCAGCAAGATCTGGTCAAGATATTTAGATTAATGGTCGTCATTGCATGGATACCCTGCATGGTTGGTATCGCGCAGTGGATGGGCAGTATTGCTTTCGGATACCAAGCGACCATGGAGGCATTTTACGGTGATGCCGCAAGGGGCGCGACACAGGAGTTCATCGCATTCGATATCGGGGGCGACTTTCTGCGCATCCCTTCCACTTTTGTATTTGTTACACAGTATTTTGGATTTACGCTAGCCATGATTGTGCCTGCATATGCTCTTGGGGCAATGGATCATTCTCCGGCGTGGCGCAGGTTGTCGGTTGTAACGTTAGGTTTAGTCGTCTTCGCTTCCTTTCTGTCAGGTGCAAGGGCCGCCTATTTGTTTGTTCCTCTACTTTTGGCGCTGAGCTACATAATTGACGGCAAGGCTAGAGGACTCATCCGAATACTGATCATTGCGCCAATTCTCTTATCGTTGGCGCTTTATGCGGCAAATATTGACCCCATTGCTTTGTATGAAAATGTGACGGGATTAGTTTCGATCTATTCGGACGAAGTTGTATATCAGGGATTGGCAGATGCTATCCGGGCTGCGCCTTTGGGTATTGGCACGGGCATGAACACCGGGCCGGCGCGCTATGCTTTCGATGACCCCGATAGCTTCATAGGCTTCGAAAATTACTATGCTAAGGTAGCATACGAGTTGGGAATTCTAGGTCTTGTGGTGGTCGTCATGTTATTTGTCGCACTCCTTGTTTACGGTTATGTAATTTCTCGCAGACTCCGTGACGAAGGGCTCCGGAGTTGCTCCGCAGCGATTCTTGCTTTTATTATTACCATGGCGGTAAACAGTTTTAAGGGCTGGCAAATCGATCTGGATCCCATTAATGTGTATTTCTGGCTGTTTGCGGGTTTCCTGTTCAAGCTAAAATATTTGCCCTCAATTAGAGTTCCAGATGTCGCGGTGAAAAAGCCACTTTCATGATTCGAAAATTGCCTGACTCGGTAACCCTCCTGGCACCCTACAAGCTCGACCATGGTGCCAATATGGGCAGCATGGGGCGTTTTACGAACCTATTCATGGAAGAGCTGCCAAGATATGGGCATATAAACGTCAAAACTCTAACACCTCCTGCACTGTTTGGTCACCTCGCCTCAAGCGGGACCACAACGTCCAAGTGGCTTGGTTATATCGATAAATTTATTATCAACCAAATCAGATTAAGACTTTTATCGCGGGAGGAGTTGATACATATATGCGATCAAGCCTATGCGATGTATGTCCCTTGGATCGCCCGCTTTCCTCATCTTGTTACTTGCCATGACACGATTGCCATAGAGGCTGCACTTGGTCTGACCCCCGGACAGGAAATAAGCTTAACGGGCAAGATTTACCAGCGGCTGAATTTGCGTGGATTGCGGCGTGCTCAACTGATCGTTTGTGATTCGGAAAGAACCCGGACAGCACTGATCAAAATTGCCGGTATTCCTGCGGAGCGAGTGCGTGTGGTTTATGTGGGATTGAATTATCCTTATCGGCAACTGGCTAACGATGAGGTTATGCGACGCCTCGGGCCGCTAGGGGCTAATGGTGACGGTCAGGTCGTATTTCACTTAGGGAACAATTCCTTCTACAAGAACCGTGTAGGAGTTTTGCGTATCTTTTCAAGAGTAAAAAATGGCAACCCCGATCGCGCTCGCAAGCTCATTATGGCGGGTCCCGCTTTTACCTCAGAGATGAGGTCATTTGTACGTCACCAAAATCTGGAAGGCAGTGTCCTGGAGATCACTAACCCCAGTACCGAAATTGTAGAGGCGCTTTACAATCTTGCTGATGTTTTTTTATATCCGTCTTTGGATGAGGGATTTGGTTGGCCTGTGGTTGAAGCGCAGGCTTGTGGCACGCCAGTTGTCAGTTCAAATAATGGCTCCTTGGCGGAGGTGGCCGCTGACAGCACTCTCAACGCTGACGCTGGAGACGAAGAATTGCTTGCCACTCATGTTGAGCATCTCTTGTCTAACAAGAGTTTGCGCGATGTGGTCATCGCTAAAGGACTCGCAAATACCCGAAAATTTAGCCTGGAAAACATGATGCGTGGCTATTGCGATGCTTATGCCGACGCGCTTGTTGGTCACTCATGAGGAAAGCCCTTATTTGCGGGATTTCGGGCCAGGATGGGGCCTATTTATCGCGCCTGTTGTTGAGCAAGGGATATGCTGTCGTTGGCACCTCGCGCGATGCGCAAATGTCGTCTCTCCAAAATCTGGAACATTTGCGCGTGCGGGAACGGATAACGATGGAATCAATGGCATTAAATGATTTTCGCAGTGTTTTGCAAACCCTGATGAAGGTGCAGCCCGACGAAATCTATAATCTGGCTGGGCAAAGCTCTGTTTGGTTGTCATTTCAGCAGCCAGTTGAAACCATGGAGAGTATCAGTATCGGAACCTTGAATCTTCTTGAGGCTATTCGTTTTATGGAGCGCCCCATCAGGTTTTATAACGCTGGATCCAGCGAGTGCTTTGGCGATGTTGGTGAGGCGGCGGCGGACGAAACCACCCCGTTTCGGCCCAGAAGTCCTTATGCTGTGGCAAAGGCAACGGCTTTTTGGGAGGTCACCAACTATCGCGAGGCCTATGGATTGTTTGCTTGCTCGGGAATCCTTTTTAACCATGATTCACCGCTTCGTCCGGAACGCTTTGTCACGAGGAAGATAGTTGCGGCCGCATGTCGGATAGCAGCTGGTAGTCGAGAAAAACTTAAGTTGGGAAATATGTCGATTAAGCGCGATTGGGGCTGGGCTGAGGAATACGTAGAGGCGATGGTGCTGATGTTGCAGCAAGACGATCCGGAGGACTTCGTAATCGCTACGGGAGAGAGTTATCAATTGGTAGAGTTTGTGGAGCATGCATTTGCGGCTGTCGGGTTAGACTGGCTCGAGCATATTGAGGCGGATTCAACCTTGGTACGGCCGACGGACTTGGCTACGGGAAGGGGCAACCCGGAGAAGGCGGCAAGAATGCTGGGCTGGAAAGCCAAATATAAGATGCGTGATGTGGTACGAATGATGATAGATGCACAACGCGCAAATCCGCCTATTAATAATGCTTGATAAAATTCCTCTTGCTTATCTAGTCACTCACCCAATTCAGTATCAGGCACCACTTCTGCGGCAAATATCCTTCTATGACCTATTTGTTTATTGTGTTGTAACTCAATGCGTATATTAGTGACGTCTTATAGCATCGCGCCGGGAACAGGTGGCCTCAGAGTCGGGGTATTGGGGATGTGCAAGGGATTGGCCGAGCGTGGCCACCAAGTGGCTCTTTACACGACAAACACGGATGAGAATAAAACTCTGGATGTTCCGTTGGGAGTGCCTGTTTTTGAGGAGGGTGTGGAAGTGTATTTCCACGCGGCGCAATTGGTTGTTTGCAATAACGTAATCTCGTTTCCCATCGTCAAGGCGCTTAAGAACAAGGTTCTTCAGTCAGACTTGGTTCTTATTCATAGCCCCTATCAGTTTACTTCCACGGTTGCTGCGCACTATTGTCGTCAATTCAAAGTGCCTTATGTTTTGAGGCCACATGGGACTCTCGACCCGTTTCTGGTTTACCGCAGACGCTGGGCATTGAAGTGGGCCTATATCAACCTGTTTGAAAGAAGGAATTTCAATTTTGCAGCAGCTATCCAGTATTCAAGCCGGATGGAGGAGGAGATGACCTGTAATTTCCTTACAGTAAATGCGCCCAGCCTTATCATTCCGGAGGGGATTGATGTAGAGGACTTCGCAAGGCTTCCTCCACGCGGCACGTTTCGCATGAAGTTTCCTGAAATGGCAGGCAAGACCCTGATTCTTTATCTCGGGCGCTTTCACCAAAAGAAAGGGCTCGAATTACTGATTGACGCATTTTCTCGGGTGGCAAGCCGCTGTGCCAATGCACACCTGGTGTTGGCAGGAACCGGTGATCGGCAATATGTCGAACGAATTATTCAAATGTTGCGTGATCTTGGAGTTGCCGGTCGATCGACCATTACGGGGCAGTTGAGCGACGTCGAAAAACTCGCCGCGCTGGCTGATGCTGATCTCTTTGTATTACCGTCACATGGGGAGAACTTTGGATATTCTGTGGTTGAGGCTATGGCATGTGGTCTGCCGGTATTAATTTCTGACAAAGTTGGAATCTGGCAGGAGGTTGCGGAAGCTGAGGCCGGCATAGTGACCCGGTGTCACTCGGGCCAGATCGCGGACGCTATGGAAAAGCTAGTGAACGATGCGGGATTGCGAGTGAAGCTAGGCATTTACGGTAAGAGGTTGGTTGAGATGCAGTTCAGCACAGTTCAAATGGCGGAAAGGATGGAGGTTGCTTATCAATCGCTTTGTGGTGTCGCATAGGTAAACCCAGCCCGGTTCTGAAATATTTCAAGAACCAGAATTACAATATTAAGAAAGAGAACTTTTTTGCGTTGATTATTACTGGCTACATGAGTTGTACCGGCAGTAGTTTCGCTGCCTTACAGGACTTAAGGGGGAGGGATTTGGAAAAGATTTTTGTTACTGGTTGCGCCGGTTTTCTCGGCAGCAACCTCGTCGACCGTTTACTGGGAGATGGGTATGCGGTTGTTGGCCTGGACAATTTCTCGACCGGCCAGCGGGAGTACCTCGAGGAGGCTTCGCGAAGCACCTGTTTCCGTCTGGTCGAGGGAGATGTGCTCGACGCTGCGGCGCTGACCTCGGCCATGCAAGGCAGTCAATTCGTGTTCCACCTCGCGGCGAACGCGGACATCCGCTTCGGGCTCGAGCACCCGCGCAGGGACCTCGAGCAGAACACGCTTGCGACCTTCAACGTACTAGAGGCGATGCGCTCTAACGGTATCCAGGGCATCGCGTTCTCGTCGAGCGCCGCCGCGCTCGGCGAGCCGTCAGTTATTCCCACGCCCGAGGATTGCCCCCTTCCCATCCAGACGTCGCTCTACGGCGCCTCCAAAATGGCATGTGAAGGCCTCGTCTCTTCCTATTGCGAGGGATTCGGATTCGAAGGCTACGTCTTCCGCTTCGTGTCGCTCCTCGGCGAGCGCTATCCGCATGGACATGTCTTCGACTTCGTCCGCGCCTTGCGGCGTGACCCCACCCGCCTCCAGATTCTCGGGGACGGCAACCAGCGGAAATCCTACATTCATGTGCAGGACTGTATCGCTGCCATGCTCCGGGTCGTCCGTCAACGCACGGCCCGCGAGGCCCCGCATCGGGTGCAGGTCTATAACCTCGGCTACCCCGATTATATTGAAGTGAAGGACTCCGCCAACTGGATTTGCGATCGTTTGGGCCTTGATCCGAAACTCGAGTTCACCGGCGTACGACGGGGCTGGGTCGGGGACAACCCCTTCGTTTTCCTCGATGTATCCAAGATCCGGGGCACAGGCTGGGAGCCGGAGTACACGATCCGCCAGTCGATACTCGCCACGGTAGACTGGCTGGGGGGGGATCCTTGGCTTCTGGATCGGCGTTGAAGCAGCTCGTCATTCTCGCAGGAGGGCAGGGTACGCGCTTGGCCGGAGAACTCGGCGATACACCGAAGCCGCTCGCGCGGGTAGCAGGGCGGCCAGTCCTTGAACACCAAATTGAACTGGCATGCGAGCACGGATTCACCGACATACGTCTCCTGACCTGTTACGGAACCAAGGCCATCGAAGCGTACTTCGGCGACGGGTCGCGTTGGGGCGTCTCGATCCGCTATCACATTGAGCGGGAGCCGCTCGGCACCGCAGGCGCGGTGCTTGACGCACTCGCCGAGCTTGCTGAGCAGTTCGTGATCCTCTACGCGGACACGGTCCTCGACGTTGATCTCGGCCGCTTTTGGCGTCGTCACCTGGACACTGGCGCGGATGCGAGCCTTTTCGTGCATCCGAATGATCACCCGCATGATTCGGACCTTGTCGAGGTCGACGGTGCAGATTGGGTTCGGGCATTCCACCCATATCCTCGTTCCGCGAGAGTCTATCTCCCAAACCTCGTTAATGCGGCACTCTACGTCGTGAACCGGTCGGCGCTATCGCGCTGGTCTGACTCCTCCAGAAAGCTGGATTTCGCGCACGATCTTTTTCCGCGCATGCTGGCCGAAGGCGCGCGGCTCTACGGCTATCGCAGTCGAGAATACATCAAGGACATGGGCACTCCGGAACGGTTGGCCCGGGTAGAGGAAGACTGCCGGTCGGGCCTCGTGCGGCGTCTTTCGCTCCGCAACGCGTGTCCCGCGGTGTTCCTCGATCGCGACGGAACGCTTAACGTGGAAGTCGGGCGGCTGGCGGCGCCTGAACAGCTGTCCCTCATCGATGGGGCCGGAGCTGCTGTGCGGAGGCTCAACCGCGCGGGCTTGCTGGCCATCGTGGTGACAAACCAACCCGTCGTCGCGCGTGGTGACTGCACCGAGGCCGAGCTTCGCCGGATTCACGACAAGCTCGAGACACTGCTAGGCGTCGAGGGTGCCTATCTGGATAGGATCTACTATTGCCCGCACCATCCCGATTCCGGCTTTCCAGGGGAGAGGCCCGAACTCAAGATCGCCTGCGAATGCCGCAAGCCTGGCGTGGCGCTGATCAAGCAGGCGTGCGAAGAACTCGGGATCCAGCGCGATGGATCCTGGATGGTTGGCGACCGTACTGCAGATCTGAAGGCTGCTCGTGATGCTGCCCTGCGCGCGGTGCTTGTGCGTACGGGCTACGCCGGGCAGGACCGCGTATTTTCCTTGCGCCCGGACTACGAGTTCTTCGATCTGACTGATGCGGTGGATTTCATCATTGACGTCTATCCCTCGCTCCTCTCACTGGCAGAGACTATGCTGCCTTCCATTGAGCCGGGCAGCCTGATTGCGGTTGGAGGGCTTGCACGTTCAGGGAAGAGCACTTGGGCCTCAGTCTTGCGCGAAGTTCTCGCCGCGCGGGGCATGCGGGGCGTGGTGATTCCCCTTGATGCTTGGCTCCGGTCCGCCGCGGATCGCCAGCCGGGCCACGTGCTCGAACGGTTCGACTTGGACGCCATTGCAGACGCCGTCGAGCGGCTCGCCGACCGGGAGACCGCCGCCGTGCTTTCCCTTGGTCACTACGACCGCATGGCACGCGAACGCTACGAGGGGGATGAGCGCGTTTCGATCAACCCCGACGATGTTGTGATCGTCGAGGGCGTACCGGCACTGGCTATCGAGGTCCTGCGTCGAGCATCTTCCACCACGTTCTACGTCGACTGCGCCGAGTCTGTGCGGCGTGAGCGGTTCTCGCAGGAGTACCGTCTTCGCGGCGTTGCGGACGACCAGATCGAAGCCTTGTACTGCGAGCGGGAGACGGACGAGCACCCCTTCATCAAGGCCACGGCCGCCGTCGCCGATATCGTGATTCGAGGATGGCAGCCATGATCATCAGCAAGACACCTATGCGCATGAGCTTTGTCGGGGGCGGCAGCGATCTGCCGTCGTTCTATCGCGAGTCAGGTGGCGCCGTCGTTTCCACGGCAATTAACAAGTACATGTACATCACGGTTAATAACAAGTTCGACTCGGGAATCCGAGCCAGCTATTCGCAGACGGAAGAAGTCGAGGCCGCGCACCAGATCCTGCATCCGCTCATCCGCGCCTGTCTCAAGCTCGTCGGGATCGAAGGTGGTATCGAGCTTGCTTCCATGGCGGACATCCCTTCGCGTGGGACTGGGCTGGGATCCTCCAGCTCGTTTACCGTGGGTCTCTTACACGCACTTCACAGCTTCCAGAACCAATATGTCTCAGTTGAGCAGCTCGCGCGCGAGGCCTGTCATATCGAGATCGAGGTCTGCGGTGATCCAATCGGAAAGCAGGATCAGTACACTGCTGCGTTCGGAGGGCTCAACTACATTCGCTTCAAACCCGACGAGACGGTCTCGGTCGCCCCCATCGTATGCAGCCACGAAACCCTAGAACGTCTCCAGGAAGGAATTTTGATCTTCTATACCGGACGCAGCCGTAGCGCTTCTGAGTTGCTGTCGGAACAGTCGAAGAAAGCGGCGAGCGAGAAGCGCACGCAGGAAACCTTGTGCAAGATGGTAGCCCTGGCCGCCGATCTCAAGGTAGAGCTTGAACGGAACAATCTCGCGGCCTTTGGCGATATTCTGCACGAGAATTGGATGCTGAAGAGGAGCCTCGTGGACGGTATCAGCGATGGCGAGATCGACGAGTGGTACAATCGTGCGCGCGCTGCCGGGGCAACCGGCGGGAAGCTGCTCGGAGCCGGGCGCGGTGGTTTTATGATGTTCTTCGCGCCGCCGGATCGCCATGCGGCCATTGCGCACGCGCTGCCTGGGCTGCGCGAGATCCCGATCGCATTTGATGGCAATGGAAGCCAGATTATATTCTACCGGCGTTAGGCCGCTGCTTACGAAAGGGCGTTACATGGAGTTCTCGGTTCCCTCATATCTCGAGCAGCTGACCCGCATCATGGGGAAGCTCGACGTTGCTTCCATCGACGGTGCGATCGCGCTGGTCCGAAACGCCTGGATGAATAAGCGGAAGATCTTGGTTTGCGGAAATGGCGGAAGCGCTCTCACGGCGTCGCACTACATCAACGACTGGAACAAGATGGCCTATCTGTCTAGCGGCCGTCCGTTTAGGGGCACGAGTCTTTCCGACAACATGGGCCTCGTGACGGCCTACAGTAACGACGTTTCTTACGAAGACGTCTACCGCGAGCAGCTGAAGAACCTGATGGACGAAGGGGATCTCGTTATCGCCGTTAGTGGCAGTGGGAACTCGGAGAACGTGGTCCGGGCCGTGAATTACGCCAACGAAAACGGTGGCGTAACGCTCGCCATCTGCGGCTACGACGGTGGGAAGCTCAAAAAGCTGGCCCAGCGCGCGCTTTGGGTTCCGTGCTTCGACATGCAGATCTGCGAGGATCTCCACTTCGTCTTCGGACACATGGTAATGAAGTCGCTGTGCAAGGACCACATCCGCGATTGAGCACGGCGCGTTGCGCTGGTTAAGTTGCACGATACGCGTTTCTTGAAAGATGCGCTGGTTAGGATATCCTGATTGCCATGATTGAAAACGTATGCCGTTTTATAGCCGATCCATCAATATGGTGTGCGCTTTTCTCGTGGCCAAAATTTTCGCTGACGTCTTATCGCATGATTTCTTCCTTGATGCGGCAGGGAGTAAGCCCGAAGACTGTAATTGACGTCGGAGCTAACGTGGGGCAGTTTGCCGTTGCATGCGCGAAAATATTCCCGGGCGTTGTTGTGCATTCGTTTGAGCCGCTACCGGGATGCGTAATGAAACTGAAACGGAACGTAGCGAGGCTTGGTGGTGTGCACGTGTACCCAATTGCACTGGGCGGGCAAAGCGGTGAGGTGATGTTTCATGTTAATTCGCACAGTCATTCGAGTTCAATTCTCGCTCTTGGGGAGCGCCATCGTAGCGCTTTCCCGAGTGCGCGGGAGATAGATACGATCAAAGTGTCCCTGTCCACGCTCGATTGCGAAATGGAGTCGATTTCTCTGAAACGCCCTGTATTGTTGAAGCTGGATGTACAGGGATATGAGCCGCAGGTACTGGAGGGAGCGACTGAAACGCTCAAGAAAGTGGATTACGTACTTCTGGAAGCGTCGTTTCGTCCAATGTACGAAGGGGAGAGGACGTTCATGGAAATAGCACGAACGATGGAGGACCGGGGATTCGTATTTCTGCGGCCGGTGGCATGGCTGGATGATCCGCGGAGTGGGGAGGTGTTGCAGGCGGACGCGCTATTTGCAAGACGGAGTGGCTGTGGATGATGCGGATCCTGATTTACAGTATCTATTTTCCGCCAACACAGATCGGAGCTGCCAAATACAACGGTGAAATGGCGGTGTGGCTTGCACAGCGAGGGCATGAGGTAAGTGTTGTGACCGCGCCGCCGCATTATCCCGACTGGCAGGTTACGGAGGGATACGCTGGTGGGAGGTATCAGCGCGAGCAATGGCAGGGCGTCAAGATATGGCGTTGTCCGATATGGGTACCACGTCAGCCGACGGGCATAAAACGAATTCTGCATCTGTTGAGCTTTGCGTTGAGTAGTGCTCCAGTGGTATTGCGCCAAGCATTCTGGAAACCAGATATCGTGTGGGTAATGGCCCCGTCTCTTTTCTGCGCCCCCGTCGCATGGCTTACGGGGTGGCTGTCAGGTGCGCGCACTTGGTTGCACGTGCAGGATTTTGAGGTGGACGCTGCTTTTGAGATGGGCATGCTACGTCGTCCTGCATTGCGCCGTTTCGCCCTTTGGCTGGAGCGGATTTTGATGCGGCGATTTGACCGCGTTTCCACGATCTCGCGGAATATGGCTGGTCGCCTTATCAATAAGGGTGTGGTGGAGAAGCGCTGTATTGTTTTCCCCAACTGGGTCGACTTGAAAGCGATTCGTCCTTTGCACGGGAGTAATTCTTTTAAGAGCGAGTTAAGTATATCTGATGAGATTACCGTGGCCCTTTACTCTGGCAACATGAGTGAGAAGCAGGGCTTGGAAACCGTACTTGACGCTGCCCGGTTCCTCAAGAGCGATGAATCTCTGTGCTTCGTTCTGTGCGGGGATGGCTCTGCGCGTAAGCGTCTATTACAGGAATATGGCGATCTTTCAAATGTTATCTGGCTGCCGTTGCAGCCAGTGGCGCGATTAAACGACCTGCTCAATCTGGCTGATTTCCATTTGTTGCCGCAGCGTGCTGATGTGGCCGACCTGATGATGCCATCCAAGCTTACAGGCATGCTTGCGAGCGGACGCCCGGTAATCGCGACTGCTGTTGCGGGAACGCAAGTCCACGAGGTAGTTTCGCAATGCGGGGTCGTGGTTCCGCCAGGGGATGCCCAGGCACTGGCGCTGGCAATTCAAAGGCTGACCAGCGACCCTGCAGCGAGGCACTCGCTGGGCGAAGCGGCGCGCAATTATGCTGTCGATAAAATTGACTCGGCGCGCATTCTTTTAGAATTCGAGCGCGCTTTGGCTTCCTGCCATGGGGAAGCCACCTGATTTTCTGTCATCAGCCGTCGCCGAGAACACATCCTAAAGCGCGAATAGAACACACACCTGCGAGACGACGCCAGCCGGGCATAGCGGACCGGACCGGTTGCACGAAGGGATGCGTGGTATCTGAGCGCGCTGCTATACTCCCTGCATGCCGAGGAAGCGTAACGCTAGTTTCGTGCGCTCTTTGAATGCCTTGAAGGACTTTACCTCGCGAATGCGCCTATAAAGGATGCGTGGCGAAAAGTAGAACCGGCGCGTTACCTCAAGTTGGATTCTCTGCAATTCCTCGGCGCTGTACAGGCCATTCACGTAAGGAGCCTGCATGTCCGGCACGGGATTTTCCGCGAACGCTTGCCACGGGTCTTCCTTGATGTCGCCGTTTTCGAGGGCAAGACGAAGCAGTTCAGTCTTCGGGTAGACGGTCATGACCGAGAAGCTGGCGTACTCTACCTTGTGCTTCTTGAGAAAATCCGCTTCCTCCAGCATTTCCTTCCGCGTCTGGCCGGGAAGTCCAAGCATCATGAACGCGAATACGGGGAGCCCGATTTTGCGCGCCCGCGCCAGACATTCCTCGATTTGCTCGACGGTGATCTCCTTCTGCATCAAGTCGAGATACTTCTGTTTGCTCGTCTCGATACCGACAGACACGCGCGAGACTCCCGCTCGCTTCATCCAGTGCATTACCTCGTCGTCCAGCCGATCGATGCGGCTGCTTACCTTGAATTCGACATCAATGCCGCGTCGGACGATTTCCTCGAACAGTCGGATTGCGCGTGGCTTGTTTACCGTAATGTTGTCGTCCACGAAGAAGAAATCGCGCACGCCCTTACGCGCCCAGCGCTCCATCTCGTCCGCGATAAGCTCCGGGGAGCGGTAGCGGAACTGCGTCCTGCGGATGTCGCAAAAGGTGCATGCGAACGGGCATCCGCGCGACGCCTCCATCGGCAGCGTTACATCGAAGCCCCGGTCCAGTATGTGCGAGTATCGGCCGATATCGACCAGGCTAAAATCAGGAAAATCGATTT
>ORJL011012832.1_pt1 | contig 18330 bp, 14 predicted proteins | sample 1779941 | NCBI WGS metagenome assembly ORJL01 (sample SAMEA104232317, study PRJEB22302) | groundwater metagenome | biome: forest; feature: aquifer; material: groundwater | place: USA | collected 2011-08-07 | depth 5.8 m | reverse complement strand
GCTGCCGCCGCAACCGACGGAACTACGGATCATACGGATTGTCCGGATTGCACGGATTGTCCAACGGCAGTGCGTGGGATTCCTCGCCAGATCGTCGAAGATGCGAGGATGTTGCCGGTGTGTAACGCAGCGCGCAGGGCCACGATGTTCGCGCAGCCCAATACTCATTCAACCGCCTACTATCCATGAGAATCTTCGCTTGGCGCGAAGAATCTCACGGATAGTAGAACAGAGGAACAGGAGGGGAAACGAGTCAAGCGCGCCTCCTTCAGGAATGGAGCACTCTGACCCATCTTCCTCTGGGGCCCGTTCCAGGCTTGTAGTATCAGCCGCCGATGCCCGGCGCGCCTTCGCCGGTCAGATAACGCACCACGTCCTGCGCCGAGTAGGAATCCTCTCCGGGCCGCAGGAACTGCGGGACGATGTCGATGTCGTCGCCGGACGTCAGCATCGCCGCCTCGTCGTAGCCTCTCTCCTGGTGTTGCGAGAGCCCCACGTTCGCGAGAAGGCAGTTGCAGAGGCACTTGCGCCCCGTGGTCTCCTCCTCCGTCCCCCCCTTGCGGACGAACTGTGCCACCGGCTCCGCCGGGCAGCGGTAGCCCAGCGACCCGTCCGTATCCTTGTAGGCGTGCCGGAGGTAGCCGATATCGCAGCTGCGCGGACGCGCATCGTAGACCTCGCGTTCCGAGAGCGTCCCCTCGAGCTTGACCACCTTGAACGGGAATCCCGTCGGCGACGCGATCGGATCCGTGAACACCCCGACCTTCCCCAGCCGCGCCTTCGCGATGACGGCGCGCTTCCACTCTTCGCAGATCCCCGACTCTCGCGCGAACGCGAACGCGGTCCCGACCTGCACGCCCGCCGCGCCCAGCGAGATCGCCGCGCGCAGCTTCTCGGGTGACGCGTACGAGCCCGCGAGCCAGAACGGCGAGCCGAGCTTCCGGATCCCCTCGAGATCGACCACGTCGCGAGGCCCGTACACGGGCTCGCCCTGCTCGCTGAGCGTGAGCGGCCCGCGCGGCGGCGCGTTGTGTCCCCCGGCCGTCGGCCCTTCGACGACGAACCCATCGACGAGCCCCGTCGACTTCCGCGCCATCGTCGTCGCGAGCACGGTCGACGCGACGATCGCGAGGAACCGGGGCCGGCGCAACTTCGGCAGGTTGTCGCCGAGCGCCGCGCGCGGATCGAAGCGCAGCTTGAAGTCGTCCTCCGCGGACGCGCCCTCGACATGGAGCGTGAGCTCGGCGTCGTGGTTGTTCGCGAGCCGGTCGAGGATGCCCGGCACCTCCCGAGGAATTCCTGCGCCCATGAGGATGTAGTCCACCCCCGCCAGCATCGCCCCGTACAGCGATGGCAGGGTGGGGAGCTGGATCTTCTCGAGGTAGTTGATGCCGACGAGCCCCTCGTGCCCTTCCTTTGCCAGCCAAACCTCCACGAAATTGGCCGCGATGGCGAGCTGCTCCTGCGCGACGTTCGGCCTGGCGGTCCACATCGGGGTCCTCCGATACGGGTCGGTCGCGTGCCTGCCCTCGGGGTTGAGGTGCTGGTCGACGATCCGCTGCGCGATCTCGGGGAACGGGAAGCTGAGGAGCGCGCGGCGGAGGTGCCCGCCCGGGTCGCCGGCCTGGAGCTTGCGCGAGAGGACGACGTCGAGGCCGGTGCCGGAGACGACGCCGAGCTGGCCCATGCCCGACACCGTCCGCGCCAGCAGCCAGCTCGACACGGCGACGCCCATGCCGCCCTGGATGATCTGCGGGTGGCCCAGTTGGTATCTCCCTGGTGAGTCTGTAGTCTATGCGGTCACGGTTCGTGAGCGCAACTCTGGTATGGCGCCGCGGCGCCCGACCGTTTGCGCGCCCTCTTCATCAAGGGGAGAAGGGCAGGCCAAGGAGACCAGGTTGCGCCAAGGGGGGCATTGTATCCCGGCATCAGCTGCGGTTCAAGGGCGAAACAAGGTTTCAAGGTTGCGCCAGGCCCGCCTCGGCGGAACCCACCGCGCGTTACTCCCACCCCTCGAGCACGACCTCGTTCTCCGCGCTGCCGTCGATGGTCCCCTGGCGCCAGAGGTCCAGATGGAACGCGTCGATCCCCTCGGACTGCCCGTAGGTCGGGTCGATCTGGATCCAACCGCACCACGTCCCACCCCAGACTTCGACCCAGTGGTGCTGGCCCAACCGTCGGCCGCCGCCGAGCGCGATCCCGCCGATCACGCGCGCGGGGACGCCGCGCGCCCGCAAGAGCGCGATCGTCAGCCGCGCCATGCTCAGGCAGTCGCCCACCCGGCCCTGGTGCGCGGCGAGCGCCGACACCAGCTGCGTCTCGTAGCTCATCGAGCCGTGCACCCAGTCGGCGGCCCGGCGGGCGGCCTCCAGCGGCGGTGTCCCGTCCGGAATCACCTCGGCAGCCCGCGCCCGGATCTCCGGCGCGTCGGACTCGATTGCGTCTTCCGGCAGCAGAAACTCCGCGAGCCGCACCGCGTCGTCCGCCGTGGGCCGCGCGCCGTCCCGGCCCGCGCGCAGGTTGGGGTGGACCGTCAGCGTGCCCACGATCCAGCCCGGCTCGACCGGGCCGGTGGTAGGATCCGCCGGCGTGAGGGTCTGATGCAGGTTCGAGAGCACTTCGCCGTCCATCCGGTTCTCGCCGGTCCGCACCCGCACGCGAAAGCGCGCTTCCCGGACCCCGCCGGGCCGCCGCGCCGCCGGTCCCGGCGGCTTCACTCCGCCGGCCGGCTGCAAAGGCACGGTGAAGCTGCGGATCAGGTCCGCCGGTGTGAGCTCGAGCTCCTCGAGTCGGCGCTCGGTGCGCACTGCGGCAAATTTTTGGCTCGGCACCTCGATGCGGGCGAGTCGGCCCGCGGAGTCGATCCAGGCCCGATAGAGCATGCCGAGCGCGGAGAACTCCACCCGGGTGGCGCGCACGGTTCCGCCGTCGACCTCGACCTCCTCCTCGCCGCCGATGCGGCCCTGGACCGGCAGCGCGGACATCATCTCGGTGACGACCGCGGAGCACTGGAACGGGCGCGATTCGCGCAGGCGTCCGCGCAGGAAGATCTCGAAGTGCTCGGGCGCGTTGTAGTCGAGGAACGCCCCGATCGACGCCAGGGGGAAGGAGGCGCGCGCCGGGGTGCCGCGGATCTTCGCCTCGAGGACGAACGCCTCGCCCTCGTGGCGGCAGTCGTACTCGGAGGTGTCGGCGTCGCGCGAGATGGTCGCCCGGTAGGCGCGCGGGATGCGGTCTTCGGGGCCCACCAGGGTGCTCCGGCGCGAGCGCAGCACGGTCTCCCGGCCGTCCTGCAACAGCTTGAGCACGGTCTCGCCTTCGATGCGGGTGAGACCATCTTCCGCGGGCGTGATCCGGTACCAGCCGAAGCCGGCCGCGTCGCCGCGCACGCGCAGGAGGAAGCGGGTCTCCGGGGTCGGGTCTTCGGCGCGGGCCGCGGGCGCGACGGCGAGCGCGAGGAGGGCGAGGGTGAGGGCGACGGCGATCGATCGGCGCACGGTCTACTTCCTCCGCAGGACGCTGACGACGTAGTTCGCGGCGCGGCGCCCGTCGAACTTCCGGCGCAGGTCGAAGCCATCGTACCAGCCCACGAGCTCGAAGGCGCTCCGTTCGAGCAGCAGCAGGAGCTCCTGGGGCAGGATGAACTTGTCGAGACAGCGTTCGACCACGGTTGCGCGCCGGCCGCCATCGTTCACGCGCAGCACCAGCGTCTCCCGGCGCAGTTGGCGCGAGGCGTCGATGATCTCGCGCTCGTAGGTCACCCGTACCGTCACCCGCCCGCGCCGGGAGGTCCCTTGCCAGCGGCGGGCGACGTGGTCGATCCGCCCGTCGGGGAGCATGTGCAAGACGTAGAGCGCGCCGCGGCGCAGCGCGCGCGCCATGCATCCGAGATGGGCGAGGAACTCCGCGTTCGAGGTTCGATAGACCGACCCGAAGAGGACGAACCCGAAGTCCGCGGGCGGCCGCAGCCGGAAATCGCGAAGGTCGGCGCGCAGCGTGCGGACACGGGCGCCGCACGCCGCGGCCTTGCGCCGCACGTGTGCCAGCATGCGCGCGCTCCGGTCCAGGCCGACGTACTCCCAGCCCAGCCGGTGCAGCGCCTCGAGGTGCGGGGCGTCGCCGCACGCCACCTCGAGCGCGCGCCGCACCGGCACCAGCGAAAAGCGCGCGGCCGCCCGCGCGAAGAACGCCGCCTCCCGCTCCGGGTCCCGCCACGGAGCGAGCGCGATCTCGTACCATTCGGGGTGGGCGTACGCTTTCCCCGGCTTCTGCGCGGTCAGCCCTTCAGCTCCTGCACCTTCGCCTTGATCACGTCTTTGGTCGTGACTCCCACCCAGCGCGCCGCGGGCTGGCCGTTGTGGAACAGGATCACCGTCGGCACCGCCATCACGCGGTACTTCGCGGCCACGTCCTGGTTGTCGAATGCGTCGAGCTTCACCGCCTTGATCTTGTCTCCCAGCTCCGCCTGGAGCTGTTCCAGGTGCGGCACCTGCTTCGGACAGCCGGGTCAGGTGGGAGTATAGAAGTCCACCACCACGGGCACCGTCGACTGGAGCACTTCGGCCTCGAACCGGGCCGATACCATTTCCGCGAGACCCATTGCGTTCCTCCTCGTGATGCAATCCCTTCTCTATAGGTCGGGAGGTCCATCCCGTCAACGAAAGCCGCCGGCCGCGATTCGCGGAAAGGCGGAGTCGTCGGAGAGGGGTGCGATCTTCGTCATCGATGCGGATGCGCCTCCGGGAGAGCCACGAGAGATTTCCCGAGGCGGCCACCGTGGGGTGACGGACGGAACTACGGATTATACGGATGGGACGGATTCCACGGATTGTCCAATGGCGCAGGGGCGCAGGGTGCGATTCCGCGGCTTCCTTTCGCAAAGACGACTGGATAGACGCTCCCCTGCGTATCCGGTTTCTTGCCAGGCGCTCACGCGACTGCAATTCGGGGAGCGTCGTCGAGAAGCCGCGTGCATGCCGTCGCCACGGTCACGGTCACGGGCCACGGTTCACGGCGCACGAGCGAGTCGGCAGAGGGCGTTTGGCAAGCAATCGGATAGGCATGTACGCTCCCGCGGCTCTTTCCTATAGGATGGCGGAATCGATTCGAGGAGGAGCCCATGCGATCGCTCTGGCTGACCGTCGTGGTCCTGTCTCTGCTGGGGAGTTCCCTCGCGACGGGCCAGGAGCCCGACGCCGCTACCGTCCTGGCCCAGGCCCGCGAAGCCTGGCAGCAGGAATCGTTCGCGGACGCCGTCCGGCTCTACCGCGACCTGCGCGACCGATTCCCCACGGATTCCTTCGTCGGCAGCGGCGACGCGCAGTTCTGGCTCCAGGCCTCTCTGGCGCGCGCGGGCGGGACCGAAGCGGCGATTGCGGAAGGGCGCGTGTTCCTCGAGAAGTACCCGAAGCACGGTTCCTGCGACTATGTGATGTACTTCATCGGGGTGCACGCGCAGCAACTCGGCCGCATCGAGGAGGCCCGCGCCGCCTGGCAGAAGGTGATCGACAACTGGCCCGGCGGCAACATGGTCGAGCACGCGAAGGCCGCCCTCGAAGGCGGCGCGGGGGTCGCCGCGCCCGAGGCCGTCCCGCGCGAGACGTCCTTCCGCGAGGCGGCCGAAGGCGCCGCCCGGTGGCTCGAGCGCATCGCTCAGCCGCGCGGGGAGGGGCTTGCGTGGACCGAGTACGAGGGGACGCGCGCCCACAAAGTCGGCTTTTACGAAGGAGCCGCCGGGATCGCCTACTACTTTCTCAATCTCCACCGCGTGACCGGCAAGCCCGAGTACCTCGCGCTGGCGAAGAAGGCCGCCCGTGGACTGCTCGATCGCGGCGTGCGGGGGGACCCGGGCTTCGAGTGGAAGGAGGAGGACGAGCAGGACGATGGGACGGTGGTCGCGCGCGAGCCTTCCCTCGCGCTCTACGTCGGCGCGGCCGGGATCGGCTGGGTGATGCTGGCGCTGCACGATGCGACCCAAGAGCCACAGTGGTACGAGGCGGCGCGCGGCGCGGGCGACCGGATCGTCGCCGCGGCGAAGCGAGACGCGGGCGGCTGGAGCTGGGGCGAAGACACCGACATCATCTCCGGCCCCGCGGGGTTCGGGCTTTTCCTGCTCGAGCTGCACCGGGTCACCGGGGAGCGTACGTACTTGGAAGCGGCGGCCCATGCGGCGGACGGGCTGATCGCGGTGGGCGTGGCCGATGGCGACGGAGTGAAGTGGAAGTCGGCCGCGTCGCTCGAGCGCTTCTACACCGGCGCCTCGCATGGGACCGCCGGAATCGCCGACTTCCTCCTGCGGGTCCACCTCGCAACCAAAGAGGACCGCTACCGGGCAGCCGCGGAGGCCGGCGCGCGCTGGCTGCTCCGCGTCGCGGTCGCCGAGGGGGACGGGATCAAGTGGTTCCATTACCAACCCGAAGGCGCGCAGCGTTTTCAGACCGGCTGGTGTCACGGCCCCGCGGGAACCGGACGCCTGTTTCTCGATCTGTACCAGGTCACCGGGCGCGTGGAGTACCTGGATGCGGCCCGCAAGGGCGCCGCGTGGCTGATGGCTCAGGTCGACCCGGACGCGAAGGACGCGTCCTTCTACGGCGTGTCGATGTGCTGCGGCGCGGCCGGGGTCGGGGACTACCTGCTCGACCTCCACCTCATCGCACCCGAGGCCCGCACGCTCGAATACGCCGCCGGAGTGGGCCGGTTCCTGATCGCCCGGGCCAAGGTGGACGGCGACGGCTTCAAGTGGACCAACTACGACCAGGCCGACGACCAGGGGAAGATCTACTGCGGCACCGGCCACATGATCGGCGCGGCCGGGATCGGTTCGTTCCTGCTTCGGCTCGACGCGGCGCTGCGCGGCCTGGAGGGACGATTCCTGCCGTTCGCCGACAAGACGCCGCTCGGCGCCGCGGGGAAGCCCGTCGCGCTTGTTCCGTACGTTGTACTTACCAACCTGGATGCGGCGGATCCGTACCACGCTGCGGCGCGGCGGCTCGCGGAGTACCGCAAGGGGACGATCGTCCCGTTCCGCATCGGCGAGTGGGCGGCGCTCCGTCGCCGGTTGGCCCAGCTTCAGCCGCGCCACGTCGCGCTCGTCCTCCGCCCGGAGGACGTGGACGTCAACCTGCACCGGGGGTTGTTGAAGGTCGCGTGCGCACTCGACGACGATCCCTTCGTGGACTTCGCCTTCGGATATATCACCGGGCCGACGGCGAAAGACGCGCTCCGCATGGTCGAGGGTGCGATCCGCGTCGAGGCCGAAGGGTTGCCCAAGACCTGGTTCGAAGCTTCGGTGGTGAGCGCGTCCGCCTCGTACGTCGGCGAGGGCCCGGGGATCCCGCTGGCGCGCGAACTGGGCTTCGCCGGGAAGGAAATCTACTGGGCATGCGTCGAAGACGATCCCAAGGTGCGCGACTTCGTGAAGGAGAATGTGGGCCTGCTCGCCGGTCACGGCGTGGTGTCCTTCGCCGGGAACGGCGATCCCGAGGGGATATGGCTGTTTCACGACGCGAGGAATTCTGACGCGGGCAAGCACTGGGACTTCGATCCGGCAAAGGTCGGCCAGGACCCCGCGGGGGAGATGCCGCGGATCACGGCGGATCAGCTGCGAGGGCTCGATCTCGCCGGGGCCGTGGTGTGGAGCGGGACCTGCCACAGCGGCGTGCTCCACCGCGAGTACGTCGAAGGAGACATCGTCGCCACCTTCGGCCGGGTCGAGCGGCAGACGGAGTACCTCGTGCCGGCCGAGCGCAGCCTGGGCCTGGCGATCCTCGGCGCCGGCCCGGCGGCGTTCCTCGCGCCGCTCGGCCCGAACCACGGCTACTCCTGCCTGGTCGAGCAGGTCCGGGCGATCTCGACGGGGGTAAGCCTCGGCGAAGTGATGCGCGGCCGCTACAACGAGATCGCCCTGGCGGAGGGGGCAGCGTTGGCTCCTGCGACCTATCGGGCCGGCGCGCCGGAACTGCACGAGGACGCGATGCGCGGCGGCGGGGTGAACCGCGTGGTGTACGGGGATCCGGCGTTCCGGCCTTTCTCGGCGGCGACGGGGAAGTCGGCGACCGCGATCGCCGTGAGGATGGACGGGGCGGAGCTGAAAGTCGTATGCACCGTGACCCGGGAGGACATGTTCGATTCCTGGGATATGTTCGGTGATGACCAGGAGAATCCGGAGCGGCTGTATGCGGTGGTGGAAGTGCCTGCCGCGTGGACCGGCGATTTGGCGGGCGTGAAGGCGACCGCGCGCACGAAGGAAGGCCAGGCGATCGCGCTCGCGGAGCGGGGTCTGTGGGCGATGGAGCAGATCGACGGCAAGCGGTGGCTGCACTTGCAGGCGAATGCGGCTCGGGAGGCGCTTGCGCCCGTGGGGTCGGTGGTGGAGTTCGCGGTGAGCGCGCGAGGGGCGGGGAAGTAGGCGCGCGGCAGACCCGCCGGAAAGGCTACGGTTCGGGGGCGACTTCTAGACGGTAGTCCGGAAGCCCCGCGCGATTTCGGTAGGCAGAAAGCCGGAAGCGACGGCTCCAGACTGGTGACGACACCCACATCGCCTTGCGACCCGGAAGGCTCGGAGTATCGTCCGTCCTGTGCGAGCGTGAGGATGCGCAGGACCGCGTCTTCGCTGCGGGCGTCCACCAACCAATACTCGGGGACGCCCGCGCGCGCGTAGTCTGCGACCAGGTCGTCCAGGTCCTTCTTGTGGGACGTCTTGCTCACGGCCTCGAACACCATGTCGGGGCGTCCGAGCAATTCGGTCTCCCGCTCAGGGTTGATTCGAACCCGGCCGGACTCGAGGTTCTCCCAGCGCACGAGAAACCCGTCCGGCTCTGTCGAGAGCTCGGTCGGAACATCCGTGATCCAACTGGGCGGGAGGTAGTACTTCCCGATGCCGGATTCCTCGGCCAGAATCAGCAGTCGGCGGTTGATCGCCTGAACCACGGGAGAGTGGCGCCGGTAGCTTTGCGGGCTCGTCTCGATGTGAACCCTCCCCGCGGAGAAGTGAACCAGGGGCGCCGACTCATCCAGGCGGGAGGCCCAGTTCCGGAAGCCGGCGAGTTCGTGAACGTCCGAGGGAATCTCGAGGCCCAGGACGGTGAGCGTGTGCATCGGTCAACCTCCCGCGCCATGATAGCCCTACCACGAGCTTCCAGCAAGCGCGACTTCGCTGTGGTCGCTGTGGCCGCTGTGGCATCGGGTGTCATCGGTCGCGGCCGGTCCGCGGCACCTGTAGGATCATGCGACTGGCTCCGGCTACGCCTGTGCATCGAGCTCGGCGATGAATTGCTTGTCCGCGCTGAACTGGCTCCGCCGACGCTCGTACGAAGCTTGCGTCTTCGTACAGACCAGCGTCTGCGGCGATCCTTTGCGATCGGTGAAGCGCGCCAAGTCGAGGTTATGCCGCTCGATCTGCCCGTGCAGATGCTCGCGGCGGTCTTTGCGAACCGGGAAGCGATGCACCGCCTCGATCGGGTCGCGCAGGAACCTGCTCAGCTCGCTGCAGTCGGGACACTTGCAGTCGAGATCGACTTCCCGGGACCAGTCGCCAGGCGGCACGATCGGAGTGGCGGTCAGGGCACGCAGTTCGGCCAGGGAGTGATTCAGCAGCCGCCCGAATGCGTCTCTGCCCGCCGGCTCGTCTTTGATCCACTTGGCGATCGCCTGCACGGCGGGAATCAGCACAAGATGCAAGTCGTATCGCTGTTTCTCTTGGATCACGTGGGAGGCGAATCGATCCAAACGCTCGGTCTCGGACAGCACGCTGAAAGCATGAATCACGCGCTCCGGGATGCCGGCGCGATCTTCCTCCATTCTGGACCAATCGTGTCCCTGGTAGCCGTCCCAGCGGCTGACGAGTTGCTCCACTTCCCCCGCCAGCGAGGCACAGACCGACCGTCGCTGCCCGTCCTTCGCCGTCGTCCCGCTCGCGCAGAAATCGTCGAAGATCGACACCAGTCGTCCAAGCTGCGATTGACCTAGTGGGCCTTGCTTGGCGAAGAAGTCCGCGAGGGCCGCGGCGAATGGACTCCAGCCAAGCCGGCCGCAGAGGCGGCCAAGCGCGTCGCCTTCCGTGCCGTCGTGGTCGCCGGGCAGAATCTCGCGGATGAAGCGGCCGGCCAGTTCCGGGGAGCCGATCCGCGCCAACAGCTTCAACATCCGGGCCGACTGCGACGCCTGGTCGCGCCGGTGATAACGGCCCGGCTGCCAGTGTCCGATGATCTCCTCGGCGAACCGGCGGACGGGTTCGTCGGCGGCGGGTTTCGCGGTGCCGGCGATCAGCTTTTCCAGGGCGGGAATCGCGGTCGCCTGGCCCTCGCGAGCCAGAATGCTGAAGTACCGGTCCCGCGGCCAGAGGACGACGACGCCTCCGCGATACCAGCGCTCCAGCGTGGCGCCTTCATTGCCGGTGGCCTCGCTGACGGTCTGCTGGTACTTCCGGTCCTTGGCGCGCCCGAGGATCTCGTGCTCCTTGATGTGCATCTCGCCGAACGGCTGCTTCCGACCGCGGGCATCGAGCCAGTGATCGAGCGAGAGCTTCTCGTTGTAGACTTCCCCCATCCGGGCACTCGAATTCTTGCCGCGGTCATCGACCTCCTCGTCATCAGAATCGGACCAGCGGCGTGAACGGTAGGGGCGACCGTGCCAGCTGTCGCAATCGACCGAGCCGTGCTGCGAGTGGGTCATCAAAGCCAGGAAGGCCTGAAAGCCGAGCTGGTCGGCGGCGCGGAACAGGACATCGGCGCGAGACCGATCGGCACCTTTGAGTTCACGAGGGTCGAGACCCGCCTCGGTGTATTGGTGCGCGAGCGGAACGACGATCCTGTCGCGGCCGTTCGACCGGTCGGCGAACCATCTCGGCAACACCTCCGCGACCTTCTCCACGACGGGCCCGTCTCGGGGCGCCGAGGGTTGCTGCTTCGATCGCGCGATTGCCAGGTTGTACACCAGGCAGATACGATAGCCCTGGGTGATCGGCTTGACTTCGTGCCGGCAATCGGCATAAAAGGCGGCGTATTGGATCCGGTATTCGGCCGCGCTGCCGGCAAAGTCGATCTGGGCGGTTTGGCCGGCGTGGCCGACCACCAGTGTCCCGCCCTGGTGGCGGGACGGCAGACAGACGACAAGCGTGGCGAACATGCCCGGCGTTTTCTCCGTGTCGCGGTGCGGTGCGAAGAAGCTCCCCTTCTCGTAGATCAGCAGCTTGTAGAGCTTGGGCTCGACTTTCTGGCCGATGCCGAACTCCCGCCTCACCGAGTCGATGATTCCCCCCAGGAACGGTTCCCATTGGGCATTTTGCAGGGAGAACCGCCCCGGCTCGATCTGCCACACGCGGCGAACTCCGGTATCGACGATCGTCTCCTCGCCGCGGCCATAGGGCGCTTGCGACGCCTGCTTGATCAGCCTCTTGGCATCGGCGGCGGTGACCGGGATCCCGACTTGCCCGATCCGTTCGACCTCGAGACCGGGCAGCTCTGGGGCAAGGCCCCCCGATGCGAAGAACCGCGACGACTTGCCGAGAGATGCCAAAACCTTCAGCAATTCCCGCGCAACGTCGGCCATGACGCGAACCCTCATGCAGGCAGCAGGATGCAGGTAGTAGAGGAGGACGCGCGGCGCACGCAGGAAGCGCTCGCGCATTCGTTCATCGTGGACATCCTAGAGGCGCCGCCCCACCCGGTCAAGCGCGTGGGGTGCATCCACGCGGATCAAGGATTGACTCCTCGAACAAGAACGGTCTAGAATCGCCAGTGATCGAGAGGAGTCAGCCCATGAATACCGTCAAGATCATCGGTCAGGTGGATGACAATCACCGCCTGACTGCTGAAATGCCCGCGCGCGTGCCCCCCGGGAGGATCGAGATCATCGTCCTGCTTGATCGGGATGCGCTGGACGAAGAGGAGTCGTCCTGGCAGGCTGGAATCTCGCGGGCATGGGCCGAGGACTGGGACGATCCCAGGGAGGATCTGTACACGCTGGCTGACGGGGAGCCGGTGAATGTCGCCCGGTGAGATCTACCTTGCCGAATTCCCTTTCGGCGGCATTCCCGGGATGAAACTCCGACCAATCCTTTCGTTGACTGCACCGATCGGCAGCGTGCCGGAGGTGCTGGTAGCCTACATCTCGTCGGTTCTGCCACAAACACCGCTGCCGACAGACCTCATCCTCGATCCAACCCAACCGGAGCACACATCGCCGGTTCGCCGAGGCAAGGTGCGCGCCGCCCCGCCAATCCTCTCGGGACTCCACTTCCTCGACAGGGGATCGGCCTGTGCGCTCGACTCGGATCGTTGATCCGCTTCGCAACCTGGCAGACTGGGTTGGCCAGCGTCGCCAAACCGATCAGACATCGTGCGCGATCGGTCGAACGGTCGCTGACCGTCATCAAACCCGGTTCGTTCGTCGCGAAATTCCTTCAAGACCCGTCGATTTCCCATTCGACGCCATTTTCGCAGAATGGCTCGCCCTGAACTCCGTGAAATCGACGATCAACGACCTCAACTCCGACTCCAACCAGTTCTCGCCGCTCCGCAACCCCGACAACTCGGCCGCAACAGCGAAAAAATCGAACCAACGACGTTAGATCGATTTTTTTGGAGTTGCAATGAACCGCGAACTGCTATCGCCTGCCCCTTTCCACGAAGTGAGCACGGTCAACGGGGAATCGCTGCCACTTTTCCCTTTTGAGCATCATTCCCTCGACGTTCGATCCGCTCTCAACGTCGTGTGGCACAGACCCAAGTTCGTTGGGATCACGATCAACGTCGATGCGTGTGCTCCGAATCCTGTTGAATCACGCCCAATCGACGAGGATCCGACTTTTCAGCGGTGCGAGTCGTGTTTTCCGTCGTAGCGAGTGCTCCCTTCGCAGTGGAGTCAGGCTCAATCGCCGTTGAAACTCGTCGCAACAGCTGAAAAACCGACTCAACGTCGTTAGAATCGATTTAACGACGTTGCACCGAGTTTTCAGGTCAATCGGCTGCTCCCAACTTCGTTCTGGCGCGCTCCGCACCCATTTCCCGATGCGCCGCGAACGGCCGCCGCCGCACCGTTCCCCCACCGCGCACCGGGCCACGAGCTCACCCCAAGGCACGTGAGCGCTGCGGCACGGCGGCAATGCCGGGATGGCCGGAACGCATGCGTTGTTTCCCTCGCGCAGGCGCGCCGGTAGAATGCTCACCCCACGGCCGCCCGCGCCGATTCCCCCGCAACGGAGGAACCCATGCCGACCCGGTTCGTCGTCCCCGCTCTCGCCGTCCTGTGCCTCGCCGCCTGCGTTGTCTGCGTCGCCCGCGCACAAGATGCGCCCGAGACCCTGCTGCTCCAGGACCCGACCGTTTCGTGCGACCAGGTCGCCTTCGTCTATGCCCAGGACCTGTGGATCGTCGGCCGCGCCGGCGGCGCTGCGGCGCGCCTCACCAGCCACGTCGGGCGCGAGTTCAGCCCGCGTTTCAGTCCGGACGGCTCCTGGATCGCCTTCAGCGCCGAGTACGACGGCAACGTCGACGTCTACGCCGTCCGCGCCAGTGGAGGTACGCCCCGGCGGATCACCTGGCACCCCGAAGCCGACGTCGTCCAGGGCTGGCATCCCGACGGCCGCCGGATTCTCTTCGCCAGCCCGCGGCAGGGCGGCGCGCCGGTCTACCGCGCCTTCCTCGCCGGCCTCGAGACCGGCGCCGTCGAGGCGCTCGCGATCCCCAAAGTCGCCCGCGCCGCCTGGTCCGAGGACGGCGCGCGCATCGCCTACACACCCGTCCCCGACGCCTTCCGCAGCTGGAAGCGCTACCGCGGCGGGCGCACCACCCCGATCTGGATCTACGACCCGAAGACCCACGAGGTCGAGACCGTCCCGCACGAGAACGCGAGCGACACGTTCCCGTGCTGGCTCGGCGGGGCGGTCTACTTCGCCTCCGACCGCGGCGGCCGGATGAACCTCTACCGCCACGTCCCGGGCTCGGGAAAGGTCGAACCGCTCACGCGCTTCGAGGACTTCGACGTCCGTAACGCGAGCGCGGGCGGCGGAGTGATCGCGTTCGAGCAGGCCGGGGCGATCCACCTCTACGACCCGGCGAACGGAGCCTTCACCCGGCTTCGCATCACCGTGCTGACCGACGGGCTGGGTTCGCTGCCGCGCTGGCAGGACGTGAAAGGGGCGGTGCGCGATGCCTGGGTTGCGCCCAACGGCAAGCGCGTGGTGTTCGAGGCGCGCGGCGAGATCGTCACGGTCCCGCGCGAGTTTGGCGATCCGCGCAACCTCACCCAGTCCCCGGTCGCGCACGACCGCGACCCGTCCTGGTCCGCCGACGGCAAGCAGATCGCCTGGCTCTCCGACGCCGATGGGGAGTATCGCCTGGTCGTGCGCGACGCGGTCGGGCACGAGCCGCCGAAGACGTACGACCTCGGGAGCGGCGGCTTCTTCTACGCGATCTCGTGGAGCCCGGACGGCCGTCACGTACTGTTCTTCGACAAGACCAATCGCCTGGCCTTCGTGACGCTCGAGGGCGGAGCGGTGACCGAAGTGTCGCGCGACCAGGGTTCGCTGGGCGTGGTCTGGCCCGACTTCGCGTGGTCCCCGGACAGCAAGTGGATCGCCTACACCCGGCGCAACCCGGACACCGCCTACGACCGGCTGTGCCTCTACGAAGTGGAGGGGAAGCGCACGGTCGAGGTCACCGACGCCTTCGGCACGGTGGGGAGCCCGGTATTCTCGGACCACGGCAAGTACCTCTTCTTCGCGGGGAGCGTGGAGAGCGGGCCGCACCGGTTCGGGCTCGACCTGAGCGCCTCGGCGGCGCGCGAGCCGCGGTCGAACCTGTATGTATGTGTGCTCCAGAAGACGGAGAAGAACCCGTTCGCGCCGAAGAGCGACGAAGGGGTCGAGGACGAGAAGGACAAGAAGGACAAGAAGAAGGAGAACGGCGACCCGAAGGACGACAAGGAGAAGGACGAGAAGAACGGCAAGGACGACAAGGAGGAGAAGAAAGAAGAGAAGAAGGAGCCGCCGGCGCCGCTCGAGCCCGAGGGGCTGGACCAGCGGATCGTGGCGCTGCCTTTGTCCGCGGGGGAGTACGGCGGGCTCGGGTGGGGGAAGGGGAAGCTGATCTTCGGCGAGAGCGCGGAGGTGAAGAGCTTCGACCTCGACACGCGCAAGACCGAGTCGGTGGCGAAGGAAGTCGACTGGTTCCAGGTCTCCGGCGATGGCAAGAGCCTGTTGGTGCGGAGCAAGGGGGACTGGTCGCTGATGGGGATCGACGGTAAGGACAAGAAGGAGCTGGCGATCGACGGGGTGAAGGTGCGGGTGGAGCCGGAGGGAGAGTGGCCGCAGATCCTGCGCGAGGTATGGCGGATCCAGCGGGATTACTTCTATGACCGGAACATGCACGGGGTGGACTGGCCCGCGATGTGGACTCGCTGGAGCGCGTTCCTGCCGCACGTGCGGCACCGCGCGGACCTCAATGTGCTGATCGCGGAGATGATCGGGGAGCTGTGCTGCGGGCACGAGTACGTGAGCGGCGGGGAGGCTCCGAAGGCGCCGGCGGGCCCGTCGACCGGGCTGCTCGGAGCGGACTTCGAGGTGGAGCAGGGGCGGTTCCGGATCGCGCGGATCTACCGGGGGCAGAACTGGAGCCCCGGGATGCGCGCGCCGCTGACCGAGCCGGGGGTGGACGCGCGGGTGGGGGACTTCGTGATCAAGGTGAACGGCCGGGCGCTGACCTCGGGGGACAACCTGTATGCGGCGTTCGCGGACACGGCGGACCGGCAGGTGGCGCTGGTGTTGTCGTCGCACGCCGACGGCTCGGAAGCGCGCACCATGACGGTGGTGCCGGTGGGGGAGGACCTGGGGCTGCGCCGGCAGGCGTGGATCGAGGGGAACCGGAAGCGGGTGCGGGATCTCTCGGGCGGCCGGCTGGCGTACGTGTACATGCCGGACACCGGCGGGGGCGGGCTGGCGGCGTTCAACCGCGACTATTTCAGCCAGTTGGACAAGGAGGGGCTGGTCCTCGATGAGCGGTACAACGGCGGCGGGAAGGTGGCGGACTACGTGATCGAGGTGCTGTCGCGGCGGGTGTATTGTCTGTGGATGAATCGCGAGGAGTGGCTCGGGCGGACGCCGTTCGGGACGATGCCGGGTCCGAAGGTGATGGTGATCAACGAGCGCGCGGGCTCGGGCGGTGACGCGATGCCGTGGCTTTTCCAGCGGATGGGATTGGGGCCTCTGGTAGGCACGCGGACCTGGGGCGGGCTGGTGGGGATTTCGGGGTATCCGCCGCTGATGGACGGCGGCAGCGTGACCGCGGCGAGCTTCGGGGTGATGGACCCGGAGGGCAACTGGGCGGTGGAGAACGTGGGGGTCGCGCCCGACGTCGAGGTGATCGAGTGGCCGAAGGAGGTGATCGCCGGGCGCGACCCGCAGCTGGAGAAGGCGGTGGAGCTGGCGATGGCCGAGCTGGCGAAGCAGCCGGCGGCGAAGAAGCCTGGGTATAAGCCGCCGGGGCCGAGGTAGGAGGGGGTCGTTCGCCGGGATCGTGTAGCGCGCTGGCAGGCCAGGAATCGCGGCGCGGTTCGCCGCGTACCTCGACCTGGCGTCGAGCGGAGCGGGCCCGATCGAGGTCCGGCGCCGCCTGGTTCTCCACCGGTTCCGTCAGCGACGCTGGGGAATCGCCGACGGGAGACCCGAAGCGATCGCCCCTCCGCACTCCCCGCCGCCTGCGCGGGCCTGGCGTTGCGCTTCTGCGAGCGAAGTGCGGCAGGCAGTGGTGCTGCGGCGGTTTGGCGCGCCGGGCCGCCGGGCTACGTTCCGGAGCCGCGTCGGGAGGGGATTCCCAGCCGCCGTTTCACAGCCGCGTGCGAAACGCCGTGGCCGCTCGACCGACGGCGGCGGGCCGCCGCGCCGCGCCGGACCTGTGCGGGCTCCTGTGCCCAAGCTTCGTCCTCCAGGTCCAGATCGTCGGCCGGAAGGAGCCGCCCGATGGGCCTGCCGCCGGCGCGCAGAACGACGCCGAGGGTTCGCTTCGCGAGACGGATGATCTCCGCGCGCGTCAGGCCCTTCACGTCGAGGTCAATCACTTGAACCATCGGCAATCTCTCCGAGTGACCTCCGTCCCTTGGCCCGGACTGCGACGATGTGAACCGTTCGGGCCGCGTCGTCCACATCATAGAAAACTCGCAGGTCGCCGATCCGCAGCCGAAAGGCGGCCAGGACCGGCGGATCCAGCTTTCTGATGCGCCTTCCCGTCGCCCGAGTCGGGCGATGCTGCAGGTGCTCCTCGATGCCCGTCACCACTTGGACTTGTTGGTAACGACGAAGCGCCTTCAATTCGTTGACCGCGAGCTCGTCGTAGGCCAGCGAGTACTTCGGCATCGCGCATGGACATCCTATCGGAGATACGAGGACGATGCAACGGTCGGCGCGGTTCAACCCCGATCGGAATTGCGAAGCCGGATCCGCGGGTCGTCGCAGCTCAGTTCCGCGACGACCGGCGGGTGGCATCGTGACCGTTCAGCTCCCAGGCGAGCTGGACCCGGCCGGCATCGAGGTGACGGCGCACGACGCGGGTCTGTTCCCCGACCGACTCGGCGATCTGATCAACGCACCGATCGTCGAGGTAGCGGAGTTCGAGCAGCCTGGCCAGGAACGGCGGAAGCTGGTCGAGCGCGGCGCGAATGCGGACACGCTGGTCTGCGAGGTGGACCAGCGTCTCCGGTCCCGGGCGGCGCGATGCCGGTTCGATCTCCGGCAGCGGCTCGACCGCGTGTCCCCGCGTGACGGTGTTGAAGCATACGGCGCGGGCGATGACGTACAGCCAGCGACGCAGCCCGACGCCGTCGCGCGGGGCCTGGTTGCGCGCCTCGAATGCGTTGGTCAGCACGATCTGGAGCACGTCCTGCCACTCGTTCTCGCGGTGACCGAGCTTGAACTTCACATACGAGCTCAGCATCCGCGTAAATCGCGGGTAGTACTTCAGTCCCGCACGGCGCGCCTGGGTGTCCCGACCGGACATCATCCGGTGGAAGAGTTCGGCGTCGACATTGGGGTCCATGCGCTTCGTTTCCACGGTCTGCCTCCTCATTTTGCTCGTTCGCGGTGGCCTGGTTCCTGCACGGCATTTCGTTCGGACGCCTGGGCTGTAAAGCAACCGCTGTTCCGCGTTTAGTGATTCTCAACTTTCGCTTAAACTGCCGTAATGGAGGAGTTTGCGGCAAGCAAGCGGATCGGGAGGCGCGAGCGAGGCGTTACGAAAAGTGACACGTGTAGAATCGTAACGCGCTGAAGCGGGGGCTGGGAGGGCATCGGCGGTGGGTCCGCGAGGGGTGATGCGGAGGTGGGTCGCGTCGGCGTGGCAG
>ORJL010772619.1_pt1 | contig 18335 bp, 10 predicted proteins | sample 1779941 | NCBI WGS metagenome assembly ORJL01 (sample SAMEA104232317, study PRJEB22302) | groundwater metagenome | biome: forest; feature: aquifer; material: groundwater | place: USA | collected 2011-08-07 | depth 5.8 m | reverse complement strand
TGCGGGCGCGACTCCAGGATCCGTGAAGATTGGCATCCAGGAAAACTTAGTGCGGGCTACTTAGCGCGGCTGCGCGGCGAGCTTCTCCTTCGCCTCCGCGAGCCACTTCTTCAGGGTCGGCGCGTTGTCGCCGACCTGCGCGATCGCCGCCTCCAGCTCGACGATCGCCTTCGCGTACTCGCCCAACCGTGTGAACAGCAGCCCGCGGTTCGCCCGCCCCTGCCACAGCCGCGGGTTCCGCGCGAGCACCGCGTCGAAGTCGGCGAGCGCCTTCTCCCAGGCCGCCTTGGGCTCCTCCTTCGCGGCGGCGCGCGCGTCGCCGAGCTTCATCCACGCGTTCCCGCGGTTCACGTAGGCCGCCGCATCCTCGGGATTGCGCCGGAGCGTCTCATCGTAGTCCGCGATCGCCCGCTCGAACGTCTTCCGCGCGTCGATCGACAGGCGCAGCTCCACCTCGCCGACGTCCGCGAGCGCATTCCCGCGGTTGTTGTACGCGTCGCCGTACTCGGGGTTGATCGCGAGCGCCTTCCCGTAGTCCTCGATCGCCTTCTCGATCGTCGGCCGCGGATCGGTCCCACGCTCCCCCTCCGCGCTCGCCATCTCCAGCCACGCGTTCCCGCGGTTGCTGTACGTGACCGCATCGTTCGGGTTTGCCGCGAGCGCCTTCCCGTACTCCTCGATCGCCGTCTGGATCGTCGGCCGCGCGTCCTCCCCCTTCATCTGCTGCGCCTGCGCGAGGAGGACCGAGGCATACCCTCGGTTGTGGTGCGCCTCCGGCGACCCGGGCATCCGCGCAATCGCCTCGTCGTAGTCCGCGATCCCGCGCTGGAGCGCCTCGCGCGCGTCGCCGCCCCGCGACATCTCCTCCTTTCCGAGGTCGATGTAGACGTTTCCGCGGTTGTTGTAGACCTCCGTGAACCCCGGCTTCACCACGAGCGCGCGGTCGTAGTCCTCGATCGCGCGGCGGTAGACCCCCCGCGGGTCCTTGCCGTGCTCCGCCTCCGCATCGCCGAGCGCCTTATGCGCGTTCCCGCGGCCGAGGAACGCCGGCCCATACTTCGGGCCGCGGCGGATCGCCTCGCCGAAGTCGTCCACGGCCTGCGCGTACTCCTTGCGCGGATCCCCTCCGTGCAGCGCCTCCGCGCGCGCGAGCGCCATCCGCTCGCTCGCGTGGTTCGTCCACGCCTCGGCCGACTCGGGGAGCCGCCGCATCACCTCCTCGTTGTCCGCCATCGCCTGCCGGTACGACTCGCGCGCGTCGACCCCCCGCTCCGCCTGCGCGTCGCCGAGCTCGTGCCGCGCGTTCGAGCGGTTGTTCCAGGTCTCCGCGGGGGAGGGGTCGAGTCCGATCGCATGCGTGTGCGCCTCGATCGCCTGCCCGAGCATCTCGCGCGGGTCGACGCCGCGCCACGCCGTCTCGATCGCCTCGCCGTACAGGAGCCGTCCGAGGTAGTCCCACGACTTCGCCTCGTTCGGCCTCGCGGCGACGACCTTCTCGAGGTCCTCTCGTCCGCCGCGGAAGTCCTTGAGGAGGTAGCGAACCTTCGACCGAGCGAAGAGGAGCCCGTTCTCGAACGCGCGCAGCTCGGGCGCGCCGAGCGCGCGGCCGAGCGCCGCCTCCGCTTCGGCGTACTTCCCCTCGCCGACCGCGCGGAGCCCCTCCATCGCGGAGGCGATCTCCTCCGCCCCCTCTTTCCCCCAGACGCGCGCCTTTCTCGCGCGCCCGAGGGCATCCTCCATCCGTCCGCGTACCGTCGCCATCTCCTTCGTCTCCTCGGGAGGCGCGCCGAGCTGGATGCCCGAGCGGCCGAAGGCGATCTGCGGCAGCCCCTGCTTCTCCATGTAGTCGCAGAACGAGACGAGCGCCTGCATGAGGGGGCCGAGCGGGACGTCGGGATCGAGGTCGGCCGCCTCGCGCATCATCGCCGCCCCGTCGGCGGTGCGGCCCGAGAGGACCTTCGCCCACCCTGCGAGCGCCTTCATCGCGGCCTGCGAGGTCGCGTCGTCGGGGGTGTCGTGGATGAACGCCTCCACCTCGGGCCAGATCGCGTCGGCGCGCGCGCGGCGATCCTCCTTCGAGGAGTGGGCGTCGTAGAAGTTTGCCTCCAGCTTGCGAAGCGTGTCGAGGAGGCGTCCCCACCGCGCGAGGACCTTCGAGACGAGGCCCGCCTTCCGCACCGCGTCCTCGGCCGCAGTGGCGGCGCGCGAGGCCGCCTCCCGCGCGGCGCGCTCCTCCTGGTCGAGGGCCGCCAGCTCCCCTTCGATGTGCCGCGCGACCTCCGCGGCGGTGCGGTTCTCCGGGTCGAGCTTGAGGACGCCGAGGAGCGCGTTGTGCGCGTTCGTGAGCGCGGTCTTCCGCGCCGCGCGGTCCGCCGCGCCGCGAGCCCCCTTCGCCCACCGCGAGGCATCCTCGAGTCCATGCAGCACGTCCTCCTGGCGCCGATGCGAGGAGGCGACGAGCCAGATGCCGCAGCCGAGAGCGACGAGCACCATCGCGATGGAGGCCGCGACGGCCCCGCGGTACCTTCTCGCGACGCGGACCCGCCTCCCGATCCAGCTCTGCGGCCGCGCGGCGATCGGCTCGCCGTCGAGGTACCTGCGGATGTCCTCCGCCATCTCCGCGGCGCTCGCGTAGCGCCCCTCCGGCTCCTTCGCCATCGCCTTCAGGCACACCGTCTCGATGTCGGGCTGCACGCGCGGGTTCACCTTCCGCGGCGGCACGACCTCCTCGTAGAGGACCTTCGCAAGCGTCTCGAGCGCCGAGTCGGCCTGGAACGGCGGCCTCCCGACGAGCATCTCGTAGAGCGTCGCGCCGAGCGAGTAGACGTCGCTCCGAGGCCCGACCCGCTCGCGGTCCCCCTCGAGCTGCTCGGGACTCGCGTAGGCGGGCGTGCCGAGCGTCGCGCCGGGCGCCGTGAGCGCCTGGCTCGAGACGTCCTTCGCCAGTCCGAAGTCGGCGAGGAGCGGCTCTCCCGCGGCGTCCATGAGGATGTTCGAGGGCTTCACGTCGCGGTGGATGACCCCCTGCGCGTGGGCGTACGCGAGGGCGCCAGCGACCTTCCCCGCGATCTCCATCGCGCGTCGCGGGGAGACCTCGCCGCGGTGGATGAGGCGCGAGAGCGGCTCCCCCTCGATGTACCGCATCGTGAAGAAGTGGCGCGCCCCCTCGGCGCCGACCTCGAGGATCTGGACGATGTTCGGGTGGTCGAGCCGCGCGGCGGCCTTCACCTCGCGATGGAACCGCTCGAGCATCTCGGCGGTCGCGTGCTCGCCGGCGATCATCACCTTGAGCGCGACGACGCGGTTCAGGTCCGCCCGCCGCGCCTTGTAGACGATCCCCATCCCGCCCTTCGCGATCTCGCCGAGGATCTCGTACCCCGCGAAGCCCGTCGGCGCGGGGGAGGCGGTCTGTGGAGGGAGCGTCGGCGCCGTCGGCGGCTCGCCGGCGAGGGTCGGCTTCTCGAAGTCGGATTCTGTGTTCATGGGCGGTGCGGCCACGCGGCGGCGGGGCGCCGAGTTCCAATTCCAACTCCAACAACAACTCCAAGAAACTCCAACTCAAACTCCAAGCCGGGTGAACGCCCCTTGGAGTTGGAGTTGGAGTTTCTTGGAGTTGTTGTTGGAGTTGGAATTCGGCGCGCGGCCGCTTCGTCAGCCATCACTTTTCCCCTCCGTCCCCCCGACGGGCCTTCAGATGCTCAATCGCCGCCCGCACCTCCGGGGCGCCCTCGCCAACGATCGCGAGCGCGCGCTCGTACGCCTCGAGCGCCTTGTCGTCGTCGCCCGCCATCTCGAAGAGGGCGCCCAGCGCCTGGTGCGCCTGCCAGACGCGGGGGTTGATCGCGAGCACCGCCTTCGCGTCCGCGATCCCCTTCGCGACCGTCTCCTTCGGGTCGCGCCCCGCCCGCTTCTCCGCCTCCGCCTTCCGCCCGTAGCAGCTCGCGCGGTTGCAGAGCGCGGGGACCGAGGAAGGGTTGAGCCCGACCAGGCTCGTGTCGTCCGCGATCGCCTTGTCGAGCGAGGGGAGCGGGTCCACCTCGTGCGTCGCCTCCCACTCCGCGCGCGAGAGCCACAGGAGCCCGCGGTCGACGTACCCGCTCGACAGCTCCGGGTTGCGTCGGAGCGCCTCGCCCGCCGCCGCGACCCCCTTGTCGAACGTCGGCCTCGGGTCCTTCCCCTGCGACCCCTCCCACTGCCCGAGGAGCGAGTACGCCCCGGCCTCCCCCTGGTAGGCGCCGACGAAGGCGGCGTTGATCGAGGCGGCCTTCTCGAAGTCGGCGATCGCCTGCGTCAGCGTCGCCGTCGGGTCGCTCTTGTGCAGGAATAGCCATTCGCCGAGGTTCGTGCGGGTCCGCCCGAGATTTGCCCAGCACTCGACGTACGCGGGCACGAGCTTCCCCGCCCGGCCGTAGTCGCTGATCGCCTTCCCGTACGACTCGGTCGGGTCGATCCCCATCGCCGCCTCCGCCCACCCGAGCGCGTTCCAGGCTGCCCCGCGGTTGTTGTAGGCGTCCGGCATGTCGGGCCGACGGTCGAGCGCCTTCCCGTAGTCCGCGATCGAGCGGAGGTACCCCTCGCGCGGATCGACGCCGTGGCCCGCCTCCCACTCCGCACGCCCGGAGACGGCGTTGCCCCGGTTGTTCCAGATCTCCGCCATCTCGGGGCGGATTGCGACCGCCGCGTCGTAGGCGGCGAGCGCGCGGTCGTACGCCTGGCGCGGATCCTGTCCGCGGCGCCCCTGCGCTTCGGCGACGACGAGCCAGGTGTTCCCGAGGTCGACACAGGCGTTCACGTGATCCGGCTTCCGGCGGAGGACCTCCTCGAAATCCGCGATCGCCTTCTGCAGGGCAGGGAGGGGATCGCCGCCTCGCAGCGCCTCCGCCTCGCCGAGCGAATGCCACGCGAGGGCGCGGTTCGCATAGACCTCGAGGTTCCCGGGGATCAGCTTCGCCGCCTCGTCGTACAGCCCGATCGCCTCGCGCTCGATCGCGCGCGGGTCGTCCCCCCGCGCGGCCCCGTCGAGCGCGAACGCGAACTTCGCCTGCGCGGCGTGGAAGGGGACCTCTCCCCATCCGGGCCGCGCCTTCGCGAGGAGGGCGTAGTCCTCGATCGCCCCGGCGAAGCTCTTCCCGAGATACCGCACCTCCGCGCGGCCGAGCAGCAGGCCGCTCTCGAACGTCTTGAGGTCGGGGGCCGTGAGCGCGCGAGAGAACTGCTCGTCCGACTTCGCCCACTCGCCCGCCTGGAGCGCGAGGATCCCGTCCATGCAGGCCGCGAAGTCCTCGGCCCCCTCCTTGCCCCAGACGCGCGCGGCGCGGGCCTTCGCGAGGAGGTCGCCCAGGATCTTCTTCGCGGTCTCCATGTTCTCGGGGACGCCGCGCATCTCGCCGATCTCGAGCCCGCGCGAACCGATCACGATCGACGGCAGCGGCTGCATCTCGACGATCTGCGAGAAGATGTCGAGCGCCTCCATCAGGCGGCCATATGGCAGGTCCGCGTCGAGCTTCGCCGCCTCCTTCATCTGCATCACGGCGGCCTTCTGGTCCCCCGTGTACCGCTTCGCCCAGGCCGCGAGCGCGAGGGCGGTCGCGCGGGAGGCGGAGTCGTCGGGCGTGTCCTTCACGAACTGCTCGAGCGGCGGCCAGGCCGCCTCGGCGCGCTTCACCTTCTCCTCGTCGGATAGGCGGTCGTCGTAGGCGATCTTCTCCAGCTCCGCGAGGGCCCCTCCCACACGCGACCAGCGCGCGAAGACCTTCGAGACGAGCTGCGACTTGCGGAGCGCGCTCTCCGCGGACTCGGCCTTCGCGGAGGCGGACTTCCGCTCCGCCTCCTCCTCCGCGGCGATGGCGTCGAGGCGCCCCCCGACGCGGGCGAGGCCGGCCTTCGCCCGCGGGTCCTGGTCGTCGAGCTTGAGGGCGCCGACGAGGACGTCGCGGGCCTTCGCGTAGAGGGCGCTCCGCTCGTCTCGCGAGGCGGCGGCGTCGGCCTGCCGCTCGAGTTTCGCGGCAGAGTCGACCTCGTCGCGCACGCGGCGGGCGGTCGTCCAGGCGGTCAGGCCGACCCAGCCGAGAAAGGCGACGACGACGAGGACGGCGACGGCGCTCGGGATGACGACCGCGCGGTTCTTGATCGCGCGCCGCGCCGTGCGCTCGATCCAGGAGACGGGGCGCGCGTGGATCGGCTCCCCCTCCAGGTAGCGGCCGATGTCGTCGGCCATCTCGCGGGCGCTCTGGTAGCGGCGCGCCGGCTCCTTCGCCATCGCCTTGAGGCAGATCGTCTCGATGTCGCGCTGGATCTTCGGGTTCACGGCGCGCGGCGGGACGGGGTCGCGCGTCATGACCTCCTGGAGCACGGCGAAGATGCTCTCGCCGCAGAAGGGCGGCTCGCCCGTGAGCGACTCGTAGAGCGACGCGCCGAGCGAGTAGACGTCGCTCCGCGCGTCGACCTTGTCGGTCTCGCCGCTCGCCTGCTCGGGGGAGGCGTAGTTCGGCGTGCCGAGGGAGGAGCCGGGGAGGGTGACCCCCTCGCAGCCGAGGTCCTTGGCGAGGCCGAAGTCGGCGAGGTGGGGCTCCCCCTGCGAGTCGACGAGGATGTTCGCGGGCTTCACGTCGCGGTGGATGACGCCGTGCTGGTGGGCGTAGTCGAGCGCGAGGGCGACCTTCCGGGCGAGCTCGACGGCGCGGCGCGGGGTGAGCTCCTTCCGGCGGATCCGCTCGGCGAGCGGCGGGCCGTCGACGTGGCGCATCGTGAAGAAGTGCTTCGCGCCGTCGCGGCCAACGTCGTAGATCTGGACGATGTTCGGGTGCTGGAGCCGGGCGGCCGACTTCGCCTCGCGCTGGAACCGCTCGAGCATCTCGGGGGAGGCGTGCTCGCCGGCGATCATGACCTTGAGCGCGACGATGCGATCGAGGCCGATCTGGCGGGCCTTGTAGACGACGCCCATGCCGCCGTGGGCGATCTCCTCGAGGATCTGATATCCCGCGAGGCCCGTCGGCGGCGCGACGGGGAGGGGAGTCGAGATGGACGAGGGGGTCGCCAGCGTGGGGGTGAGGTCGACGCGGCCGCGGATGGGGGTCCCCTGCGTGGGGGCGACGTCGATGCGGCCCAGGGTGGGGGTTTCGGCGGGGTGGTAGTGGTCGATGACCTCGTCGAGGATCGCGTCGCGGTCGGCGGAGGAGAGGAGGCCTCTCTGGACGAGGTACTCGGGGATGGGGCGATCGTCCTCGGAGGCGTGGCGGACCGCCTCGATGATGGCGGAGTCCCGGACGAGACCCTTCGCGCGGACGAGATCGAGGAAGCGTGACTCCTGCGGCGTCACCGGCGGCCTCCCGGGGAGTGGAGGCATGATAGGGTGCGGCGGCCCGATCCACAACGCCCGCGCTGGAATTCGCGCCGAGAGGAGGCGCGGTCAGCGCTTCGGGACCTCGCCCGTCTTCGTGAGGAAGGTCGTGGCGCGCGGCTCGTTCATCTTCACGTGGACGAACGTGCCGACGAGGGCGTCCGAGCCCGGATACTTGTAGACCTTCGTCCAGGGCGCTCCCTTGCCGATCGTCCCCGTCACGTCGCTCTGCACCGGGAACCCCTCCACGCCGACGTAGAGCACATAGCTCGCCGCGCGCGAGGCGGCGTTTCCCGCGTCACCGTTCTTCACCTTTACCGCGACCTCGAGGACGTCCCCCGCCCAGCGAGGCTCGACCGAGAGCTCCACGCCGGACTCCGAGGCGACCTTCAGGCGCCGGTCGACCGTGATGTGCGAGTAGTCCCCCCCCGCCAGGAAGCCGAGGTGGATGTGGATTGGGGCCCCGGTGCTCGTGAGCACCTGCGACTCGGGGAGCAGGATCGGGACCTCCCACGTCTTCGTCTGCTTCGCCTCGATCTCGCCCAGCTCCAGGCCCGCCGGCTTCCAGTAGGGCGGGAACTCGACCTCGAGCGACTTGAGCGTCATCTTCGCGTCGAACTGGTTCACCATCTGGAGCGTCACCCTCTGTTGCCCGCTCTTCGAGTTGACCGTGTCCGGCACGAACTTCACGGTCTCGAGCGTGTCGAAGAGCGCCGTGTCGATCCCGTAGAGGAGCACCGGCTCCTGCCCGATCGCGATCGTCGTCACGCCGTCCGCCCCGGTCGCGAGCGACATCACGCGCCCATCCACGCGCAGCGCCTTCGCGTCCGCGCCCAGGTAAAGGGCTTGAACGATCGGCGGCCCCGCGGTCTTCCTCCACGCGAGGATGAAGGTGTCGTCGCGCCAGCGGAACACGAGCTGTTCCAGGTCCTCGCTGTCGAACGGCCGGATGAGGAGCGCCTGGGCCTTCGCGAGCGCGCAGTGGATCGTCGAGAGCGCCGAGTGGAGCGGCGTCGGGTTCCCCTCCAGGTCGTAGAGCCCCGCACGGGACGACACCAGCGGCGTGACGTAGATGCGCCTCACCCCCAGGTGCGCCGCAAGGCCGAGCTTCTTCCACAGGTCCGCCGCCTGCGCCGGGAACGACTCTCCCGCCGACCCCGACGCCAGCTCCTCCAGGCCGAGCGTCACGCTCGCGCTGTCGGGCCGCTCCGCCGCCTTCGCGAGGAGGTCCCGCGCCTCCTCCGCGGGGAGGTCGCCGGGAAGGTAGAAGTCGATTCCCGAAAGCGTCTTCGCGGTCGCGAGCTGCGCGACCCCTTGCGGTACGTCGGCGATCGGCAGCGGGAAGGTGACCGAGAGGTTCGGGAGGTCCGGCGCGATCGCCCCCTGCACGAGCCGCGCGAGATCGTCGAGTCCGGCCCGCCCCTCGTACCCCGTGTCCTTCGTGTCCCCCAGCCGCCACTCCTGGATCGCCTCGCGGTACTGCTCGAAAGTCCCGGGGTGCTCGAAAGTCCCGACGAGCGCGTGGCGCCACGTCTCCTGCGGCCCGGAGAGGAACTGCGCCATCGTCGCGGGGCCGCTCCCCTCGGGCAGGAACTCGTCCGGCGGCGTCGAGAGCGACCCCGTGACCGTCAGCCCCGACCGCGTCAGGCGGTAGAGGAGGTCGGCCGTCGCCCCGCTTCGCGCCATCTCCGCCTCGCGGTCCATCGACCCCTTCCAGAACTGCACGCGCGCGCGGCCGAGGCGGAAGAACGCCAGGCGGTCCGCGACCTCGGGCGAGGTGAACGGCGTCAGCTCGACCCCCCAGTCCGCCGCGACCTCCGGCGTGGAGAGGGCTTTCGGCGGGGAGACGATCCCGATCCGCCGGCGCGCGACCTCCAGGTCCCCCTGGCGGATCGAGAGGTAGAGATCCACGTATCCCGTCGGGATCCCCGCCGTCGGGTTCTCCTTCGTCCGGACCCCCTCCACGCGGTACGCGAGCGCGAGCGTTCGCGTCCGCGGGACGTGGGCGGGGTGGCGCGCGGTGAGCTCACCTTCTCCGAGCCGCACGGTCCAGCCGCCGGAGGCCGCCTCCACCGAGATCGGCACGTCGCGGCCGTCGTACTCGTGCGCCCAGAGGGCCACCTCCAGGTCTCCCAGCTCCAGGTCCTCCGCGGTGGCGGTGAGGCGGAGGACGCCTCCCTCGCGCACGACGAACCCCTGGCGGGAAAGGTCCTCGACGACAACGCGCGTCTCCTCGTGCCAGACGAGGTCGTCGAACCAAGCGCTCCCCTCGAGGTCGCCTCCCTCCAGGTGGAGCCCGAAGCGGACGAAGCAGGCCTGGTCGGGGACCCGTTCGAAGCGGGTTAGCTGGGTCCACGGGGTCGTCGCGCCGACGGAGTCGGTCCTCTGCGGCGGCGCGAGGGCGAGGGGGGCGCCGAGGCGGTCGAGCCACTGGAGGGTCGCGAAGGCGCGCGAGGTGACGAGCCCTTTGGTGCGGGTCCAGACGGAGAAGGTGTACCCCTTGCGGGCGTCGACGCGGACCATGCGGGGGGAGGGGACGGCGGAGAGGATGGCGACGCCGAGGCCGCGGGTGGTCAGGCGAACGGAGCCCTTCCCCTCCGGGGTGTGGGCGACGTCGGGGTCGATGGCGATCGGATTGTAGAGGGGATGGGTGCGCTCGTCGAAGAGGCGGAACCATCCGTCGGGGACGCCGTCGGCGTTGTCGTCGTCCTCCAGGGTGTCGGGGTAGTCGGCCGCGACCGCGGGGAGGACGAGGAACAGTACGAGGAGGAGACGGCGCATGGATGGTGGCGACCCGAGAGACGGAGCTTCTACTAGTATATCGTCTCTTGGGGGCGTCTCGATGGAGAGGCGTCCGTCAGGGCGCCATGGAGAGGCGCCCGTCAGGGCGCCGTGGATCGCCGCCCGTGAGGGCGGCAGCGCGGGGAGAGGGCAGGACACTACGCGAAGGTATCGAGCGTCTGGCCGGGGGGAGTCTGGGGGGTCTGGCGGGGGCGGTTGTTCGCGCGCTGGGCATCGGAGTGTCGGACGGCGGAGTTCTGCGCGGCGCGGTTGTCGGCCGCGCGGTTGTCGACGGCGCGGGCCTGCTCGGCGCGGTTGAGGGTTGCGGGGGCCTGCTGCTGCGCGTCGCGAGTCTCGACGCGCTGGCGCGCGCGAACTTCCCCCTGTCGGAAGTTGGTGGGAGGCGTCGAGTTGCCCGTCCGAATCGGCGTAACCATGTGTGTCCCTCCATGGACTCCAGAAGCCTACCACGCCCCATGCCGCCGGCGCAATGGTGCCCTGCAGTGGCGCGGGGCGCCCGCGCAGCGGGCCGGGGCGCCGCGGTCGCCAGCCGTCAGGCTGGCAGGGCGCGGTCGAACGGCCGGGCATCACTTCAAGCCCTTGCAGACCTCGTCGTCATTCCGCTTGCCGGCACGCCGCACGACAACAAGGCGTTCGGAATCGAAGATCGCGTAGACGATGCGGAATTCCCCTTGATCGACGGCCCAGAGCCCCGAGTATCCCTTCAGAGGACGGGTATCCGCCGGGCGCGGGTCGCTGGACAGACGAAAGATCCTCGCGGCAAGTTGCTTGTACGGCTTTGGATCGAGGCCGAGGAGGGACTTTTTCGCACGATCCTCGATCAGCAATTTGTAGGGGAGCCCTGCCATGCGCGAGAGGCTACCGGGCTGCATCGCGGGCGTCAAGATATGTCTCTCTGTCTAGTTCCATGTTGACGGCCTGTCTCACTTGTGATATCAGAAGTGTGCATCAGATCACGAGAGAGGCGTCGAATCATGGGTGCAGCGCAGGCAAAGAAGAAGATCGGGACGCAGATCGATCCCGTCCTTCACCTGAAGCTCCGTCTCGTCTCGGCCGCGACGGGTCGGCGGATCGACGCCATCGTGGAGGACGCCATTCGCGCAGCCCTGGCCGCCTTCCCGACGGGCGATTTTACGACATTCGAGGAGATGCACGCGAAGTACGAAAAGCTGCACGGGGTGAAGATCGACGTCGCAGAAGAGGCGGCCCACCAGGAGAGGCGCCGATCCCGATAGCTCCTTCCCCGGACCTCCCGACGCCCTCCTCGCGTTGGTGGATTCGATCTCACCATCGTAGCGTGGGCGCGGCCATCGATCCGCACGAGGAGCCGATGTCCGCGGCTGTGCGCGCCTGGGGTGGTCAACGCGGCTGCAGCCTCGCGGGAGCGGTCGGATGGGTGCGGGGGCACGTTCCGCCACGGTTCTTGACCCGGCCGACGGGTTCGCCGTAGCCTCAAGCAGGACAACGTTGAACTGCCCCGAAGGGACTCCGCCTCGGGTCGACACGCCCTACCGCATGATAGACTGGTCATGTCATGAGTGACCAGCCTACAGACGTTGGTGCCTCGATTCCCGCACGTTGGAAACGTACCCTTCACTCGACCGTGGGCGTCCTCCTGGCCGCCATCGTGCTCCTCCCGACGCTGTGCGTCCTCGGGGTCGTGAGCGTGCACTGCCACAGCACGTGGTTGTGCCCCACTTGCGGTGCGCGCATGGATCGCACGCGGCACTTCGCGTTTGGGGAGCTGGCGAGCCTCTACAAGGAAGAGCGCTTCTGCGAGACACGCTGTTCCAAGCTCCTCCGCGAGCGCTGGGGAGAGACTTGTAGGACCCACCCGTGGGTCCTCGATTCGAGCTGCAACGACACGACCCTCTGTGACGGGGTGGGCGGAGTCAGCAGGCAGTTCGTGGATGATGACTGCGTGCCCTGGGTCGCCCTGGCGGAGATGGCGAGGACGGACCCCGACGACGTTCGTTGCCTGATTGCCCTGAGGCTCGATCCGAACCTCACATCGAGACTCTCCCAGCGATTCGGTCGAGGGCGGGCGATCAATCTCGATGAGATCGAAGGGTGGATCTGCGAATTCGGCTGGACTGCAAGGGGAGGGCCCGACAGGCGGCAGGACAACCTGCGCGAATGGCGCATCGAGGTTGGCAAGCGCTGGGATTGGGAACAGGTCAGGTCCCTGGTGCTGATCCACCTCGGATCGTGAACCACGCGCGAAGTCTTGATACCAACGCCCATCGTGTCCGGCCACTCCGCCGTGCTTCTCGGCGACGGTGGTCCAGCGTTTGAGTTGCGCCAGTTCGTCCCTGCGCCATTGCATTCACGCCGTGAATGATTATCATTCATGGCGTGAATAGATTACATGGCTACCGCGAGCGCCTTATGGCGCCCCGGATCGAGGAGGCGCTCCGAAATCACCCCGTGGTCGTGCTGGTCGGCGCGCGACAGACGGGGAAGAGCACCCTCGCGCAGAGGATCACTCCGGAGCGGACGTACGTCACGCTCGACGACCTGGACCGCCTGGACCAGGCGCGGAGGGAACCAGCAGCCCTCCTCGACGCGGCTCCACGCCTGACGATCGACGAGGTCCAGCGCGCGCCCGAGCTGTTCCTCGCCATCAAGCGGGAGGTCGACCGGCGCCGCACGCCAGGGCGATTCCTGCTGACCGGCTCGGCCTCCCTCGACTTCTTCTCGCCCCTCGCCGGGGCGCTCGCCGGCCGCGCGGCGGCCTTCGCCCTGCTCCCCCTGACCTGCGGAGAGCGCGCGGGCAAGGCGGCCGCCGGGGCGTGGGACGTCCTGATCGAGGCGAAGTCGCTCGAGGACGCGCGCGACGCGTTGACGCATCCGTCCGCACCGCTCGCCTGGGAGGGGCTCGCCGTCGAGAGCGGTTTCCCTCCCGCCACGTTCGCCTCGACGACCCGGGCGCGGATCGAGTGGTTCGAGGCGTACGTCGCAACCTACCTCGAGCGCGACCTGCGTCAGCTCTCGCAGGTCGCCCACCTCTCGGACTTCCGCCGCCTGATGTCCGTCACGGCCCTCCGCACGGGGCAGATCGGGAACCAGTCGGAGATCGCGCGGGACGTCGCCCTCGCGCAGCCCACGGCCCATCGGTACCTGAATCTCCTCGAGGCATCCGGGCTCCTCGTGCGCCTCGCCCCCTGGGCCTCCAACCCCACGAAGCGGCTCATCAAGACGCCGAAGATCTACTGGGCCGACGCAGGCCTCGCGGCCTTTCTCGCGAGGCTCGCCTCGACCGACGACCTCTGCTCCTCCACGCTGCGAGGGGCGATCCTCGAAAACCTCGTGCTCTCCGACCTCCTGGCGTGGCGGGAGACGCGCGCGCCGCGGCCCGAGCTGTCGCACTGGAGGACGCCGACCGGCCTGGAGGTCGACCTCGTCGTCGAAGCAGGTCGCCGCGTCCTGCCGATCGAGGTGAAGGCCTCGTCCTCCGTGTCGACCACCGAGGCGAAGGGTCTGGAGGCCTTCCTCGACGACCTCCGCGGGAAGGCGCCCTTCGGCGTGCTCGTCTACAACGGCACCGAGGTCCGGCCCCTCACCTCGCGTGTGCTCCTCGTCCCCCTCGCCTCCGCCCTTGGCGCGTGATGCGTGGGGTACGAATCGCACGGCCGCGCCACCGGCTCCCCTGCGAGCCCCGGCCCGGCTCGCCCGCGAGCCGCCCGGCGACCCGGTTGACCCGCCCCCGCGCCGCTGCTATACTCCCCTCGCCGAACCAGGAGGTACGGCGATGACGGCCCCCTGCCCGGCGCAGGAGACCCTCGAAGGGTACCTGCGCCAGACCCTTGCGGACGAGGAGTCCGACCGCCTGAGGCCGCATGTGATCGCCTGCAGGGCATGCCAGGCGGCCCTCGGGCGCCTCCACTACGCGGCCTTCGGGCGCGAGAGGCGCCAGCGACGGCGCTCCAAGGGTGCCGTCCTCAAATGGCTCCGCACGATGGTTCCCTGGGACATCGTCGTCGTCGCCCTCATGGCCGCAATCCTCGTCGCCGGCGTGATAGGGGTGTTCCTCCTGGCGGTGAAGAAGCGGCCGTAGCGCCTTGCGGCATGGAGAAGCAACCCTTGGTGCGTCGTTCGACCGGAGCCGCGCGTGCCCTGCGCCTCGCCTGCGCCCTGCTCACCCTCCCCCTCCTCGCCGGCTGCTCGAGCGTCCACACGACCGAGGGCAACGTCGACACCCTCTCCTTCTCGCCGATCCTCGGCCTCTCCCTCCTCGTCCTCGCCGTCTTCTTCGGCGTCGCCGGCTTCTTCCTCCTCGTCACCCCGCCGCGCCCCGGCGCCTCCAAGGGACCGCGCAAGGGAGGAGGCCTCCTCCTCGTCCTCTTCGCCCTCACCGCCGCTGCCGTCGCGCTGTGGCGCCTCACATGGCACATCGATCTCACGCCCGACCGGATCGTCCTCCGCAGCCTCTTCGGATACGCCGCGGTCCCGTACGAGGAGATCCAGGACGTCAAGGTCCGCGAGTACCAGAACCGCTGGCGCCCCGGCGTCCTCTGGGTGACCATCGTCCTCGTCCGCACCGACGGCACCGAGGTGACCCTCCCGCTCACCACCCTCTCCCCCGATCACCAGAAGTTCCTCGACAGCGTCCTCGCCGACCGGCACGGGAAGCACGTCGGCGCGGGACACGAGGCCCCGATCCTCCCCGGCGCGGGCGGGACCGAGACGCCGTGGCTCGACGCCGACATGGCCGCGAAGCCGCCCGTCGCCTGCCCCGTGCTCGGCGACCAGCCGATCGCCTTCTGCACCGTCTGCGGCCAGAAGAAGGGGCTGGGAGGCGGCGTCCGCATCCCCGGCTTCACCTGCTCGAAGTGCCAGAGGCGGATCGAGCTGAAGTACTACACCCCGCCGAAGCTCTCCTTCCGCGGGCTGAGCGGCGACAAGGCGATGGTGGAGAAGGACGGCACGACCTGCACCTCCGGATACGGGGAGGAGGCCGTCCCCGGCACGGGGATCCTGAACGAGGGGTACACCGACGCGGGCCGGGTCGTCATGCTCTCGAAGGTGGAGAAGGTGAAGTTCACCGACTATCGCAAGACGCCGCCGGAGGAGATCGTGCGCGACGTGAAGCTCCAGTGGAAGCTGGAGAAGAAGTGACCGCATGATCGGCGAGATCCTCAATTCCAGGTACCAGGTCCTGGAAAAGCTGTCCGACGACGGCGCCGGCGCCGCGTACGTCGCGGAGGACACGCTCGGCGGGGGGCCGCTCGTCCTGCGCGTGGTTTCCGCCGACCCCGAGAGCGCGCAGCAGCTCCGCCGCGCCTTCCGCGCCCGCGCCGCCCTGCGCCACCCCAACCTCGCCCAGGCGATCGACACGGGGTCGATCGTCGGCACCGCCGACCACTTCTTCGCGTCGGAGCGCGTGGAGGGGAAGGACCTCTTCGCCGCAAGCGCCGGGTGGAACGCGCCGCGCGTCGCCGACGCCGCCGCGCAGGCCCTCCGCGCCCTCGCCTACCTCCACGGCAAGGGCGTCTTTGGAGTCGACCTCCGCGCCGAGGCGATCGCCGTCGCGGGCGACACGGTCAAGCTCCTCGACACCGGCCTCCCGCTCGCCGAGCACGAGGTCGACGGCGTCCCCGTCCGCGGGGCCGCCGACCTGGCCTCGCCCGAGCGGCTCGCGGGCGCCCCCGACGACGCGCGGAGCGACCTCTGGGCCCTCGGCGCGACGCTGTACCGCGTCCTCGCGCGGAGGCGCGTCTACGAGGGGAACGAGGGGCGCCTCCTCTTCCGCCGCGTCGTCCTCGAGGACCCGCTGCCTCCGTCGCACCACGTGAAGGGGATCGCGCACGCGCTCGACGAGTTCGTGCTGGCCCTCCTCGCGCGCGACCCGGAGAGGCGCCCCGCGGGCGCGAACGAGGCGATCGCCCTCCTCTCGAGGCTCACGGGGACCTCGTACGAGGCCGAGCGCGACGCGGGCAAGCCGCCGGCTCCGGCGCCTCCATCCCCGCGGGTTGACCTGGAAGTCGAGCGCGCCAAGGCGCTCCTCGAGACGGCCCTCACGGCGAAGAAGCGCGAGCCGGCGCCGGCGCTGCTCGTCGTGCGCGGCGAGTCGGGGTCGGGGAAGTCGCGCCTCGTCGACGGGCTGCGCCTCGCCGCGCGCCTCGCGGGCACGACGGTCCTCGAGGGGGCCTGCCGCGACGGCGCCTCCTCGCCGCTCGGGCCGTTCGCGGCGATCCTCCGCGCCGCCGGTGGTTCGGAGGCGGCCTCCTGCCTCGCAGGGAGCGATCCGACGGCGACCGCGTTCCGGCACGAGCGTGGGAGCGAGATCGACGCCATCCTCGGCGCCCCCTCGGAGCGCGAGAGGGTCCACCTCGCGCACCGAATCGCGACGCTCCTCGTCGACGCCTCGCGACGGAACCCGCTCCTCGTGATCGTCGAGGACGCGCAGTGGGCCGACCGCGCCGCGACGGAGGCGATCGCTCACCTCGTCCGGAACATCTCCATGACCCGCGACGAGGGGGACAGCGGCCGGACTCCGCACCTGCTCGTCGTCGTCGCGACGCGCGGAGGCGCCGATGCCTTCGGTAACGTCCCCTGCGTGGTCATCCCGCTCCCCGCGCCCTCCCCCGCGATCGAGCGGGAACGGGAGCGGCTCAAGGGGCTCGCGCGGACCGAGCGACACCTCCTCGACCTCCTCGCCGCGCTCCGCGCCGACGCCTCCGCCGACCTCCTGGCGCGCGTGAGCGGGCTCGACGCGGACGGCGTGGCGGACCTCCTCGACGCCCTCGCGCGACGAGGCCTCGTCGCACGGGCGGGGACGCTCTGGCGCGTGGCCCGACACGCGACGCGCGAGGCCGCCTACGTCGACCTCGACGCGAAGCGGCGCGAGGCGCTCCACCGCGCGGTCGCGAACGGCCTCGAGGCGACGCTCGGCGCGGAGGCGGAGGAGCGGTCCTCGGAGCTGGCGGAGCACCTCGACCGCGGCGGGCAGCCGGAGCGGGCCGCGGAGGCGTACGCGCGGGCCGCGCAGGCGGCGAGGCGCCTGGCGAACGCGGCGCGCGCGGCCGGATGGCTCAGGCGCGCCGCGGATCTCGCGCAGGGGCGCTTGTCCCCCGACCCGTCCCCCGTAGGGCGGGGCGCGAAAGGTGAAGCGGCGACGGCCGCGAAGGGGGACGCACCGCTCCGCGCGAGGCTCCTCGAGTCGCTCGCCGAGGCGGAGGTCTGGAGCGGCGACGCGGCGTCGGCCGGGAGACGGCTCGACGAGTGCTTGAAGAACGAGTCGCTCGGTCCCGCCGACCGGGCTCGGCTCCTCCGCAAGCGGGCGGAGGCGGCGCTGGAGTCGGGAGACCTCGAGGGGGCGTACGCCTCCGCCTCGGAGGCTCACGGGCACCTGGAGGCGATCGTCGACGCCGGGGACCGGGCCGCGGTCGTCGCGGTCCTCGCATCGGCGCTCGTCGAGCGGGGCGAGGCCGACGCGGCGATCTCGGGGGCGCGGAAGATGCTCGATGCGCTGCCGAAGGGGGAGGTGGGGTACTCGCTCCACGTCGCGCTCGCGTCGGCGTGGCGCGCGAAGGGGGACAAGAACCGCGCGATCGCGGAGCTGGAGGGGTGCCTCTCGTGGGCGCGGGACCGCGACGACGGGGGCGCCTCGCTCGCGGCGGTCCTCTCCTCGCTCGCCGAGCTGCACGCCTCCTCGGGGGACGCCGTGCGAGGCCTTCAGTGCTACAACGAGGCGCTCGAGGCGGCCGGAAAGGCGCATGACCTCCGAACGATGTGGCGCCTGCACGTCGGGATGGTGACGCTCCACGCGCGGCAGGGGGCGACCGACCTCGCGGAGGTCCACCTCGCGGAGGCGGAGCGCCTCGCGCGGCGGATGGGGAGCCCGGCGGCGCTCGGCGTCGTCTACGGATCGCTCGGGGCGATCGCGCTGGAGGCGGACCGGCCTGAAGCGGCGCTCGCGCACTTCCAGAAGGCGATCGAGGTCGCCGAAACCACGGGCGCAGCGGGACAGCGGGCGCGGCACCTCGCCAACGCGGGCGTGGCGCTCTCGCGCCTCGCGCGGCACGAGGAGGCGGAGCGCGCCTTCCGCGACGGCGCCGAGGTGGGGGCGGCGGCGAAGGAGTGGCCCGCGGTCGTGCGGTGCCACGCGAAGCTCGCGGAGATGGGGCTCGCCGTCGGGCTCCTCGCGGAGGCGGCGCAGGAGGCGCGTCGCGGGCGCGAGGTCGCGGAGCGC
>ORJL011134071.1_pt1 | contig 18337 bp, 19 predicted proteins | sample 1779941 | NCBI WGS metagenome assembly ORJL01 (sample SAMEA104232317, study PRJEB22302) | groundwater metagenome | biome: forest; feature: aquifer; material: groundwater | place: USA | collected 2011-08-07 | depth 5.8 m | reverse complement strand
CGCGTCTCTGGCAACCATTCCGTTTGGTCAGTCTGAAGCTCATTCAAGGTTAGCTGCAAGGGAATAGCAAGTCGCGCAAACATTCGATAATGGATTCCGTCAAGGCCCTGTCGCCCCAGACCATATTCCTCCGCCGCGATAGCAACCGATGTGAGCGCAGCCTCTTCAAGCTGCCGTCCGCGACTTCCAGGATGCCGCTTCACTTCCAGCATAAGTCGGGCATTGTATTGATGTAGGTTCCGACAGAACGATTCGGTTACGGGATACCATTCCCTGATGCATCGACGCAGAGCGTCCTCGCCGACCTCAGAGGACGCGGCCTCAAAAAAGGAGTTCTGGTACGCTGCTGTTTCGGCTAGGTTGAGCATGGGCGGTCATCCGTTCCTTAAGGCGAAGCTGGCGCAGCCGTAAGTGATGAGGTACATTCGGCACATAGCATTCCCAATAAATCCGGTTCTACACGGAGTCGTTCGACAAAACGCGGAATATCTCGTATCGTGAGTGGGCATGGACACGCGTTGGAAATTGCCTTGCTGACGAGCGTTTCAATTTCTCGTGTGACGCCTGCCGCGCCGTGGTTAGATTGGGTCAGGAAGTCGTCGTTGTAACAGAAGACTTGGCCTTTCCTTTCTAGATGCTCCCACAACGCAGTCAAGTCGTCGCGCAAAGTCTTAGCCATATCACCAGCCGATTCATGGACGTAAATACTTCCGGCGAACTCCCACCAATTGGATCCACCGAGTCCCTCTTTGCCGGACTTTACATGCGAAAACGCAATTGAGCAGATATTCTTTGATATCGAGTGTACATCCAAGCGAGCTAGGAATCGGGTTGGAAACTCGGATTCGTGAAGAAACCCAAGATGAACATTGGCGAGAGTAACGGATTTGCTTGGGTTTTCACGCTTGGTATCGGAGGCTTTCTGAAGCAATTTCGTGGCAAACTCTACTGCGTGTCTCTTCGGCTCCTCAGTATCATTATAGAGTACAATGATGCGCCTATACGCAGTCTCTGTTTTCACAAGAAAGCGAACCGTTGAGTCAATGTAGTTGTTAAAGGCCGTAATCTGTTTGGGTGCACGTTTGTCGAACGTAATCGGTGTCTGAATTGTGTATAATCCCTTGTCATCCGTCGGTAGTTGGAGCATTTCGTCGCAAAGATCGCAGTAATCAGAAAATGTCGTGCAAAATGGATTCCTTTGTAGGCGACCACGGCGAAATACTCCTATGACCCAAAGCATGGTTGCTGGGATAGTAATCCACATGAAAATCGTATTGAGTAACTCGGCAAGGGTCTTTACGTTTGGGTTCGCGATGCCCCATTGAATTGTGGCGGATGAGAGGAACAGACCCACAAGAGTAGCAATCCCCGCGATTTCATTAAAGGACACCGCGTTCCAAGCTCTCTTGCAACGTTTCCATATTTGCATCGGCTGCATTCTCCAATCCGGGACGTAGTTACGGGAGTACTTTCCTTTGGAATCCTTTCCCTACGACGTCTCCGTTTTTGTCGAACCGCGTCTGCCCGGTTACACCCTCGTAGCTCAAAGCGGCTATCGCATCCCGTAGAGTATCGCCACGATCGGCTTTCTCTAGCGATGCAAATACGGCATAGGCCGTGTCGTAGGCGTAGGACGCATAAACGTCGGGGGCCTCGCCATACCTTTTTTGAAACGCATCCGCGAACGCGTCGTACTTCGCACCCTTGAACTTCTCAGGTACGATGATCCTCGCGCCGCTGGCAGCATCTTGAGCGGTTTCGATCAGTTCTGGCGATCCCCAGACATCGGCCCCGTAGATCGGAAGCTTGATCGCGAGTTCGCGTGCTTGACGCAACAAGGCACCGCCTTCCTTGCCGTAGGTGATCGCGTACATTGCGTCTGGGTTTGACGCGACGATCTTGCTTAGCTGGGTCCGAAGCTCACGCTCACCTTCCTTGCACGCCTCGACGGCGGCGACCTTGCCGCCTTGCTGTTCGAACTTTGATACGAACTCGTCTTTGAGTCCTTGCCCCCAGCTATTGTTGACGTAGATGATCCCCGCCGTCTTGCGATTATCTTCCTTGAACCACTCTGCCATCATGGCTGCTTGGACCACGTCGGATGGGCAAGTGCGGAAGAAAAAGCGGCCTCCCACCGTGGTCAAATCCTTTGACGACGAAATCGGCGAGATGAGAACAACCTTTTCACGGTTCGCAAGCGGGCAAAGCGCGACGCTCACGGAACTAGCCGCCGATCCGAACACGAGCGGCACCTTGTTCACGGAGACGAGCTTCTGCATGGCCGAGATCGCGGGGGCTGATTTGCCTTGGTCGTCCTCGTAGATCACTTCGATTCGCTTCCCTTTAACCCCACCCCTTGCGTTGACTTCGTCGAGGGAAAGGTCGATGCCCCGCTTCGCGGCGATGCCGTAGCTGGCAACATCGCCCGTAAGGGGGAGGATCGAGCCGAGGACGATCCGGTTGCTTTGGGTACCGGGTTTTTGAGCGCCACTCGAACCGGATTCTTCCTTGCGGTCACATGCCGCGACGCCGAGCAACCCGATTAAGCACGCGGCCACCGTGCGGCCTAATGGAAACGTGATACGCATTGTCACAACTCCTTTTCATGTAGGCGAGGGATCGCTCCTGCCCGTTCTGCCACCCGCCCAGCCTCGGATGGGACGCAACCGGGCGGCGGATGCGGACGAGCGAACAAGCGACCGCGACCAGGGGCCGGCGAACCCGCGCCATCGAAAGGCTGCCCAAGTAACCTAAATCGCCGCTTCATCGAGTCAAGCGCGACACCACGCCAATCACGCGCCAACTCGGAACAGGCTAAGCCGTCATGCGAACGGACGCAAGCTCGGCGATGGAGCCAAAAACCCAAGATTCTTGCTCGTTTGTTTCGGGTTGAAGGCACAGGGGGCTTCCTCGCTGACGGCGTAGGCTGTCCCTTCCCTCAATCGGGATGCCGTTAGCGAAGGCCCCCTATCGCGTCCTTCAACGAGATGCCGAGAGCCTTCGTGAACCTCAGAAGCGTCAGGACCGTCACGTTGTACTCGGCCCGCTCCACCCCGCCGACGTAGGTCCGGTGAACGCCCGCCTTGAAAGCCAAATCTTCTTGCGACCAGCCCCGATCTTCGCGGGCCTTCCGTAGATTCTCGCCGATCCGCACAAGCGATGGGTCTTTTTTCTTTCGGGCCACACCCTCAAGGTGCGGTCAAGATGATTCGATATCGACAGCGTATAACTAGCTATCTGGGAAAGCCCTGGCCCTTGAGCGGCTGACGGAACGATAGCCGCAGCTACCGTGTTCATGGCGTGGCCGTGGCAAGGGCAACGGAGATCCGAACATGAAACGAGAAAGCGGGCCAAGAACAGCGAACCGCAGAAATCCGCACATGTCGGGGATGCAATGCGTGTTTCTCGTGGCCTCGCGTCTTGCGGAGCGGGGATTCATCGTCTCGCTGACCTCCCGCAAAACCTTCGGGGCCGACCTCCTCGTGGCCGATGCCCGTTGCCGACGGGCTTTTACGGTCCAGGTCAAAACGCAGAAGGGCAACCCAAGCTTCTGGCTCGTGGGACCGAAGGCGAAAGAGATCATCTCGGATTCGCACGTGTACGTGCTCGTTAATCGGACCAACGCCGGACCGCAATACTACGTCGTTCCCAGCAAGAAGCTCGCGGCACGAGTCGCCACCGATACACGGGGCCACTGGCATTCCTTCACCCGCGACGAACACTACCTCGACAATTGGAAGGTCTTTGGCGCTGCCCGCCGAAGGTGATGAACATTCCCATGATCGCTCCTCTCGAAACCCAGGCAGCCGTAGCAAGGCCCGGACACGTATTTGTAGTTTGTCCGAGGTGTAACCAAAGCTGCTACCTAATCTGCCTGAATTGCGCAAAGGCCGATGGCCTCGCCCTGACGGAACGAGGCGCACAATGTTCGTGCGGTTCTCTCATCGAAAGTGTTGAATGTTCGTGTGAGGCGTCCATCTACCGGGTCGGCTTCTCGACCACAACCGAAAACGAGAACCTTCGAGAGACGGCCGTCACACATGACGTTGCCAAGATGCGGTCGGAATTAAAGAAGGCAAGGACACCGGGCTTCAATTGGATTGGCGCTACGCTCGGCTTGGCGATTCCGGCTTACCTTTTGTTCGGGATGGCGGGTGTGGTCGGTCTCGTGATCCTCATGATGGTGTTCTGGACGATCGTCGGGCTTGCCAGAGGTGCAGGCGTGATCGGCAAGTTGGCGATGAGCCTCGTGCCTCAAACCGAATCATCGGACGGTGTTCAAGGGGAGAGGCTTGAAGCGAACCCGTCGAGCGGTCCAATCGCGGGAGGCGAACAGCAGGAAAGTGGCCCCACCGGGCTGCTGGTAGTGGCTCGACCCTTTCGTTGGTCGTCCGGGACAATCAAATTCAGAGTTGTCGTTGATGGTAAAGATGTCGGGATACTGGCGAACGGCAAGGCTGTCACCGCGTCGCTGTCGGTTGGCGAACACAGCGTTCTCGCAGCGCCTACTTCCAGTTGGGGCGGTTCTCCGGCACCTCCTCTATCGGTGACGATCGCGGAAGGACAAACCACCACGCTCCGACTGGAAACTGGTTTGTGGGGTCCGCGACTAAAGCTGGTCAACGATCATGCCTCGACAGTCGATCTTGTAGCTTCGCAGGTCTAACGGGGGGATGGGCACGCTCGTCGGTATCTCGGCGACGCTGAACTTTGCGGTTCAACCGAACAGAATAGGCCCCATTGGGAAAGCCACGAAACAGAACAAGATGCTCACTCCGCGTAGGCCGGTGGATTTCAACCGGGCCTATAACTGAAACGGCTCCTGACTGGGATTGTGGATCGACGGCCATTTCAATGCCGCAAAACGTATCTAGAATACTATCTAGAATTGCGGTATTGTGATTCATAATTCCTTATTTCACAAGGATTCACAAAACGGGAAGGAGATTCGATTCCCACCGCCTCCATCTGTAAGTCATTTATTGGCAATGACTTGCAACTCGTGCATTCTAAAGTGCGCAATTCGGCCTGTACCAATGCTCAGGCTGTCAAGTCAGTAAGTCATTTGTTTTCAATAGGTTGAATAGATTTCTATGGATGCTCGGTGGTGGATGCAGTTGCCGGTTCCCCCCGCCTCCAATCTTCACCTGAATGTGAGCGAATTCTGACGCTCCAACATCCCGCGCAACGCGCATTCAGTGTGCACAACGCGTCCCCATCGCGGGTGCTTTGAAAGTCAGTTTTCCAACCTTCGGGAGCATCGAAAGAAAAGGCTGTTTGGTTTTCAAAGTAAGCGAGCGGAGGAACGGCCGCCTCACAACCCAAGAACTCTGCACGCCTGGCCGCGGTACGAACTCCGTGGGGGTAGGAAACACCGATGTGTTATCGAACTTGGTAACTCATTCAAGACATTATCGCGCGCCAATTCACCATGTTCTTTGGATCGGCCCGAGCATCTGGTGCTTCATCCTGCCAATCGCGAAACAGCGTTTGCGGAAAGGGACAATTCGTGACCCCTGGTGCAAACCACGGCGTCGGCCAACACATTCCATAGAAACGCGCCCTCGAGCGGTGCTGTTGGTTTCGACCGGCGACGGGCGCGCGCGATCCGCAACGGTAAGCATCAGTCCATGTGTGTGGAAGCCCGACTGGTAATCAGTACCAACGGTGCTGTTCTCTACGTTTCGCGGTGTCGTAGCCGAGACCCTCAAGCACTCGGCAAATCTCTACCCAGAGTTCCCGATCATAGTACCCGCAGGCGGACTGGACTTGTTCGCTGGTCACGCCGGCAAGATCGTCAGAATCCTTGATCTTCAGCTTCGAAACAAAAGCGCGAGCGCGCCGGGTGAGGTCGAGCTCAGCTGAAAGCGCTTTCCTTGGTCCCACTGGTTGGTCATCCGACTGCTTTTCCGGTGCGAGGGGATCGATCGATTCTGCGTAGTGCTTCGCCCACTCGAACCACTCCCGGAAGCCTTCCTCGTTAATGGGGCGGATCTTTTCACCATCGAGAGCGGCCTGAAGCGCCGCCAAATAGTGGCGGATCCGTTCGGCGTCGTGCCAACGGTTGACATATTCCTTGAGCTTCTGGCGTCGACCGAAGTCTAGGTCCTTTTTGGCTACCGCGGCGCGGCGGAGTTCGTTAACCCTCCTTTTCTGTCGCTCCACACACTCCGCATCGAGCCGCTCTGCTTTCTTCATCTCCAGCGCTTGAGCCGCGGTGGTAACGAGCGTGCTGATCACTTTCTCAAGGCGCTGCGTCTTTCGGTCGGCCCACCGGCGGCGAATGCCCGCACCATCGATGATGGCAGCGAGGCGGCCAGTCAGTCGGGATGGGTCGGACACCGGCTTTGCCTCGTCCACTTCTTCATGCAGTTCGAAACTCACATCATCGGGGCCGATGGCCAGCGCGGTTTTGATGCCGCCCACAGCTCCGACAACCACGGTCCCGCCCCTGGCTTCCCATTTCGTGATGAGCGACCCAAGGAGTGCCAATGCGCGCGGAACGGACGCTGGAGACACCCGGATGGCGGGCGCCGACAAGGCATCGGTTCGAAGCAGACCGTTCTGATCCGGCTCCGCGGTTTCCATTTGCGCCTGTGCTTCCAGAACCAGGGCGTGAGGTGCGGTGGGAGAATCAACCACGAGACTCGGCGGGGATGGCATCTCCGGCGCTGTCGTGGCTTCCACCTGAAGAATCTCGTCGGGCACGTCCCACCCTTGCATGCGAACAGTCGCGTAATCGTCGCCCCTGACGTTCGGCAGCGGCGTCTTTCGCACCTGCTGCCCTGCGGCAATCCTGGCCCAATACCCGCGATCGGGTCGCGGAATCTTGTACCGCTTGCAGACCTTTGCAAGCCCAACGTCTGAGATCCCGTAGAGAGGCGCGAGTCGCGCACCGGGGATCGTCCAGACCTGTTCGTAAAGCTTTTCTCGATCGACAGTCGCCACGCCGGAAACTGCCCAATACCAACTTGGTTAACCCGAGCCCACGAGTATTATTATGTCACGGTGGGGCGCCTGGCTCCAGCGACACCAAAATCGAGTTCGAGAAAAACGAGGATTCTCCAGTGGGAAAGCGATCACTTGCCATTCCTTGTGGACCGGAATCCACCACGGGTTCCGGCGAAATTCGGAGGATGGCCACCGAACCTCCCGGTTCGGACGCGTTCCAGCTACGCCTCACGCGGCCGCATCCCCTGATTCAAAACACGCGCCGTCCGCCAGAGGCGCTCGATCCGTATGGTCGCCCCTCACGACCCGACTTCAAGCGCCTTGACGTCCAGGCCAGCAAGACGATGTTCAAACCGGCGCTCGTGGTGATGGATCGCTTCATCAAGGCGCTGGAGGCTCGTGGCCTGAGAGTCGACGTCACTGATGATCATCAGGGTCGCGGCACGTTTGCCTACGACGGTCGCGATCGCGTCAAGCTGCACATCCGAGAGATAACTAGAAAGGTCGAGCACGTCCCGAGCGACAAAGAGCTGCGCGAGAAGGAGCGTTGCTCGTGGACCAAGATCCCGAAATGGGATGATCTGCCCACCGGTGAGTTGGACCTCACGCCCGGCGGACGAGTTGACGTGTCCAGTGACGAGGCAATCAACCAGCTGGTGCGGAAGGCGGTCGCTGACGTGATCGAGTTGATTGGTCAGGCGCGGAAAAAACGTGAAGCGGAGGAGGCGGAGCGCCGGCGCGAATGGGAACACCAGCAAGCGATTGCTGAGGAAAAGCGGCGCGTGGAGGCGCTTTACAAAGCCGCCGCAGCCCTGCGCGAGTACCGCGTCGTGACGGGCTACATAGACGAAGTGCGGCGGTTCGGTCGAGTGCCGGATGACCAGCGGCGCGAAGGCCAGACGCTCGACGATTGGCTGGCCTGGGCGGAGGCCCAGGCGCAACAGATCCACCCCCTGGGTGACTAACGCGAGTCGGCGACCGCCTGGCGAGTCCGCGAGCCAGGCCTGGTGGCACGCTGCCGAGCCCGGGAGGGGCCGCTAGAAAGTCGCTTGGGCTGATTCAAAGTACGATCTTGAATTAGCCGACCTGCGGATATATGCTTCCAGCCATGATCGAACGAGACCTAGCCCCCAAACTCCGCGCCGCGGCGCGAGGCTTTCCGGCGGTAACGCTGACCGGTCCCCGTCAGAGCGGGAAGTCCACGTTGTGCCGCATGGTTTTCCCCAAGCTGGCCTACGCCAACCTGGAATCGCCAGACGTTCGGGCGTTCGCCGCGTCGGATCCCCGCAGATTCTTGTCTCAGTTCGACAAGGGGGCCATCATCGATGAGGTTCAGCGGGTTCCTGACTTGACCTCGTACCTGCAAGGCATCATCGATGAGAACCCCCAGCATGGGCGCTGGATCCTCACCGGTTCGCAGAGCCTGACCATGATGCAGTCGGTAAGCCAGTCGCTGGCAGGTAGGACTGCGGTCCTTCATTTGCTGCCGCTGGCCCGCAGCGAAGCGCTTCGTTTTAGCAAGCATCCTGAGTCGCTGGATGAAGTGCTGTTCACCGGTGGCTATCCACGCATCCTGGATGAACGTATTGAGCCAAGCGAATGGCTCGCATCTTATGTTCGCACCTACGTGGAGCGCGACGTTCGTCTCGTTTCGAACATCGGCGACCTTGCCGTCTTCCAACGGTTCGTGCAATTGTGCGCGAGCCGTACTGCGCAACTGCTCAACCTCTCGTCCTTGGCGCTGGACGCGGGCATCTCGCAACCGACTGCCAAGGCCTGGCTGTCGATTCTCGAAGCCACGTTTATCGCGTTTCGATTGCAGCCGTATTTTGGAAACATCGGTAAGCGACTGGTCAAGGCATCGAAACTACATTTTTACGATACTGGCCTGGTGTGTTGGCTGCTTGGGATCCGCGAACCAGCGCAGCTTGGCCTGCACCCGCTGCGCGGTCCCATCTTCGAAACGTGGGTTCTTTCGGAGATTCTCAAGCATCGGCTCAATCGAGGCGAACACGCTGGTTTGTGTTTCTACCGCGATCGACAGGGTCTCGAGGCCGACATCGTCATCGAGGAAGGGCGCAAGCTCACTGTTGTGGAAGCCAAGGCCGGTCAGACAGCTACGCAGGAACTCGTGAATGCGGGCCGGCAGGTAACTACGGCTCTTACGAGCGCCGCAAAGACAAGCCGCGTCGTGGTGTTCGGCGGCGAGGCCGGCCAGAACCGGTCCGATGTCGAGGTCCTGTCCTGGAACTCACTTCACCAACGGACTTGGTGATGTTGAAGGGGGGATTGACCGACTGTGGCCGAACGACCCAAGGGCTGCCGGGTTCGGTCCACAGTGGCGGCGGTTCGCGCGAGCGGCAGATTGTTTCGGTTCTATGCTGGTTGGACTCCTGGAAAGGACTCAACTGGGGAAAACATCGCCTCGTGCGAACGCCCGTGTTGATGCGGAGTTGGTGCGCACTTCGCAAAATTTCTTTGTCTTTCTGCGTCTTTCCGCGTACCTTGGTGTCCATTGGTGTCCCCTTTCTGATAGCGAGAGGGGCATCTTGCGTCGTATTGGCTTGTTTTGCGGCTTGTTTTGCGGGTTGTTTTGTGGGTTCGATTCCCCCCGCCTCCATCAAAAAGCTCTTATTTCGCAAGGACTTAGGGAAGCGGAATCTGTACTACGCGTACTTTTCCGGGAACTCCGAGACAATTCACAGGCCCAAATCGCCGCGCGAACCGTTTTTTTGGGGCGAGAACGGGGTCACCACACGAGGCGGCGGACAACCCCCCCGCCTCCAAGGGACGTGTTCCACTCTTCCACCGTTGCCGCCTTGATTCAACGACTCGGGGGACCAATGCCTCTCCCGTCACGGGCGGAAGCAATGATCCCCTCGATGAGCGGAATCCGGTTCCCACGCCTCGATTGACTGGCCTACACGTTGCGAGATCGGGTACGCTCGAGGCCGTACTTTCCGAGAGACTGCCGTTCGATCCCCGTGTCAACACGGGTGCGTCGATTGGAGGTTGCCGCCTCCCTAATGTTGCGCAGTCGATGGGGCCCGCTCCAACGCGCCCTTTTCGACCGTCCGCCGAATGCCGTCGATCATCCCTTCGAAAACAATTCCATGAAATGGCAGGACCGCATACCAGTAAAGCAAGCCCAGCAGCCCACGGGGCTTGAACTTCGCCGTCTGAAACAGAACCGAGCGGCCACTATCGCCAGGTTTCCCTTCAACTTCAAATGTAAGAGTGGCGACGCCGGGCAACCACATCTCCGCCCGCAACTCAAGTCGGCGGCTTTCTTCGATCGCCGTTACGCGCCAAAAATCAAGCGCATCGCCGTACGCAAGCTTCTCAGGATCGCGCCGGCCACGGCGCAGCCCCGCCCCGCCGACGAGTCGATCGAGTATCCCACGCAGACGCCACAGCCAATCCGCCGCGTAATACCCGTTGTCACCGCCGATGCGACAGAAAGCGTGAAACACCCGTTCGACCGACGCCGCAACATCCGTCGACCGGCGGTCCACGAACACCTTGCCGCCCGCCCACTCGGGGTCTCCAGGAATGGACCCCGCGTCCGACCAGGCAGTCTCCACTTGCGCGGTCGCGACTTTGCCTAGCGCCGCGTCAATCGCTTCGCGTACGGTCAGCAGATGCTGCGGCATCAACCGCAAGGCTTCGGCATCGCGGCACACAACACGGTTGCGCAGCCCCTCTGTCAGGGGGCGGGCGATGCGATGGCTGATGGGCGTCACAAGATGAATCCACAGCGAACTCAAGCGAGGCGTCAGCACGGGCACAGGCACGATGAAGCGCCGCGGCAGCCCCAGTGCCTTGGCCATGATTTGCATGATCTCGCGATAGGTCAGCACGTCCGCGCCGCCGATGTCGAGCGTCCGACCACTGGTCTCCGGAACCTGCAAGCACGCAACGAGATAGTGCAATACGTCGCGAACCGCAATCGGCTGACTCTCGGTCTTGACCCACCGCGGCGTCACCATGATGGGGAGCCGCTCGACGAGATAGCGCAGAATCTCGAACGATGCGGAACCGGAGCCAATGATCATCGCAGCTCTCAGCGCTGTGACCGGAACGCTTGTCGAGGCCAACGCGGCCTCGACCTCGCGGCGCGACGTGAGGTGCTCGCTCAGCCCGTCGCCAATCTCACCGAGTCCACCAAGGTAGACGATGCGGCCGACGCCGGCCGACGCCGCGGCTCGCGCGAAAGCCGCTGCCAACTGCTGGTCCCGCGTCCGGTAATCCGATCCCACAACCATCATGGAGTGGACCAGGTAATACGCCGCCGCGCAGCCTTGCATGGCGTTGGTCAGACGGTCCCGGTCTTCGAGGTCACATTCGAGGACTTCGACCGATGGGTCGGCGGCCCAGGGCCGCGCGTCGATTTTGCGAGCGCAGCGGACCAGGCAGCGAACACGATATCCCGTGGCAACCAATCGCGGAACGAGCCGACCGCCGATGTAACCGGTCGCACCAGTCACCAGGACCAAGGGTTTCGAGCCGCCTTCGGCCGGGTTCACTTGCATTGTTTGCTTTATCGCTAATTCCGTCATTGGCGGATGCGAAACCACTCCAAGCACGCGAGACCGACTCGGCGTGGTGACTATGCCCGCATTCGGTCAGCGCTTCATTGCTCTCAACCTGAGGGCTGAGTCGAGTTCTTCGATCTCACGGCGCAGGGCGGCCACACGCGCAAGCACTTCATGCTCGTGGCTGCTGGCATCCGCGATCTGCTGTTCCTTCTCCCGGGCCTTCTCCAGGTTGTTGATGACAACCGCGATGAATAGGTTGATGACTACGAAGACCGCCACGACGATAAAACTTGCGAAGAAGACCCACGCCCAGGGTCGCTGCGGGAGTAGTGCCTGCTGTAATTCGACCCAGCCTTCGAGGGTGACGACTTGGAAGAGCGACAGCAACGCAGCTCCCAGCGTGCCCCAGTGCGTCGGATCGACATCCCGAAACAGGTATACGCCCGCAATCCCATACACGTAGAGCAGCAGGCTCAACAAGAGCACAACGTGTCCCATCGACGGGATCGAGAGGAGCATTGTGTTGATGATCAGCCGAAGCTGGGGGAAGACCGAGACCAGCCGTGTGACCCGCAGCAGACGGAGCAGCCGGCCGATCGTGGCGAAACCGCCGTTGACCGGTAAAAACGCAACCGTTACGACCACGAGGTCGAATACGTTCCAGCCGCTGCGGAAGAACGACGCCGGTCTGGGCCAGTGCGCCAGGATGCGGACGGCAATTTCGAACATGAAGATCGTCTGGATGATCCAGTTGAGCACCACGAACGGCCCGCCCGCTGATTGCATGAGCCGCGGGGAGGTCTCCAGTCCCAGGATTATCGCATTGAGGACGATCACACCGATGATTGCGTCCTGGAAGAGGGCGTTGGTCGCGATGCGCTTGCAAAAGGCAATCACGCCTGCGCTCCCGCCTTGCAGTGAGCTCGAGACCCTTTCAGGAGCGAGGCCAGGACGCCGGCCAGCAGCACACCAAGAACTACGGCCAACAGATAGAAGTTGAAGTGCGGCCCCAGCATTTCCTTCAACCAACCGTGCGTCATCATCTTGACACCCACAATCATCAGCACCAAAGCGAGAGAAACCTTCAAGTACTGGAACTTGTCCATCATCCCCGCTAGTGCGAAGTAAAGGCTCCGCAGGCCCAAGATGGCAAACACGTTGCTTGTGAATATCAGGAAGGGGTCGGCCGTGATGGCGAAAATGGCTGGGATGGAGTCAACCGCGAAGATCAAGTCCGTGAACTCAACCATGATCAGGGCCAAGAAAAGCGGCGTGGCCAGCAGCGCTCCGGGTCGCGCGGCCTCAACCACGAGGTCGGCTTCCAACGCGCCTCCCGGCAATGCCGGCTCGCGGCCCGCGACCGACCCGGCCCGAACGAAGAAGTGCTGGCCGTGGAAGCGCTCCGTAATCGGCATAAGCCGCCGGGTCAGCCGGACGACTATGTTCTTGTTCGGGTCGGTGTTTCCGGCTTTGAGGACAAGCATCTTGACGCCGGTGAGGATCAGGAATGCGCCAAACACGTAGATGATCCATGTGAATCGCTGAATCAACTGGGCGCCGACCGCAATCATGGCCCCGCGCATCAGCAAAGCGCCGACGATACCCCAGAACAGGACGCGGTGCTGGTACATGGCGGGCACCGCGAAGAAGGCGAAGATCATGGCGATGACGAAGATGTTGTCCACCGCCAGGGACTTCTCGACGAGATAGCCGGTGATGTACTTCACCGTGGCCGAGCCGCCGTCGTTGTAGACGGTGCCCACGCCGGCGACATCCTGCGGGGCCGACATCATGTCTCGCGTAAGTCCAAGGCCGAGCCAGTGGTTCTCGTAGCCGAAGTAGATGAACACCGCGAACGCCAGACCCAGGACGATCCAGAACGCGGACCAACCCAGCGCTTCCTTCATCCTGACAACGTGAGCCTTGCGATGGAACACGCCAAGGTCCAATGCCAGGAGCACCAGGACCAGGGCCACGAAGCCGGCATACATCCAGAACATCGATCACTCCGTTGCTTCAACAGGGTTCTCAGAGGGGCTAGTCGCGACGATCCCTTCGCTGCTGCATGCAGGCAAGGAGGCGGCATGGCTCTTCCCTACTGCCGGGCGCGACCCAATTCGGATCGTTGGTGGTCGTTTCATACAGCGGGCTTTCCGGCCAGGACTGCAAACTCGAGCAGCCACAGAGAAGTAGAAAACTTACGGCTGCAGCGGTAAGGGTCACGATGGAAGAAGACGACTTGAACATTCCAGAATTCCTGCCTCGCGCCAATCTGTTCCAGATTCAAGTTACCATGAACAGCTCTTATCTTCTTGGCCTTCGCCGGTCGTACTCCCAAGGGACGGGGCACACCTGGCGACCGTTTGCTCGCCCCATTATCGCCGGCGCACCGGGAGTTGCACTTCCAACCACTTGTCGCGTGGACGGACCTCCGGTCCGTTGTAGAAGAGGGCGCGTGACTTGCCGGCCTCCTCCCACTCAGGCTGGCTAGCGAGCCATCCCCGAAGAGTCGCGAGGCCGGTTTTCACCCGATCCAGCTTGTACGGACCGCGCATGCCGATTGCCACCACGGTCACCGGCGGGAGGTCCTCAACGAGAATGCGATCGTCTTTGGGGTCCATGCCTTCGGGGCCGAGCTCGGGCGTACGGTAAAGGAACGACATGGTCCAGCCGGTGGGCTTGGTCGTGCCTGGCTCACCGAGCCCATCGTAGTTCATCTCGACGGGCGACGTCATCGCGATGTCGCGCCGATTGATGTGGTTGAACAACGGAAAGAACGCGAAGTCCATTCCCCAATCGGGTGTCATCGTTCCGCCAATCTCGGCACGACGAACAACTGGGTAGCGCTTTAACTCAATCGCCCCGGGGGGTGTCGGAACCGGGTATCCCTCGGGCAAGGGTGTTGGAATTCGGCATCCACCGCTGCGGAATTCGCCATCCACGAACTCGGTGATCACCTCGGCATCACCACCCACGCGTGTGACCGCCGGATCGTCAAGCGTCGGTGCCGACGGACGATCAGACGAAACCACGGTCGCGGTATGTTGCGTGGCGCAGAGAGTCTCCGCATGCGGCGTAGGTCGGTGCAAACTACAACCCGCCACAAGAAACCCAATAATCCCAAGTACGACGGCAGCCATCAGCACGCCTCCCGATAACACAGCAAGTTTCATCATTTGTCCAAGCCCTTTGTCGCGAGTCACCCTCGAGGCGTACGCAAATTGAACTGTTCAGCGCCTCTCGTTCATCCACACCTTGCCGGCGCAAACGTCATTGCGGTCGTGTGAGAAGGGCCCCGCCAGCGTCCAGCTGACGGGACCCATTCGGGTGGCGATCCCCCAGCCGTTCCCGTTACGCCCGCGAAAGCGCCGGGGACATGGACCAGCGTCGCTGGATACCCTTCCACTGCATGGCCTGGAACGCGCCGGCAAAACCCACCAGGGAATAGACCAGCCTGCTCATCCCCGAGGCATTGCCGAACAGGGCGGCCACCAGATCAAACTGGAACATTCCGACCAGACCCCAGTTCAGGGCGCCAACCACCACCAACACGGCTGCGATCACATCCATCGTTTTCATTGTTCTAGCCTTTCGCATGAAAGTTCGGTTTTTCTTCTTCGTAATTACGCGGGGATCAATACGGTATCGATCACGTGAATTACCCCATTTGACGTTTCGATGTCCGTCTTAAGAACGTTGGCTCCGCCGATCTTGACGCCCTTCGAAGCGTCGACGGAAAGCGCCGTACCCTGCACCGTCTTAGCAGAGCGGAGCTTGACCACGTCAGCAGCCATGACCTTTCCGGCGACCACGTGGTAGGTGAGGATGGATTTGAGCTTCGGGATGTCTTTCAGCAACGCCTCGACGGTTCCCTTGGGTAACTTCCCAAAGGCCTCGTCAGTCGGAGCGAAGACTGTGAAGGGACCCGGCGACGTGAGCGTTCCAACAAGGCCTGCGGCCTTAAACGCGGTGACCAGGGTGTTGAAACTCCCCGCCCCGATCGCCGTTTCGACCAGGTTCATCCCTGCGGCTGTCCCACTCCTTGTACTAGTCGTTGTGCATGTCGTCATTTTTGGTTCCTTTCGAGTTTCTGGTTTCTGGATCTTCCGATTACATCCATGAATTCGTTGGCCGGGGGTGAACGGATTCAACGCCAGATAATTTTTCTTCTGCGTGTTCTCGGCTGTTGGAAGCAAATTCTTGGATCGAGAAGGCGGGGCATCGTTTAACGTTCCGCCCGAGATAGCCATTCAAGAGCTGCGACTTGGGGCGAAAAACGAGAAATGGTGGGCGGCGTGGATCGTATGAAATCGGCGCCACGTCCGACCGCTCATCTTGCCCAACAGGGTATGGTAGCTCCATGAAGCGCCTGGAGACGAGCACTTTCGTTCAAACTCTTCGACTGCGGCCTCGAGACGATCGAGCGCCTCGGACAGCGAGAGCGACCCGGTGGGCGTCACCGAGGTCGGCGCCGAGACTCCACTCGGAAACCAACCCGTTGTCAGCATGACGCCCTTAATGAACCACCGCTTGGTGCGCTCGAAGCGAGTAAGCGTTCGCCACCGACTCGGCGGTAGCTCATTCCCGGAGCCACGGATGGTCGACTCGAAGGCTAACGCCAGGTGCTCGCAGACCTCGGCAAGCGACCACGACTTCCCTTGGATTGCGCCGACGTCGGCTAAGCGCCTGGCTTGCTCAACAATCCAGCGCGGCGAGCTGCTGCGTCGTTGACCTGCGGTGTGCGTGCCGGTACGCACGGACGTTTCGGACATAGATCGCGGCTGGATTGTGCTGATTAAGATCATGACTTCACTCGTCGTAGTTAGATTGGCTGACCCGAGCCCAAAAGGGTCGCCGCCCGTGGATTCGCAGGAAACCGGCCGCTGGATTCAAACGCGATCATCCCGCGGTGATCGGAGCGACTCCGCGCTTGAGGCCCGCTGCCGGATGACCAGGGGTAATTCTGAATCCGTGGAACCATACCCGTCGAAGTCCAAGATGGGGGTTGCATACGCGTGACACTACGATGCAAGCGTCAGGCCCTGCAATCGGTTGCACTGTTGCGGCGCCAACGAGATTCGGCCATGCTGAGCCTCCATGATGACACAAGGAGCGCCCCTGGGGCGCAACCTCCCTGGACTTGGAACGCCGTTGAGATCGTGCGAACTCAGCCGCGGGGTCCCGGCGTGAGCGATTATCTGATGCAGCGGGTGGCCGCCGGCGATACCCAAGCCGTCGCGGCGTGCGTTGACCAATTCGGTGGTCTCGTCTGGTCCCTTGCGCGCAGACTTCTAGGCCGTCCATCCGATGCCGAGGATGCGGTGCAGGAGGTGTTCATTGATCTATGGAAGAACGCATCGAAATTTGATCCGGCAATCGCGTCGGAAGCTACGTTCGTGGCCATGATCGCCCGGCGGCGTTTGATCGATCGGCGTAGGCGCGAGGGGCGACGACCGGAAACGGAATCGGTTGCCCTCGAGGATGTCCCGAGCGTAACCGACGGCGAACAAGCGAATTTCGAGCTGCACGACGAAGCTGTTCGAGCCACCGCGGCTCTGGAGCAGCTCAAACCGGAGCAGCAAAGCGTCTTGCGGCTTGCCGTTCGCCATGGGTGGCCTCACCAGCTCATCGCCGACCGTCTCGGGCTTCCGCTCGGCACGGTGAAGACACACGTTCGGCGCGGCCTGGCGAGGATTCGCGAGGAACTGGGCACCGAGAGCGGTGCCGGCGGCAAGGAGGCAACAGCATGAGTCGCTTTCTCGAGGGACGCTTGCTGGAGCTGCTTGCCGACAGTGTAACGGAAGGGCTTTGCCCGGCTGAGGCCGCAGAGCTGCTGCAGGCGCTTCCCCATGGCTGCGGTGAGTGTTTGGAATTCGAGCGGGCGGCTGCCGCGATTGACCTCGCGCTCGCAACGCCTGTTGCTGAACCGCTACCTCGTGCCGTGCGGGATCGGATCTTGATCGGCGCAAACCGTTACATGGAATCCGTTGACCGTCGCGTAGCGGCGGGCCGGGAGGGGTTCAAATGAGAACATCTGGGAAGTGTCGGATGATACGATCGACCAAGTGTGTCAGCCGGAAAGTTGAAGATCCATGAACGCAGAAGCAAAACAGGCCAGCCTGATCATCGACTCGACAGCCAAGGCACTAGCCAATTGGACCGTGGAACAGCACGCCCAAGTGGCGCCGCACCTGCCCGGTCGGTACGGCCCGAACTGGCGCGCCGATTGGGTCGGTCACGCCCTTTCGCAGGTGCATTTGTTGGCGCAGGCGGTGGCTGTCCGAAGCAGCGCCTTGTTTGCGCACTCCTTTCGCTGGCACTTCGAGTCGTTCAAGGCACGAGGTGTCGACCCAACTGATTTGCTGCAGAATCTGAACTGCTTCAAGGGCGTATTGGCCGCAGAACTTCCGCCGCCAGTCGCTCGAGGGACTGTCGAATTCGTCGCGGCCGCGATCAAATCCGTGGACAGTCCCATGGGCGATGTCGAGGCAGAACCAGTTGCCGCTTCAGGAATGAGAACGCCGGTGCTCGAGTATCTTGAGGCGATTCTGGAGGGCAATCGGTCGTCGGCCGAATCGATCATCGTGACCGCACGGCAAGCCGGCGCTTCGGTTGCAGCCATCCATGAACAAATCCTCGCGCCGGCGCAACATCGCCTCGGGTGGATGTGGCATCGCGGCGAAATCAGCGTCGCTGACGAGCACTTCGGCAGCGCGACCACCCAGTCTGTGATGAGCCAGCTTCGCCTTCACTTTCAGCGCTTACCCAGCAAAGGACGAAGCATGGTCGCAACGTCGACACCTGGCGATTTGCATGAGATCGGCTTGCGCATGGTGGCCGACCTCTTT
>ORJL011461429.1_pt1 | contig 18340 bp, 12 predicted proteins | sample 1779941 | NCBI WGS metagenome assembly ORJL01 (sample SAMEA104232317, study PRJEB22302) | groundwater metagenome | biome: forest; feature: aquifer; material: groundwater | place: USA | collected 2011-08-07 | depth 5.8 m | reverse complement strand
GCTCGCGGCGGCGAGCGCGCTGCTCGACCTGCGCGACACGCGCCGGCAGGACGAGGCCGCCGAGGTCGCGCGGCGGGCGCGGCTCGAAGCCGACGAGCGCGCCGACCGCCTCCTGCGCGACGCCCGCTCCCTGGCGGAGGCCGGCGAATGGGGACTCGCCGACCGCATCGCGGAGTCGGCGCTGAGCGAGGCGCCGGAGAGCGCGCTCGCGGATGAGGTGCGGCTGTTTCTCGGCGACGCGACCGCGCGCGCGGGGGATCCGGCGCGCGCGCTCCGTCACCTGGGCGCGGTGTACGGCGCGGATCCGGGCTCGCCGGCCGGCCGGCAGGCGCTGGTCGGGATCGCCGCGGCGCTGCTGCGGGATCGACGGTTCTCCGCGGCGCGCGCGGCGTGCGACCGCGTGCTGGCGGAAAAGCCGGAAGGCTCGGAATCGCGCCGGGCCGAGCTGGTCCTCGCCGACCTCCTCGCTGCCGAGCACCGCTGGCCCGAAGCGGCCCAGCTCTACGAGGAGATCGCGCGCGGTGCGGGCGCGGGCACGACCGCGAGCGCGCCGGACGACCCCGCGCGGGAGGCGGCGCGCGCGCGGCGCTGGCTTCGCCTGCTCGGCGCCCCACGACGCATCGAGGCGCCGGGTCTCCGCATCGCCGGGACCGCTCCCGCCCTGATCGTGGCGCTCCGCCCCAACGAAGTGTCCGTGTACGATGCCCTGCCGCCCGCCGCCCCGCGGGCGATCTGGCGGGCCGCCGAGGGGGATGCCTTCCTGCCGTCCGCCGCGCGCATCGCCGATCTCGACACCGACGGCAACCCGGAGGTGATCGTCGCGACCACCGGGATCACGGTCTTTCGGCTCGACCAGGGCACGCTGCGCCCGGCGGTCGCCGAGCGCGTCGGAAGCCGGGTCCTGCCGCAAGGGCTCGCCGTGGGCGACGCCGACAACGACGGCCGGCCGGACGTGGCGCTGGGTCTTGCCTCGCCCGACCGGCGGTGCCTGTTCTACCGCGTCGGCACCGGCCTGACCCTCGAACTCGCGGGCGGATACTCGCTTCCTGACCGTCCCTCGGGCGACGTGACCGCGGTGGCGATCGGCGACTGGACCGGCGACGGCCGCAACGAGGTGGCGATCGCCTTCGCCCCCTGCGAGTCGACGCCGGACGGCGAGCTGCGCGTGCTCGAGTTCTCCCCCGGCTTCGAGAATCCGCGCCTGCTCTGGAAGTTGCGCGCGGGCGCGATCGCCTCGATCGCGGCGGTGGACCTGGACGGCGACCGGCGGGTGGAGCTGGCCCTGGCGGCCCGGCCGCCCGGCCCGCGGCGCGGTTCGCCGCTGCCCGGGGGCTTTCTGCTCGCGCAGGCGTGGCGCGAAGAGCGCTTCCGTCTGGTGACGGCCCTGCCCGCGCCGGGAAGCAACGATACCGCCATGCTCGCGCCCGCGCCGGCGGCGACCCTCGACCTCGACGCGGACGGCCAGCCCGAGGCTCTTGCGCTTTGGGGTGAGCGCCGGGGCGGCACGGGGCTGGCGACGCTGCAGCTCGCCTGGTGGGAATCGAACCGCTGGGAGGCGCGCACCCTGGTGCTCGACGAGGTCTCCGAGGCCACGTTCCTCCCGGGGGTCGGCACGGCGGACCTGAACGCCGACGGGCGGCCCGAGGTCATCCTCTCGACCGGCGCCGCGTGGTGGTGCCTGGGGGGTGCGAAGTGAACCGGTCGCGCGCGCTGGGTGCTTGGGGCCCTGACGGAATCGGAGCGGGAAAGGCAGCCTGGGGGGACGGAACACCCAACGCTGCTTGCAGCGTCCGCTCCGGAGAATCTTCGCGTGCTGCGACGATCATGCGGGAAAGGGTCCCAACCCCGCGGGGTCGCCCTGCCATGCGTTGCGGGTTCCTCCCCGACATCGAGGTTCAGCCGGGTAGGTTGCTGCGGCAGCCGCGCCGGGGAATCCGGGTGATCCAGCTTCTTCTCGGTGTGGTCTTGACTGCATCCCTCACCGGCTGCGGCCCGCGCCCGGAAGACGCGGCGATCCCGCCCGATCCGGAGGCGGTCGCCCGCCGGATCGCCGCAGCGCGGACGTTGTTGGAGCTGGGGCTGCCCGACTCCGCGCGGGCCGCGCTCGAGGAGGTACCGCAAGAGCGACAGACCGCCGTTGCGCTGCTCGATCTGGCGCGCGCGCGGTCCGGGCCCGGGGACGACGATGGCGCCGCCCGGGCCGCGCTCGAGGCGGCGGAGCGCTATCCAGACTCGGCCAAGGAGGCGCTGTTCGCGGCACTCGGGTACCAGGAGCGCGGGTGGGACTGGGCGGCGTGTGCGGCGACGCTGGAAAAGCTGCGCAGCGGGCATCGGCTGACCTCGACGGAGCGGGAGCGGGTGGACGGCTCGGGCCGGCGCCTGCGCGGCTTCGCGGGCAAGGTCCACGCAGTGCGTCAGGACTGGGCGCCCGAGGGGAGATGGCCGTTCGCGATCTCCGATCCGCTGCTTGCCGACGTCGATGCGCGGGCGGCGCGCACGACGCTGCGCAAGGGACCGGGGACGGACCCGACGGCGTGGACGGAGCTGCAGACGCCGGGCGGCGTGGTCGAGTGGATGGTCCCGCTGGAGCTGGAGCGGATGGATCCGGGAGCGGCCTTCCAGGTCTTGCTGAGGGCGTCGGGGGTGGGAGTGGGTTCCGGATTGCGCCTGGAGATCGGTTCCTGGCCGGGGACGCTCTCGGGTCCGGCCGCCCGATTCGCCATGGATGTACCGCTGCAGGCGACGGCGGCAGAGCCGGCGAGCGTGGCGATCGCGCGCGTCGGATCGTACCGTCTCAGGCTTCGGGTCTATCGGGCCGCCGGCACGGCGGCGGGTCCTTGCGCGCTCGAGGCCGCGCTCTTCGAAGCCGAGGGCGGGCGTCGAGTGCTCGCGCTCGAGGGGGTGGATCCGACGGGAGCTCTGGCGGTCGCGCAGCGCCTGGTCCTGTCGGGCGCCGCCTCCTGCGAGGAGGGCTCGCTCTGGCGCGTGACCGTGGGTGCGGTGGCGGTGCGGGCGTTCGGCGGGGAGCCGCATCCGCCGGGCCGGGGCGGGGCCTCGGAGGACGCGCTGGTCGAGGGTCTGCGGCTGATGGAGCGGGGCGCGTGGGCCGATGCGCTGGCGACGCTGGGCCGGGCGCGTCACGGCACGAGCGAAGGCGCGCGGGCGACGTTTTTCGCGGCGCAAGCGGCCGCACGCGTCGGCGAGGCGGCGAAGGCCGAGTCGTTGCTGAAGGAGGCGCTGGCGCGGGAGCCGGCGCTGCACCGGCGGGCTTACTACTATCTGCGCTGGGACCGGGGCGCGGCCGGGCTGCTCGCGGGCGCGCTGGGGAATGCCGCGGTCGCGGAGATGTCGGTACGCGCGGCGACGGAGGATGCCGGCGCGGGGTTCGGCGAGGCGGCGCTGGCGAGCCTCGACGCCGCGCTGCTGCGATCGCCGGGATCGACGCTCGCCCGCGAAGCCCGCGCCAACCTGCTCGCCGAGCTCGGCCGGGTCGAGGAGGCGCTCGCGGACTGCGCCGAGCTCCTGCGCGCGTCGCCTGCGGGACCGGGGGTGCGGTTCCTGCGCGCGGACCTCCTGCGCCGGGCGGGGCGGCCGGCGGAGGCCCTGGCCGAGCTCGACCGGATCGCCGCGGAGGCGGGAGAGCGGCCTGCGGACCTGGTGCTGCGCGCCTGGACCCATTTGCGCGCGGGCGAGCTGGAGCCGGCGCGCGCCGCGACCGCGCGGGCGATCCAGGCCGACCCGCGGTCGGCCGCGCCCTACGTGGCGCTGGGCCTGTGTCATCTGCAAGGGGGAGATGCCGCTTCCGCCGGAATCGAGGCCAACCGGGCGCTGGGGCTGGATCCCTGGGACGCGAGCGCGCATGCGCTGCTCGGGTGGGTGCTGGCGGAGCGCCGTCAGCCGGAGTCGGCGCGGCGCGAGCTGCGGATCGCGGCCGGCCTGGGCGAGGATCCGGACGCGCTGGTCCTGATGGCGCGGGCGTGGACGATGTTGGGACCGTCTCCCGAGCTGGATCGCGCGGCGTACGCGATCGGCCGCGCGTGGCCGGGCGGGTGGGAGTGGGTGGGAAAGTGACGCTCGGTCCGCTCCGAATGGTGCGAATGCGGGCGGGGGCTTGAACTTCACCGGGCGGCATCGTACGCTTACCCCTCCCGGCATCAGGAGGTCCCCTCGTGACGGTCCGGCTTGCCTTGGCCATTGCGTTTGCGCTTGCCGTCTCCGCGTGCGCGTCAGGCGAAGACCTGACGTCGCTCAACGCCGAGGGCGTCGAGCACTACAAGGCCGGACGATTTGCCGAGGCCGTGGACGCTTTCGAAAAGGCCGCAGCCCTGGCGCCCGGTGAGGCGACCGTGCGGACCAACCTGGGCCGAAGCTACCAGGCGCTCGGCCTGGAGCGGCGCAAGCTGCGCGAGCTCTCCGACGCCGCCGACTCATTTCGCAAGGCGGTCGACGTCCAGCCCGAGGAGATGGAGCCGCGGGTGCTTCACGGTGAGACGCTCGCCCAGATGGACCGCGCCGACGACGCCGTGTCCGCGCTCGAAGAGGCGCTGCGCCTGATTCCTCCCACCGCCCGCGCCACGCGCACGCTCGGCTTCGTCCAGTACCGTGCCGGGCGGCGCGACGAGGCGATTGGACGCTGGCGCGAAAGCCTCGAGCTCGACCCGAAGCAGGCCGACCTGCGCGGCTGGATCGAACGCGCGGAACGCGAGGCCGAGTCCGAGCGCAATTTCGCCCGCTCCGGGAGCTCGATCTTCACCGTGAGCTACGACCAGCGCGGCGGCCCGGATCTCGCCCGCACGGTCCTCGACCTGCTGGAGAGCGCGATGCGCGACGTGACCGGAGAGCTCGGCTTGTTCCCCACCACCAACGTCGAGGTCGTGCTGCTGCCGGACCGGACCTTCCGCGAGGTCAATGAGGTCCCCGGCTGGGTCGGCGGCCTCTACGACGGCCGGATCAAGTTCCCCGCGGGCAACCTGCGCGGCGACTCCGAGCACCTCGGCCGGCTCGCTCGCCACGAGCTGACCCACGCGCTGCTGCACCAGGCGGTGGGACGCAGCCCGGGGTGGCTCGAGGAGGGGCTCGCCCAGCTCATGGAGGGGGGGGACGGGGAGACGGCCAACGCGCTGGTCCGCTCCGCGGCGGCGGACGGACGCCTGATCCCCATGGAGAAGCTCACCGGGTCGTTCGTGTCCATGGCCGACACCGAGCAGGTCTCTCTCGCCTACGCGCAGTCGCTGTCGTTCTGCCGCTGGCTGCGCGAGCGACACGGTAAGTACACGGTTCGGCTCTACCTCGAGCGATTGGGCGGAAGCGACTCCTCGAGCGCCTTTCAAGACGCGTTCGGCACCGGCCTCGCGGAGTCGGCGGAGGAGTGGACGCGGGGGTTGTGACCCGTGTGGCCCGGACGTCGCTTGTTCCCCGACCCGAAGACCGCTACCAGATGGAGGACTCGCGGACATGCATCGCCGCGTGCGAATCGATCTTGACCGCCTCGACGGGTATCGTGCGAGGCTCCGGGAGTTCGTCTCGGACTTGAAGCGGCGATTCCCGATCCGGCGCGTGTTGCTGTTCGGTTCGTTCGCACGGGGCGAAGACGACGTCCACGAAATGAGCGACATCGACCTCGTGGTCATCGGCGAAATCGACGGCAGATTCGCGGAACGCATCGGAAAGGTCCGGGCGCTTACGGACCTCCCCATCGAGCCCCTGGTATACACGGAGACGGAATGGGCGGAGATGCTCGCCGACGAGAACTCCTTCCTGGAGGAGATCGCCAGGACGGGCGTCGAGCTCTGACCGGGTTCGCTCGGGCACTCGCGTCCCCCGCGCGGGTCACTTCGCCTTGGCTTCGGCCTTTTTCGCCAGGGCGTCGAGCTTCTTCCACAGGGTGGCGAGCTTGTCGGGGGTCTTGGTGCCTTTGGCAGCGTAGTGGCCGTTGTCGGCGACGAACTCGACCGACTTGCCGGCGCCTTCTCCGATCTCGACGGTGAGCTTGACGCGCACGGCTTCGGGCTTGCCTGCGCCGACGTCCTTGGGCAGCTTGGAGAAATCCGCCGCCTTGAGCGCGGCGACCAGGTCGGCGAGGTCCTTCTCGGTGAACTCGGTCTCGCCCGTCTTGCGCGTGCCGGTGTCGGCGACCACCTCGACGGAGGCCTTGCGGTCGGCGCCGAGCTTGAAGAAGCGTTTGGTCGGCTTCTTGCCGCCGTTCTGCTGCAGGGTGAAGGCGACGGGTTCGGCGCCCTCGCCTTTGGTCAGCGCGGCATAGCGTTCGGCGAACACTTCCTCGCGGCCCGGTCCCGCCGAGGCGATCGCCTGCTCGATCGCCGCGTCGAAGTTCGCCGCGTCGAGCGGGTTGCCTTCCCAGAGGATCACCCCCTTGGCGTCGACCACGAACGCGCGCGGGATGGAATCGCAACCATAGGTCCCCCCGGCGGCGCCGTTGGGGTCGATCATGATCGTGTAGTTCATCTTCATCTGCTCGACGAATCCCGTGATCTTGTCCGCCGGTTCGTCGGTGATGCCCCAGATGGCGAGCTTGTCCTCCGGGTACTTGTCGCGGACCTCGATGAGGTGCGGGATCGACTTGCGGCAGGGCGGGCACCAGGTGGCCCAGAACTCGAGCACGCCGGGGCGGCCTTCGAGGCTGTCGAGCGTGGCGCTGCCGCCGTCGGCGAGGCGGGTGAGGGTGACCGCCGGGGCGGCCTGGCCGACCACGGCCTGGTTGCTCGAGAGCGCGAGCGGAGCGGCGAGGGCGAGAAGCGAAAATGCGACGAGAAGCAGGCTGCGATTCATGATCTGTCCTCCGGGTTGAGGTCGGGTACGACCAGGTACGGGGGCCGTGCGATGACCGGGAAGCACTATAAGGCTGCAAGGCCGGCGGAGCCGGATTTATTCACTCCAGACCACGTTCCTTCGCGGTTCGTCGGAACCGCAGGGTGGGCGCCCTCAAGGGCGGGCCCGTGCGGGGCGATCGCCGAACACGGCGCTCTGCAGATTGAGGAATTTTCGCACCAGCTCGCCGGTGTGGATCAAGCCGATCGGCTTTCCCTGCCGGACCACGAAGGCGGCGGGCTGGCGGCTGCTGAGGAGGCGCACCGACGCCTCGAGCAGGGTCATCTCGACGGGAAGGAAGAAGGCCGGCGCCAGCATCAGGTCGCGCACGCACGCGTCCGCGTGCATCTGGAAGAATTCCTCGAAGGGCTCGAGCGGGGCGATGGAGGTGCCGTCGGCGACCGAGCCGACGTAGTCCTTGACGCCGAGCTTGAGGATGTCCATCGCGCGGAGCTCGCCGATGAGCTTGCCGTCGGCATCGACCACGGGGAGGGAGTCGGCGACGTGCTCGCACAGGGTCTCGACCGACTCGCGGAAGGGGGCGTCGGCGCGCACCGAGGGCGGGCAGGGAGCGACCACGTCCTTGAGGGTGGCGGCGGTGGCGATGCGGATGCCCATGTCGTGGATGTAGTCGTAGATCTCGTGGGTATCGGTCGCCTGGAGGATGTTCTGGACGTGAAAGGGATTGACGAGGATGCCCGAGAACGCGGCGATGAGCTGGAGGTAGAGGTGGGTCTGGGGCTTGGGGATGACGAAGAGGACGATCACGCGCACGGGCGCGCCGTCGGCGGCCTCGAAGTCGACGCCTTGCGGCGAGACGCCGACGCTGACGTAGATACGGTTGATCTCGTCAAGGCGGGCGTGCGGATAGGCGATGCCCTTGCCCATGGAGAAGGCGCCGAGCCGTTGGCGCTCTTCGATGGCGAGCCAGATCTCGCGCTCGAGGGGCAGGTGCTCGACGGTGACGAGGTGCTGGACGAGTTCCTGGAGCGCCTCGCGCTTGCTCCTGGCTTCGAGGCGGCGGAAGAGCAGCGGATTGAGGAGGGCGGCGAGCTTCATGGGCGAGGGGCCTTTGGAGGGGGCGGATGGGTTCCCGAAGGCGAGGGGAGCATGGTACCGCGGGCGGGGCGGGATCGCAATGAGTGCGGGGGACTGGGGGATTGGAGAACTGGGGATGTGGGCGGCGCCCGCGCGGGAGACAGCGCGGCAGGGTCACGGGCGGACCGGCGAGCCGTTCGGCTGCGCCACAGAGCCTCAACCGAAGCGAACGACTCTGACCGACCGAACGACGTAGCTCGGCGCCGCTGCAAGCCGTGGTAGGACTTGGCCGTCAGCCGATACGGAGAAACTCCTTCTTCCTGATGCCAATGGCCAGCGAGCGATCGCTGATGTAGTCGTAGCCTAGACAAGCATAGGACCACGGGTGTTTGAGCAGAGTCGCCAGCGCCTCGTGTCGCTCAAATGCGAAAACGTACTCCTCGTCGTGAAGGATCTTGTCAACAGCCTTGGCTTTCGTGGAGACGCCGAAGGCGGCACAGAGCTTTTTCGGGTTGCCTCCGGACGGCGGTTCGTCGTCACCTGTGAAACACCCAGGGCACGAATTGTACTTGTCCGCAACCTTGCCGGCTTCGAAGAGCCAGTAGCAAAGGACATCGTCATCGTGGTTGAGCGTTGCCATGACGGGAGACTTCAGGCTCTTGGAGACGAATTTGCCGAGGGCGATAGTGACCGATTCGTCCTGCTTGTCCGCGTCCTGGTCGTAGAACACGGTTACGTCATCGACCGTCGGGCTCACGTACGCCTTTCGCTTCGCCGCGCGCAAACACTTTCCGACTGTGGCCTGGTCCGAACCCCGAGTCGTGAAGTTGACGTAGAAGTTGCCCACCGGACTGACCTCCGAGGGTCTGACGCCATGCCGCTCAGTTGCGGCGCGAAGGGCCGTCAACTGCAGCGGCTTCATGGACCGTACCCGAGCGATGCGGTCTTCAGTTTCGCTTGCTCTTTCGGTACGCGTTTGGTCGGCAGCGCGACGAACTGCCGCCCGCTTCGCGAACCCGGCGAACCTCCTCCACAATAGGATCGTTCATGACGTGGACTCCAGAAGTTCCTCGGGTGTGAAAATGATCCGCGATTTCCATCTTGGCGGCACAGAGGATTCTCTGAGCCGGCGCTGGACCCGCTCCTGGAGCGCTTCGCGCGTGCTTCGCTTCGAGGCGTCGCGCCAGTGCCAAGCTCGTTTGGGGTTTAGACCGCCCTCTTCCTCCGCCGGACCCGCCCGCCCCGCTGTCCCGGAAGGGCCACGATCACCGAGCGCAGCAGGTCGTTCACGGACTTCGCCGTGCGGAAGACTGCGGCTACGTCCGGATCGAGGACCACCGAAACGACATCCCCGCTCAACCGGGCGGCAAACCGGTTGGGGCGGGCTCGTCGGTAGTCGAAGTCATACTCGGCCCTCATCTCGGAAGCCGCCGCCCTGCTAGACGTTCTCTTCATAGGCCTTCCGCTCACGTCTGGTCGCCCGTCGGGCGCTGATGATCCTCACGCGGCCACCACCTTCCGTGAAGCATACCACCAAGACTCGCCCTCGGGAACTTCGCCCGATGATAATCTCCCGCCGTTCGTCGAGGGAATGGTCGGGGTCATCGAAGATCTGGGCGGTCCGCGAAAACGGTTCGGGCTTCCTCGAAGGCGACACCGTGTTTCGTCGCATTCGCATCCGCCTTGCGAGGGTCCCATTCAAAGACCATACTCATCCAAGAGTCCTATGCTGACCACTTAGCTCACCCGCCCAGGCCGACGGTCCGGTGAGACAACAATCCTTCATGGGCGAGGGTCGTGGATGCGGCGAATGGGTTCCAGGAAGCGACTTCAGTCTCTTGGATACGAGTATGCCGAGGGCGACAATGGACGATTCGTCCTGTTTGTCTGCGTCCTGGTCGTAGAACACGGTCATGTCATCGACAGTCGGGCTCACGTACGCCTTGCGCTTCGCCGCGCGCAAGCACTTTCCGACTGTGGCATGGTCCGATCCCCGAGTCGTGAAGCTAGCGAAGAAGTTGCCCAAGGGATCGATCCTCGAATGGTCTGACGCAATGCCGCGCAGTCAGACGGCAGTCAGACGGAGCGTGCCCTCGCAACCTACAGCGCATACCCCCCCGCCTTGATCACATGCTCCGCGATCCCGCGCCTCAGCCGGATCGTGTCGAGCGGCGCCTGCTTGGTGAAGCGATTCAGCGCCACCAGCTGCGTGCGCAGCGTGTCCCCCTCGGTGCACGCCGAGAGCACGCGCCGCGCCTCGAGCCCGCAGCGCTGCAGCGCTTCATGCACGTAGAGCTTGACGATGTCCACGTACACCTTGCCCGCCTCCTCGCCGCGCGCGGCGACCAGCTTGAGCGCGCGCAGGTACGCGCTCTCCATGGCGTACACCTCCATCAGGATGTTCGCCATCGAGGTCAGGATCTCCTGCTCCTCCTTGAGCGCCTCCATGTAACGCTGGAAGGCCGCGCCCGCCGAGAGCAGGCCGAGCTTCTTGGCGTTCTTGATCTGCTTGGCCTCGACCGAAAGCAGCGTTTCCTCCGCGATCTCCGCGGGCGTCGGGTTGAGGATCTCCTCCATGACTTTCATCACCGCGGGCATCAGCGGCAGGCTGCCGCGCATCGCCCGCTTGATCAGCATCCCGGGGATCAGCAGCCGGTTGATCTCGTTGGTCCCCTCGAAGATCCGGTTGATCCGCGAGTCGCGGTAGGCGTGCTCGACCATGTACTCCGAACTGTACCCGTTGCCGCCGTGGATCTGCACCCCCTCGTCGGCCACGTAGTCCATGAACTCCGAGCCCATCACCTTGATCGTCGAGCACTCGATGCAGTACTCCTCGATCCCCTTGAGCACCTCGTCGTTGTTCAACCGGTCCACGCTCTCGAGGACGCCGTCGATCAGCCCCGCGGTGCGGAACACCATGCTCTCGCCGACCCAGGTCAGCATCGCCATCTGGCCGATCTTGTGCTTGATCGCGCCGAAGCTGGCGATCGGCTTGCCGAACTGGTGGCGCTGGATCGCGTACTTGACCGACTCGCTGGTCACGTGCTTGCAGCCGGAGGCGCAGCTGGAGCCGAGCTTGAAGCGGCCGAAGTTCAGCACGTTGAACGCGATCTTGTGGCCCTTGCCGATATCGCCGAGCAGGTTCTCGACCGGCACCTGAACGTTGTCCAGGTTGAGGATGCAGGTGCTCGAGCCCTGCAGGCCCATCTTGCGCTCCTCGGCTCCGGTCGAGACGCCGGGGAACGCCTTCTCGACGATGAAGGCGGAGAACTTGTCGCCGTCCACCTGGGCGAAGACGATGAAGAGGTCGGCGAAGCCCGCGTTGGTGATCCAGGCCTTGGTGCCATTGAGCACGAAGTGCTTCTGGTCCGGCGAGAGGTCGGCGCGGCACTTGGCGGCGAGCGCGTCGCTGCCCGAGCTCGGCTCGGTCAGGGCGTAGGCCGACACCAGGTCGCCGCGGACCATGCGCGGCAGGTACTTCTTCTTCTGCGCCTCGTTGCCGAAGTAGACGATCGGCAGCGTGCCGATGCTGGTGTGGGCGCCGAACGTGGCGGTGAACGAGGGCACGCGCGAGAACTGCTGGCCCACGAGCATCGAGGTGGCGATGTCGAGCTGGAGACCGCCGTACGCCTCGGGAACGTCGATGCCGAGCAGACCGAGCTCGCCCGCCTTGCGCAGCAGCTGGACCGAGAGCGCGAAGTCCTTGTGCTCGATCTTCTCGTACACCGGCACGATCTCCTTCTCGACGAAATCGTGCGCCGTCTGCGCCATCATCCTGTGCTCTTCGGTGAAATCCTCGGGCGTGAACACCTGGTCGATGGTCGCATCTTCGAGAACGAAGGCGCCCCCCTTGGGAGGCTTGGTGCCGGTCGCGTGCGTCTCGGTCGTGCCCATGCGTTGCTCTCCTATTTCGTCGATCCCGAAGGACCCTCTATCCCGCCAACCGCTCGAAAACGCCCGCAGCGCCCATGCCGCCGCCGACGCACATCGTCACCACGCCCCAGCGGGCGTTCCGCCGCTGCAGCTCGTATATCAACTGTACCGTCAACTTCGTCCCCGTGCACCCCAGCGGGTGCCCGAGCGCGATCGCGCCGCCGTTCACGTTCACCTTGTCCTGCGGCAGCCCGAGCTCCTTGATCACCGCCAGCGCCTGCGCCGCGAAGGCTTCGTTCAGCTCGAACAGGTCGACCTGGTCGAGCGTGATCCCCGCCAGCTTGAGCGCCTTGGGAATCGCCCCGACCGGCCCGATGCCCATCGTCTCGGGCTTGCAGCCCGCGGTGGCGAAGGAGACGAAGCGGACGAGGGGCTTCAACCCCAATCGCTTCGCCGCCGTGTCCGACATCACGATCACGGCCGCGGCGCCGTCCGACATCTGCGAGGAGTTCCCCGCGGTCACCATCCCCTTGACCGCGAAGGCGGGCTTGAGGCCGGCGAGCGCCGCCATCGAGGTCTCCTTGCGCGGCCCTTCGTCGACCGCGAAGGTCTCGGTCTTGCGCTCGATCTTCGCCTTGGGCAGAACCCGCTCGCGCACGATCTCGACCGGCAGGGTTTCGTCCTTGAACCTCCCATGCTCGATGGCCGCGAGCGCGCGCGCGTGGCTCTGGAGCGAGAAGGCGTCCTGGTCCTCCCGCGTGATCTTGTACTGCGCGGCGACGTTCTCGGCGGTGAGGCCCATGCCGAGATAGGCGTCCGGGTAGCGCTCCGCGAGGGTGGGGTTCGGGCGCATGACGTGGCCGCCCATGGGGACCATGCTCATGCTCTCGGCGCCGCCCGCGGCGATGATTTCGGCGCCGCCCGAGCGGATGCGATCGGCGGCGAAGGCGATCGCCTGCAGGCCGCTCGCACAGAATCGGTTGACCGTGACCGCGCTCGACTCGACCGGGAAGCCCGCGCGCAGGGAGGCGATGCGGGCGAGGTTCATTCCCTGTTCGGCTTCGGGCATCGCGCAGCCGAGAATCACGTCCTCGATCTGGGCGGGGGAAAGCCCGGGGGCGCGGCGCACCGCCTCCTGCAGGACCAGGGCGGCGAGGTCGTCCGGCCGGGAGGCGCGGAGCGAGCCCTTGGGGGCCTTGCCGACGGGGGTGCGCACGCCGGCGACGATCACGGCTTCGGGCATGGGGTCGACTCCGATTCGCAGGAAGCCACAGAGGCCACAGAGAACGACAGGGAAGAATGAGAGGCGTCCAACACGGTCCGCCCAGGGTAGTACCAGGAACCGATCGGCGTTCTGGGCAGGGGAATTGGCAGCCATGTCGCAAGGGACAGGCATAGCCATACGGGTTCGTCGGTTCGTCCTCCCCCTTCTCGGTGGTCTCTGTGGCCAAACTCGGGTTGTAGGGTTAATTCCGCAACGGCTTTCCGGTCTTGAGCATGGCCTGGATCCGTTCCTGAGTCTTCTTTTCGCCGCACAGCGAGAGGAAAGCCTCGCGCTCGAGGTCGAGCAGGTACTGCTCGTCGACGAGCGCAGGGGCGATCAGGTCGCCGCCGGACATGATCCGGCCGATCTTCAGCCCGATCTTGACGTCGTGCTCGCTGGCCCAACCGCCGCGGAACATCTGATGGACCGCGGCGCGGAAGGCGCCCATCGCCGCGCTGCCGAGCACGGGGATGGCGGTGCGCGGGGCGGGCGCGCGCCAGCCGGAACGGGCGAGGCCGAGGGCGAGCTGCTTGGCGTCGGCGATCAACCGGTCGGCATTCATCGTGATCCCGTCGGTCGGCCGCAGAAAGCCGAGCTTGCGCGCCTCCTCGGCGCTGGTGGCGACCTTGGCCATGGCGATGGCTTCGAAGGCGAGACGGATGAAGGGCACGAGGTCGACGCCGGGCGGCGCGGCTTCGACGGCGCGGCAGTACAACTCCTTGGTGCCGCCGCCCGCGGGGATCACGCCGACTCCGACCTCGACCAGGCCGATGTAGGTCTCCGCCGCGGCCTGGACCCGGCCGCCGTGCAGCGTCACCTCGCAGCCGCCGCCGAGCGCGAGCCCGAACGGCGCAGAGACCACCGGCTTGCGCGCGTAGCGCATCCCCATCGTCATGCCCTGGAAGGCGCGAATGGCCAGGTCGAGCTCCTCCCAGTTCTCCTCCTGCGCCTGCAGCAGGACCATCATCAGGTTGGCGCCGACGCAGAAGTTCTGCCCCTGGTTGCCGACCACCATCGCGTCGAAGTTCTGCTCGAGCTCCTTGAGCCCGGCCATCGTCATCGAGATGTTGTCTTCTCCGAGCGAGTTCATCTTCGAGTGGAACTCGCAGCAGAGCACGCCGTCCCCGAGGTCGACGAGCGACGCGCCCGGGTTCTTCTTCACCGTCTTGTTCCGCTCCTTGAGCGACGGCAGCAGGATCACGCCGCCGGGGAGAGGTTCCGGCACCGGGTCCCCCTTCGGACCATAGAAGTACGTCGAGCCGTCGCGACGATCATAAAAGCGTTTCTGGCCGGACTGGAGCAGCGCGCGGACCAGTTCGGGGACCGGGCGCTTCTCCTTGTCGAGGCGGGCGGCGACGGCTTCGACCCCGAGCACGTCCCAGGTTTCGAACGGCCCGAAGTCCCAGTTGAAGCCCCACTTCATCGCGCGGTCGACGTTGAGCAGGTCGTCGGAAATCTCCGGGATGCGGTTGGCCGAATAGCACAGCACCTCGGAGGTGGTCTTCCAGAGGAAGGCCCCGGCCCGGTCCTGGGCGTTGACCAGCATGCGCAGGCGCTCCTTGCCGTCCTCGACGCTCTTGGCCATGCCGAGAGACGGGAAGGCGGCTTTGCCCTTGGGGGCGTAGGTCAGGGTCTTGGGGTCGAGGGTGTGAATGTCGGAGCCTTCGGCCGTCTTCACCTTCTTGTAGAAGCCCTGCCCGCTCTTCTCGCCGTACCATTTATTGGCGAGCATTTTGTCCATGAACTCCGGCATCTTGAAGATGTCGCGCTGCGGGTCGTTGGGGACGGCTCCGTGGAGGTTGCGGATGACGTGGCCGACGACGTCGAGGCCGACGACGTCGAGGGTGCGGAAGGTGGCCGACTTGGGCCGGCCGACCGCGGGGCCGGTGAGGGCGTCGATCTCGTCGACGGTGTAGCCGTCGTCGAGCATGGTCTTGACGACGTACATGAAGCCGAAGATGCCGATGCGATTGGCGATGAAGTTGGGGACGTCCTTGGCGAAGACGATGCCCTTGCCGAGGCTGCGCTCGGCGAATTCGACCACGGAGTCGCGCACCTCGGCGGCGGTCTCCGGGGTGACGATCATCTCGAGCAGTTTCATGTAACGCGGCGGGTTGAAGAAGTGGGTGCCGAGCCAGTGCTTGCGGAAGTCCTCGGAGCGCCCCTCGGCGAGCGCGCGCAGGGGCAGGCCGGAGGTGTTGGAACTGACGATGGTCCCGGGCTTGCGGACTTTGTCGATCTTCTCGAGCAGGCTGCGCTTGATTGCCATGTCCTCGACGATCGCCTCGATGATCCAGTCGCACTCGGCGAGCCGGGCGATGTCGTCTTCGAGGTTGCCGACCTGGATGCGGTCGGCGAGGTCGGGGGTGAAGAACGGGGCGGGCGAGAGCTTCTTGGCCTTGTCGAGGCCGCCGGTGACGAACTTGTTGCGGAACTCCCTGGACTGGGGGGTGAGGCCCTTCTTCTTGTCGTCGTCACCAAGCTGGGGCGGCACGATGTCGAGGAGCAGGCAGCGTTTGCCCGCATTGACGACGTGCGCGGCGATCTGGGCGCCCATGGTGCCGGCTCCGATGACCGCCACCTTCTCGATCGACCTCGGCATCACGCGCTCCCTCCCGCGGCCGGGAAACGGCCATCCAGGCCGATTCCGCGGCGCCTGCCTCTTGTGACACACTGCGTCATACATGGGCCTCTATACGCCGATGGGTTTCCCCTGTCAAGAGGAAAACCGGGAAATCCGAGAAGCGGAGGGGCGGGGGCCCCTGCGACCCGGTCGGCTGCCATCGTCGAGTCCAAGACGACTCAGCCATCGGATACGGAGCCATGGTGGGGGAAGCAGGACGTGGAGGAGGTGCTGGGGGGAGGGAAAAAGTAGCCGGTCGGGTCAAGCGAGCATCAGGCCTGCGCGCGCGGCCCGGCCCCGGCTTCCACCCCGGCCAGAAACCGGACGCGATCGCCGTAGTCGCGCGCCATCCGCCGGGCGCGCCGCACCGCCTGCCCAGCTTTCGAAGCGCCCCTCATCGAATCCGGTGCCGCAGTGCCGGCATCGTGTCCACGCCATGCGGGGCTCCCCTCCCTCGAGTCGCCGGCCGTCGCGCCGTCCGGCGCGTCCGCCCGCTCCCCATGTTGGCGCGCGCCCCGAGGCGCGTCAATGATCGTGGTTGCGCCCCGGCCGTCGCCGTGCACTCGCTGGACGGCCCAGGCGTTCACGGCCTGAACGGCGCGTCCCCGCCCCGCAGCGCGTGAAGCCGCGAAGTGCCGCCCCGAGCCCGAGACCCACAAGGGTTTGCGTCGATCGACCCGCATCGAACGAGGGCGGCACAGGCGTTGCTATCCCTCCCCTCGTCGGAAACATCTGGATCGTTCAAGGAGAGCGGATCATGGAAACCAAGCATGAAGCTCCGGTGCTCCAGCAGTTCAGCCGCTCGTGATCTCCGCTGGCCGCGGCCGCCGATGTCTTCTCATCGCGGCCGCGCGCCGGGGCCGAACCGCGCAGCGACGGCGGTCTCCGCAAGAGCCTGGGCCGGGATGGCCGCCCGGTCCGGCGCTATCCGCCCGTTCCGATCCCCGCCTCGCGCATGCAGTAGGCGTACAGTGCGTCGTACACGATGAACTCCTTCTCGAGCATTTCGTGGTCGTCGCGCAGACCGAGATGGCGGAAACCCTCGGCGATCGCCTCCAGCCCGGCGGCCTCTGGGCGCCCGTAGAGGTCTTCCTTCACGTCGGCTCCGTGCACGATCTCCCCGAGGATGCGCAGCGCCGGATCGTCGAGCCGGTACTTCGCGAGGATCGCCTCGAAGCTGCACTTGCCATTGTGATGCCCCAGTTCGACGTCCGGGACGTCATACGGAGTCGCGCCCTCGCGCGCCGCGACGGCCATGACCTGCTCCGTGGGGACGAACAGGAACTCCGCCTGCGGATCGACGAACTTCCGGATCAGCCAGGGACAGGCGACGCGATCGACCTTGACCTTCTCGCGCGTGATCCACTTCATCGGTTGCTCCTCGTCGAAGGGAACTCTCGGTCGCCACTCCTTGCGCCGGGGAGATTTCACTCCTTCCGCCCGAGGCGCGTCAAGCGAGTCCGCATGTGGATTCGGGGGGGCCGGGGAGGGGCTGCCCACCCCCCTCGAGATCGTCAAGAAGTCCCTCGACGGGATCCTCACGGCTGCTTCCACGCAGGAACAGATGAAGAAGATCCTTGCCGGGGCGACGAAGTCGCTGAACATCCTGCTGCGGGACGCGCGCGAAATGGTGCGTGCGAACCTGGCGGTGGCGGCGATGATCCACCAGCCGAACTCCGACGCAGTCTCGCTCCTCGGCGGGAAGCCGCGGCGCGGAGGGCGGCGGCCGGCGGCCAAGCAGCCTGCACCCACATATCTTCGCCGACTCTCGTTGGAGTTGAACGACGCGGGGAGGCAGGCTACACTCGTGTGGAATTGCAGAGATTGGAAGGCGGCGACGGCTTGAAGAGTGTCGGGCGTACCGGGGCGGCCGTGCTCACGGCCGCGGCCCTGCTGGCGTTCACATCCGACCGGTCCCGCGTGCTGGCGCAGGACCCTGGCCGCATGACGCTCGTCCATTGCGAGAAGTGCCTCGATGGGCCGGGTCGCTGCGGTGAGGGACTTGGACAATTCGCCGATCCCCCGCTCGACGCGGATTGTTTCCGGCGATCGTCGATCCGAATCGGCGAGGAACGCGGCACACTTCCCAATGTGTTTCCCGTTCGGGGGTCCAGTTTCGCGCCGTCGCGCCGCGACGCCGAGCAAGATTTGCTCCTGCGCGCGCCGATGCTGACTCCACCCCCGATCTTCGATGCGCCGCTAGAGCCCCCCCCATGACCCTGGCCATCGAAACGCAGCAACTCACCCGTCAATTCGGCTCGGTGTACGCCGTGCACGACGTCGACCTCCGGGTCGAGCGCGGGACCGTGTACGGCTTCCTCGGCCCCAACGGCGCCGGGAAGTCGACCACGATCAAGATGCTCACCGGGCTGCTGGCCCCGTCGCGCGGGCGCGCCGTCGTGCTCGGCCGGAACATGTTCGACCCGCGCGAGTCGCTGGAAGCCAAGGCCCGCATGGGCGTCGTCCCGGAGGACCTCGCCCTGTTCGACAATCTCACCGCGCGCGAGCACCTGACGTTCATCGGCCGCATGTTCCTCATGGATCGCGACACGATCCGGAAGCGCAGCGACGAGATGCTCGCGCTCCTGGACCTCGCCGGCGAGGACTCGAAAGTCACGCTGGAATACTCGCACGGGATGAAGAAGAAGCTCGCGCTCGCCGCGGCGCTGCTGCCCAATCCCGCCCTGCTGTTCCTCGCCGAGCCGGTCGAAGGG
>ORJL010687356.1_pt1 | contig 18352 bp, 16 predicted proteins | sample 1779941 | NCBI WGS metagenome assembly ORJL01 (sample SAMEA104232317, study PRJEB22302) | groundwater metagenome | biome: forest; feature: aquifer; material: groundwater | place: USA | collected 2011-08-07 | depth 5.8 m | reverse complement strand
TCGGAGGCCAGGCCGGCTCGGACGACCAGGGCCTCCGCTCCGGCCTCCACGGCCAAGCCGGCCATTTTCTTGTCAATGGAAGAAAGCGCCACCAGTAGTCCCATGCTCGGCCCCTTGGCCTTCGAGGCTGGCGCCCCGAAACCCATGCGAGGGGCCTCCGCCCCGGCGATCTTCTTCAGCCATTCACGAAGCTTGTTCAAGACGTTCTCCCTTTCTTGGGTAAAGGGTATCGGAAGTGGGCGGTACTGTCAAGAACTTGAGCGTGTCCGCAGTAAAGGAGGAGTATCTCCCAGGTGTTCCCCTCTGCGGTTAAACGAGCCCTCCCCGGGATTTTGGCCGCTGCTTCCCCAACTCCATATCTGGAAATAGCTCTTCAGGCCCGACCAGGAGCACTTTTCGCTCCTTGGACCGCTCCTCCAGGTATGGCTTTAATCCGCCCGCCGAGATCAAGGCGTACCGTGCTCGCTCCTTCCATGATTCGTGCGGGAGGAGCTCTACCTTCCGCTGCAGCTTGACCAGCTCGTCCACGTCGACCGGGGATGTTGCCCACTTGCACTCACCGAAGAGATAACTGTCATCCTTGAGGTGCACTACTAGATCGATCTCCACCTGGCCGTTCCGGCTCCACCAACGTCCCATGTCCATGACCAAAGGCAGCCAGTACCGGGAGGAGAAACGGGCCAGGTGCTGCCTGCAAATCCCCTCGAACACCCGGAGGCCCATGTAATCAGGCAGGTCCGGCTGCACCAGTTGACTCCATGCTTCCTCGGGCGCTGCCATTTGAATAGCGCTGCGAAGCCTGAACACGTAGCGGTACCAGCTCTGGAGCATGTTGTCCGACAGCCGGTACAGCCCCCTCCTGCCGGGTTCACCAAATGGCTTTTCGTGAGTGACCCACCCCAGTTTCTGGAGCCGTGACATGTAAGGGGGCAGCGTTGCGCTCTCGACGTGAGACTGGTTAATGATTTCACCCCATTGGGTAGCGCCTGATGCAATGGCTGCCAGGATGGCGTTGTAGCTGGCTATATCACGAATGTTTCTCTCCTGGCGGATCAGGTTCTCGCCTTCGTTGTGGAACACCCCATTGGGGTCCAGTATTTGGGAAGCTACGTTGTCGGAAAGGGAACGTGCGGGGTCGATGGCCGCCAGATACCGCCCGGCTCCACCGTAGAACCCGTAGGCTAGCAGCATGTCAGTGGCGGAGTAGGTTTGGCCAGGAGGGGATGCGGCAGCGATGAAACGCGCCGCATCGTAGTAGTCCAGAGGCTCGAAATACCCCTTCCAATCGAAGCGGCCGTGCAAAGGCTGCCCGTACTCGTCCAGGCTGGACAGCACTCCGATTTCTGAACCGCAGAGTATTAGCTTCAGCTTCGTGCTCTGGGCGTCGAGATCCCAGACGGACTGGAGGACCGACGGAATAGCAGGGTCAGCGTGACATAGACAGCCAAACTCGTCCAGGACTGCGGCCAGAGGTTCGTCCTTTGCCAGGTCACATACAAGTCGAAACGCCGAACGCCATGTGGGATAATTGCCGGGAGTCGCATCCTGGCGCGCTGGAAAGGCTTGCCGCAATCGACCAAGGAATTCGCCCAGATTTTCCAGGGATGTTGAGTCGGCAGCCAGAAAGTATACACCGTGATGGGCTTTGAGGAAGTGCTGAAGGAAGAAGGTCTTGCCCAAACGGCGCCGGCCGTACAGCAGCGCCAGAGCCGGGCCTTGCTTATCCCACACTTCGACCAGCTTCTGGCTCTCCCTCTCCCGGTTAATCAGACCTACCATGTGGCTCCCTGAAATACATGTTCGTAACTCACATTATTATAACTTAGATTGTTATACTAATTCAACTGCCATGCTGTCGCTCGCAAGGGGCAACCATCGAGGGGGCTATCCAAATGGCGAAGGATGCCATCGAGGGGTTCCTGGCTTATCTGCGTGAGAAAGGGCCAGGAGACCCGAGGAAAAGGACATCTGGTAGCACCACTCCTAACCGTGATGGGTTCCGGCGGGGCTAGAAAGCCCCGCCTATCCGGATTGGATTGCTTCGTGTTGTTGGATAGCAGGCCCTTTCCAGGGCCGGTCGGCGCCACGGATCACGGTTGAATGCAGTGGTATAGGACATTTTAAGTACCCGAGGAAAAGGACATTTGTGTGAAGGTGTCGGTAGCGGCGTAGCCGCTTCTTTGGGGGACCCAGCCAGGATCCCAAATGGAACCCAGTCGATGGCTGCCTTCGACGGTCCCAGAGAAACGGGGCGGACCCTTCCAAATGCGTCCGCTAAGCCTGACGGTTTATGAAGGCTATAGTCCGAGGACAGAGCGCAGACCGCTTCCCAGGTTTCGGCAGTCGCCCTGTAGCTCTCTCAAGAATCCAGGCTGGAACTCACGAAAGCGCCGTTCTCCCATCAGCGCCTTGACAGAAAGAGGGAATTGGCAAAGGTTAACGATGATAACGGCAATGTTGCAAAAACATATCACGACCGAAGCCGAATATGACAATATTGTTGCAGTTTTGTATTGGGGAGATTGGGACGACGTTGATTATGAATTGTTAGGCTCCTATACTCTTCTTCAGTAAGCTTTTGGTGGCGCATCCGCCACGTTCCCCGTAGTGGCAGACGGCCCTGTCTGCCACGAGGCGGGGTGGGGGCTTCCCCGCAAGGAATTGCCAAAGAGCACGACGACCAGCACTTGAAGGAGGGCAAAGAATGAGCCAGAGGTCGAGCTTCCCATCCGTTATCGTGATGAGTGCCCTGACCACAGCCGTAATTGTGGTTTCTCTGTGGGTAGTGGGGATAGTAAGCGCCGGACCGGGACTACTGCCGCTCCTGCAAGGGGGAGCGCCAACCGTCATCAACTACCAGGGAAGACTGACCGACCCCACCACGGGCCAGGCCAAAACCGATGGCAGCTACGACATGGTCTTCCGCATTTACAGCGCCGAATCTGGCGGAAGTCCCCTCTGGACTGGCAGCCACACCACGCCTAACGGCAATCCGGTAGCGGTCGCCGGCGGTCTCTTTAGCGTTCTCCTGGGGAGCGGAACTGGTAACAGCCTGTCCGCCAACCTCTTCAGCAGCACCGACCGGTGGATCGAGGTGCAGGTCGCTTCAGAGATCCTTTCCCCTCGCCAGCGGATAGGCAGCGTGCCCTACGCCCTACAAGCGGAGGAGGCCAGGAATGCCGCCACCCTGGGAGGCCAAGCCCCCTCAGCCTTCGTCGGACAGGGACAGGGAAGCTCCATCACCAGCGCTATGTTCATGGCCGGGGCAGTATCCAGCAACTCGCTAGCCGACAACGCCGTAACCTCGACCAAGATCGCAGAAGGCACTATCGTCAACGCCGACGTCAGCGCCGCCGCTGCCATCAGTCCCACCAAGCTGGTGTTCTACGGGGACGGTAGCGGCGGGGTCCTCAACGTGACCACCAATAGTGAACTGTCCGGGAACTCGAACTTTACGGAGTGCACCATCCAGAGCGGGATCACATTCAACGTGCCGGCGGGGGCCACGATCCGCTGCGCCGGAAGCTTCCGCAACAACGGGACCATAATTGTAGCCAACGGCGCCCCCAGCGGCCGGATAGACAACGTCCTGAGCCCCAACCAGGTACTGCCCAGGAGCCTGGTGGCGGGCACCGGCGATACCAAAGGACCCGCGGGGCTGCCCGAGATCGGCACGGCTGCTATCGCCGTCGATGGCGGCGCCGGCGGCAGCGCCCTCCCGTCTCTGATCGGATCCGGCGGGTTGCAGCAGCTTCGAGTGGGCGGAGGCGGGGGCGTCACCATCTTCGGGGGCGACCCAGAGCCCAGCGGCGGAGGGCTGGTCAGAATCCTGGCCAGGGGCCCCGTAGTCAACGCCAGCCTCATCAAAGCCAATGGCACGGACATGGCCGCGCTCCAAGACCCCGGCGCCGGCGGCGGTGGCGGGGGCGTCGTGGTGCTGGCATCCTCAACAGCCGTCACCAATACGGGCCAAATCCGCGCACAGGGTGGGATCGGTGGAGATTCCACTGAGGTAACCGGACCCGGAGGAGGGGGCGGAGGCGGCTTGATCGCACTAGTCGCCCCCCTGGTGGATAACCAGGGACAAGCTATCGTGGAAGAGGGATTAGCAGGAGCCGTCGTGGGTACCGTAACTCAAGACCCGCGACGGGGCGGGGGTGGCGGCGGGGGCTCAGCGGGGCCCGGGGGCGCCGGCGGCGGTGTGCCTGCCGGGAACCCGGCCACGCCTGCGCCCGCCCTAAAAGGGGAGGCCGGCCTTCTGGTCATCCTTAGGGCAGATCCCGCCACTATGTGGCCGTAGGTCGGTATGAAACGCTGGCAGATCACCCTATTACTAGTCGTGGCGGGATGTGGCTTATTGTTCCCGGCCTACCAGTTGGGCGCTCAGTCGTCGGCCAACTTCTCGCTGGCGGCCTGGAGCTTCTTGTCCGGTGGGGGTCCCACCAGCAGCCCCTCCTTCTCCTCCCAGACCAGAACCGGGGTGGCATTCCAGCAGTCCTCCAGCAGCACCAGCTTTGCCCTGGGGCCTGCCCTCGTAGGTCCAGCATCCCCGGTCAACCGACCTCCCATCGCCCTGAGTGACGTGGTCAGGGTGCCCCAGGACAGCTCCGCCAACCCAGTGAATGTCCTGGTAAACGACAGCGACCCGGGCGGCGACCCCATTCGAGTCACTTCCGCGACGCAGGGGACCAATGGCAGGGTAACCATAGGCCCTGATGGGGCAAGCATCCTCTACACCCCGAATTCCGGCTTCACCGGCGCCGACAGCTTTACTTACACCATCAGCGATGGGCAACTGGCGGCCAGTTCTACCGTGTCCATCACCGTGGCGGCTCACCCTCCAACTAATCGCGCCCCCCTGGCCTCCAACGACTTCGTCACGGTGCGCCAGAACCGATCCGACAACGCCATCGACGTCTTGGCCAACGACAGCGACCCCGACGGCGATGCCGTAAAAGTGGTTTCCGTTACCCAACCGGCCAAAGGCATGGTGCAGTTGGGACCTGGAGGCGCCAACCTGCTCTACAGTCCCCAGACCGGCTTTGTGGGCGTGGAATCCCTCACCTACACTATCACCGACGGCCACGAGGCTACCTCCACTGCCGTCGTATCCATTACCGTGGCCTCCAACAGCCCGCCCGTGCCGGCTCTAGACCAGATCAGGGTCCCGCAGAACAGTTCCAGCACGCCTATATATGTTCTGGTTAATGACGGCGACCCTGAAGCGAACCCCCTCAGGGTGATTGGCGTGGGACAGCCCTCCAAGGGCACCGTATCCATCGGCCCCGGCGGCGCCTACGTAACTTACACGCCTGGTCCGGGCTTCTCCGGCACAGACAGCTTCACCTACACAGTTTCAGACGGCTCCCTTACTGGCCTAGGCTCGGTCACTGTGATTGTTAATCCCGTCAACGAGCCCCCGGTGGCGTCAGACGATACGATCAGTGTGGCCAGGGACAGCGCAGAGAATATCATCGATGTGTTGTCCAATGACGGTGACCCGGACAACAATCCGCTGGCCATAGATTTGGTAGCTCCCGCAGCGGCGTCGGCTCAGGGAACTGTGGGCATCAACGCGCAGCGCACCAGGATCACCTATACTCCGGCGCCGGGCTTCACTGGCGCTGAGCCTTTCACTTACACCGCGACCGACGGCGTGCTGACCGATACCGCCACTCTTACCATCACTGTTCGCGGCAGCAAGGTCTTCCTCCCGCTGTTCAAGCACGGATTTCAGCTAGCGGCCGGTCCGTAGCTTACGCGGGCCGGCCGCCCGGTGATCCTGCCGGTACCGCCGCGCTGTCCACCGCGGGGAACGTCGGCCCCTCTTCCGCCGGGAGCGCCAGCGTCTCGCCGGTCCCCGGATAGGCTGGCCTGGAAGCCGCCGCTCCAGGGCCAGGGCTTTTTCGTCGCCGGTACCGACTGAAAACTCTCCCCCATGTCATACTGATGAGCTCAGCGAAGCATCTCTTGTTCCGATGACTACCGGTCGGATCCCAGGAGAACCTTCGGCTCCGCTGCACCCCCTCAGTGAAAGCGGTCCCATGACAGTAGTCGCGCTCGCCCTTAATGCTGTCCGGTAAAAAATTCCGTGCGAGGCATAGGGAGCGAAAACGCAGTGCGGGGGCTTGTCCCCCGCTCCTCACCCAGTAGGGGACAAGCCCCTACACTACAGAACTACATAGCCGGCTTCTAGGCGCGTTCGGGAAATGACCAAAGCCCGTGTGCACTTGCCCCATGCAAACTTTCCCCGGACCGCATTGGGATCGCCCTCGCCCCCCACGCTCGACATCGGGGCAAGTTGCACCATTGTACACCCTCCTAGAAACGTTGTATCATTTCCCTGGGCCGTTTCTTGGAATCAGCTCGGCCGGCGGGAGTTCTCGAGAGAAAACATGTCCATACACAACCTTCGCGAATTCATTAGGCTCATCGAGAAGCAGGGGGAGCTAAAGCGCATCAAGGCCCCCATCAGCCGGGACCTGGAGATAGCCGAGGTCACCGACCGTGTCTCCAAGTCCTCGACCGGCAACGTGGCCTTGCTCTTCGAGAACGTCGAAGGCTCCAGCATCCCCGTCCTTACCAATGCCTTCGGCAGCATGAAGCGCATGGCCTGGGCCCTGGGCGTGGACGACCTGGAGGAGCCGGGCCGGCGCCTCGCTAAGCTGATATCCCCTGAGCAGATAGGCCCCCAAAAGGGGCTGGCGAACCGGGTCAGGCAGTTCGGCCAGGCCGTGGACCTGGTCCGCTTCGGACCGAAGCTGGTGAACAAGGCCCCCTGCCAGGAGGTAATCGTCACCCAGGACCCCTCCCTTTCGGCGCTGCCGATCATGAAGTGCTGGCCCCAGGACGGGGGACGCTTCATCACCATGCCGCTGGTCATCACACGAGACCCGGCTACCGGCCGCCGCAACGTGGGGACCTACCGGCTCCAAGTCTACGACGGCCAGACCACTGGACTCCACTGGCACCTCCACAAGGGAGCCGCCCAACACCACCGCGCCGCTCTGGAGGCCGGACAGCGCCTGGAAGTGGCTGTCGCCCTGGGAGCGGAACCGGCCCTGACTTACGCCGCCACCGCGCCCTTGCCGCCGGACCTGGACGAGGTGCTCCTGGCCGGGTGGCTGGCCCGCCACAAGATCGAGATGATCAAGGGCGTGACCGTGGACCTGGAGGTGCCCGCCCAGGCTGAGATCGTCCTGGAGGGCTACATGGACCCCCAGGAAAGCCGCCTGGAAGGACCCTTCGGCGACCATACCGGCTTCTACTCCCTGGAGGACCAGTATCCCGTCTTCCACCTGACCGCCATCACCCACCGGAAAGATCCCGTCTACCAGGCCACCCTCGTGGGACGCCCGCCTATGGAGGACTACTACATGGGCAAGGCCACCGAGAGGCTCTTCCTGCCCCTCATCCGGCTGGTGCTCCCCGAGGTTGTAGATGTAAATATGCCCTGGCAGGGAGTCTTTCATAACCTGGTGCTGGTCTCGATCAAGAAGACCTATCCAGGCCAGGGGCGCAAGGTCATCTCCGCCCTCTGGGGGCTCATGCTCCTGATGCTATCAAAACTTATCGTCGTGGTGGACGAGGATGTGGACGTGCAGGACCTGGACCAGGCCCTCTGGTGGATGTGCAACAACTTCGACCCCCGGCGGGACCTGGTGGTCATGGATGGCCCCCTGGACGACCTGGACCACTCCTCGCCCACCGCCCACTACGGGGCCAAGCTGGCCATTGATGCCACCAGGAAGACGGCGGAAGAGGGCCACCTGCGCCCCTGGCCCGAGGCCATAACCATGGACCCGGCGACCAGGGCTATTATCGATCAGAAATGGCCCTCTTTGGGCCTGAAGTTATAGGGTCAAGGGTGTAGGGTAAAGGGTTCAGGCCCGGCCGCCAACCCCTGGGAAGCTGCAGAGATGAGGATCACGGGTTGGAGGCCGAAGCTCCTGGACCCTACACCCTAAACCCTTTACCCTAAACCCTTGACCCCTGACCCTGAACCCTTTCGTGGAGGGACGCCATGAACCGGACGATAGAGATGCTGATATGGGGCGCTGTCGCCATTGTCGGCTGGGGCCTCTATGGGATCTTCGCGAAGCAGAGCACCGGCAAGATCGGCATGCAGGCGGTCTTTTGGACCCAGCTTACCATGGCGCTGGGCGCCACCGTATATCTGCTCTTCCTGCGCAGCCTCTTCCCATTGAACGTCGACGGACGCGGCATCCTGCTGGGGCTGGCCACTGGCCTGAGCAGCCTGGTGGCGGTCATTGCGCTCTTCACCCTCCTGCACCGGGAATTCCCCGCGAGTGTCGTCTATCCCTTGACGGCTCTCTACCCTCTGGTCACCGTTATCCTGGGTGTCGTCTTCCTGGGAGAAGCCCTAACGCCGCTGAAGGGTTTGGGAGCGGTGCTTGCTGTAGCCGCTATAGTGCTATTATCTACGTAATAAACGCTATGAAAGCTCTTGAGCCGGGATTCAGACACAACGTTCCCGAGAGCGTCACTCTGAGGTCAAAGGTCGAAGATTCCAATCGGAACGCGGAGATTCTTCGCCTGCGCTGCTTGGTGGCTCGGCGGAGCTTTAATCATGACCCCGCTCCGGCTCAGAATGACATTACAAGCCGCATTCCTGCACCAGATGATGCCGCCTTTAACCGCGTGGGGGCCGTCAGAATGACATTACAAATGCGCCGCGTTCCTGCACAGCACTGGACACCGACGCTGGGGACAACTCTCTCGTGGAAGAACCAGCCACTTCCGCCCCATGTCATTCTGAGCGGAGCGAAGAATCTCCACGCGGCGAATAAACTTGGTGTCCAATAGAGTGAAGCAGTACTACGTCTATATCATGTCCAATCGTTCGAAAACGCTCTACACGGGCGTGAACAACGACCTGCAGCGACGCGTCTTTGAACACAAACAGAAACTGATAGACGGATTCACCAGGAAGTACAACATCGCCCTGCTGGTGTATTATGAAGTAACGAGTGACGTGAGTTCGGCCATTGGCCGCGAGAAGCAGATCAAAGGCTGGCTCAGAAGCAAGAAGCTTGCGCTGGTGGAATCTACGAATCCTGGATGGAAAGACCTGAGCGAAGGGTGGCATGAAACACCCTCAGACCCTCCTGCTCGCCAGTACAAGACCGAAGTGGATTTGACTTGAAGTCATTCCTACGAAAATACCGTCTCACGCCATCGCGCCGGGAGCCGGCCGGCAGGCATTTTCATTCTTTGTGGTGTCCTACGCAAGTGGCACATGGACGATTGCGGGCCGGAGCGCGGCGCAACGAGCCGTATGCTTCGTAGGTCACGTGGATTACTCATGTCATTCTGAGACGGAGCGAGGTTCTGCGACATGCTTGTGCAGCCACATGGAGCGGATTACTCATGTCATTCTGAGACGGAGCGAGGTTCTGCGACATGCTTGTTCAGCCACATGGAGCGGAGGCGAAGAATCCCGCACACTTCGAAGCAGCAGGTCTTCATTGGGAACGCGTGAGATTCTTCGCTTCGCTCAGAATGACATGCAGAAAACCACCGCGCCCTGACGCAGGGGCCATGCAAGAGGCCCCTAGCGCAATCGCGGTTCCGAAGGAAGACAGTCAGTTGAGATGAACGCAGTATTACATAAGACCCGCGTCCTGATGGAGAACGTGAAGTTCGAGCATTCCATCTTTGCCTTGCCCTTCGCCTATCTGGGGATGGTGCTGGCGGCCAGGGGGCTGCCCACCGTCCACCAGTTCTTCTGGATAACCGTGGCCATGATTAGCGCCCGCACCCTGGCCATGAGCGTTAACCGCCTGGCGGACTGGCGGGAGGATGCCCGCAACCCCCGCACGGCCCGGCGTCCCTTGCCGCAAGGCCTGCTGGGGTCCCTGGAAGTGGCGGCCTTCTCCGTCGCCTCTCTGGCCATCCTGACCCTGTCCGCCTGGCAGCTTAACACCCTGGCCCTCCAATTACTGCCCCTGGCGGTGGTCGTCCTGGTCGGCTACAACTTCACCAAGCGCTTCACCTGGGCGTGCCACTTCATACTGGGCCTGGCCGATGGGGGGGCGCCATTCGGAGGGTGGATCGCCATTACCGGCACCCTCTCCTGGGAACCGGTGCTCCTCTGCCTGGCCGTGGCCTTCTGGGTGGGAGGCTTCGACCTCATCTACTCCTGCCAGGACGTGAGCTTCGACCGGGCCAACCGTTTACACTCCGTGCCGGCCCGCTTCGGGATAGCCGTCTCGCTGAGCCAGGCCCGCATCTGGCACGCTGTGACCATCCTGCTGCTGGGAATTGTGGGGGGAATGGCCGGCCTGGCCTGGCCCTACTGGCTGGGCCTGGCTGCCGCCGCCGCTCTACTGGCCTACGAACATAGCCTGGTCTCGCCAAGAGACCTCTCCCGCCTGGATATGGCCTTCTTCAACGTGAATGGATACATCGCCGTGATCGTCTTCGCCGCCGCGGCTTTTAGCATCTATCTGGCCTGATGGAACGTGCAAGCCTTTGTAACGCAGAGACCACAGAGACCGCTGAGACCTTATGAAATTTCTCTGCGCCATCGGCGTTCTCTGGTATGAAAATGTCTCCTTGGGGCATGGCCGACTGGGAGCGCCGGCATGGTATGAAAATGTCTCCTTGGGGCATGGCCGGCTGGGAGCGCCGGCATCTTACCGGCCCCGCCCCGTTGCCAGCGAGACGCCGGCGCTCCCAGGCAAGTCTTTTTCATGCCTCGGCAGTGCCCCCCAGAGGGGCATGGGGAACTGCGTTGAACGAGACTAGCCAAATGGAGGATTTAGGCTCTTTAACCCAGAGATCACAGAGACCGCTGGGACTTATGAAATATCTCTGCGCCCTCGGCGTTCTCTGCGTTGAGAGAACCCCGCGAAGGATGGCAGAAGAGTTTTCGATCTCGGCTAGGAGTTAGCCCTTGCAACTGAGCGCGCGCGACAAAGATAACATCTGCTTCGCCTGCGGCCGGGATAATCCCGTCGGCCTGAAGCTGGACTTCCGAAAGGAGGGGGAAAGAGCCGTGGCGGAGTTCACCCCCGGCCACTGGCACCAGAGCTGGAATGGGGTCTTCCACGGCGGCCTCATGGCCACCCTTCTGGACGAGGCCCTGGGCTATGTCCTTTATTTCCGGGGCATCAAGGCCCTCACCGCCAAGTTCGAGATGCGGCTTCGGAAGCCCGTGAGCACCGGCCAGACGGTGCGCGTCTGGGCGGAGATAACCCGCCACACGCGTAAGATCATCGACTGCCGCATGGGGGCCGAGCTAGAGGACGGCACCCCCGTAGCGGAGGCCACCGCCACCACCTGGGTGCTCAGACGGGATGAGGCGCCGGTCTCCTATCAGAGCGGAGGCTAGAGTCCGGCCGTGTGGCAAGGCAACAAGGTCTCGGTGGTGCTCCCAACCTACAATGAAAAAGACTCCATCTGTGATTGCATAGAGGACTTTTTTTCCACTGGCGTCGTGGACGAAGTTGTGGTGGTCAACAACAATGCCGCAGAGGGGACTTCCCAAGAAATCGCCAGGACCCGTGCCATTGAGGTCTTGGAGACAAGACAGGGCTACGGATATGCGGCCCGTAAGGGGCTGGACGTTGCCACCGGGCAATACATGGTCCTCTCTGAACCCGACGGCACGTTTGTCGGGAGGGACATCATGAAGCTGCTGGCCTATAGCAGCGACTTCGACGTGGTCTTCGGCAGCCGCACGGCCAAGGACTTCATCTGGAAAGGCGCCAACATGGGCCCGTTCCTGAGATGGGGGAATTGGGCCGTGGCCAAGCTCATTGAAGTCCTCTTCAACACCACAAATCTGACCGACGTTGGCTGTACTATGCGGCTAATAAAGCGCCCAGCCCTGGAGCGCATCATGGTGTACTTCCATGTAGGAGGAAACTTCTCCGGGCCGGAGATGATGCTTCTCTCGGCCATACACAAACTGAAGATGGTGCAGATTCCCGTAAATTACCTTCCGCGAGTGGGCACTTCCTCAGTGACCGGCGATTTCCGCAAGGCTGTGGCTGTGGGACTGCTGATGATCGGGCTTGTCCTCGATTACCGGATAAGAAGCATCTCCGCCATCATCCGGCCGCCCGCAAGGGAGCGAACGTAGACCTGAGGGACCTTCTGGTCTGCCCCACCTGCCACGGCGAGGTCCGATGGCACGGCGGAGAAGTCCTTTGCGCCGCCTGCCAGGAGACGTACCCCATTTCCGATGGCATCCCGGTTATGATACCCGGAGCAGATCTGGCGCGTCGCGGGCAGGACCCATTCGACGCCCTTGCCCCGGCATACGACCGGACCCTCCCACCCCACGTAACCGCTCATTACTTGAACCAGCGGGTGAGATTCATGTGCGAGCGCATCAAGAGCGGCCCGGTCCTGGACGTTGGATGCGGCACCGGAGCGCTGGCAGAGAAGCTCTTGTCAAAAGGCTACCAGGTCATCGGGACTGATGCCTCCGTAGGGATGCTGCAGGTCTACCGCTCACGGACCGCCTCTGTTCCGGTGGCCGCCCTGTCCCACGCCCTCCCTTTCCCGTCGGATACCTTCCAGGGCGCAGTAAGCGTGGCCCTTCTGCACCATATCGCCGACGCGGAAAGGGTTAGATCATCCCTGGGAGAGATTCACCGGGTGGTCCGTCGGGGCGGCCTGCTGGTCATTTGGGACCACAATCCGGCCAATCCCTATTGGCCCGTCCTGATGAAGAAGGTCCCACAGGACTCCGGACAGGAGCGCCTCATTCCCCGCGCAGAGATAAGGCAAGGACTTCGGCTGGCTGGGGCCGGCTCCATAGCAGTCTTCAATAAGGGCTTCGTCCCCGATTTCATCCCGCCGGCACTCCTGCCCCTCATGCGATGGGTGGAGGCAGGTCTGGAAGGGCTCCCCCTTTTCCGGAGGTTAGCTGCCCACAATGTCGTGGTTGTCCGCAAGAACTAAAGCCGGCCTCTGCACCGGGGACAGGCGCCCGGTCCGGGGTATCGCCAACCTGTCCAAGATAGCCCTCTTGGTCCTCTTTCTGGCGGCGCTGGCCTTCCGGCTTTACCTGGCGACCGTACCTGGGTATGAGGATGACACCACCCATTTCAAGTGGTGGACCAGGCTCGTTACGCAGGAAGGGCTCTCCCAGGCGTACTCCGGGACGTATCCCCAGACCTACGCCATCTATCCGCCCCTGATGATGTTCTTCCTCAAGGCCGTGGGCCATCTCTACCAGGGCCTCTTCTCGTCCTCATTCGCCCTGGATGCTCCGCAGCTGGGGTTTATGATTAAAGGCCTGGGCATCGTCTTCGAGCTCCTGACGTGGGTGGTCATCTTCATCTGGGTCCGAAAATGGAAGGGCCCCAGGACCGCCGCTCTCGCCGCCCTGGGCTTTGCGCTGAACCCCGCCATCATCTTCGATGTAGCGTATTGGGGACAGCCCGACACCATCCACTCCTTCTTCCTGCTTCTCTCCGTGCTTCTCCTCGCGGACCGGAGGCCGGCAGTGGCGTGGGCGTCACTGGCGGCCGCCGCCTTCGTGAAACCCCAGGCGTGGGTCTTCCTGCCCCTGGCGGCCTCCGTGACCCTCTGGCAGTACGGGCCGAAGGGGCTGGTGCGGGGCGCCGCCGCTGGCGCTGGGGTCTCCCTGGCGCTGGTCGCTCCCTTCCTGCTCCATGGCACCTTTGCCCAACTCATGACGCTGCCCCGCGAGATCTACGGCGCCATGCCCGTCCTTTCCGCCAACGCTCACAACATCTGGTGGCTCTATACCCAGGGGCCTCCCATGCTGCCGGATGACGGCCGGGTGTGGCTCCTGGGCCAGCGCAACACGGGCCTTCTACTCTTGGCGGTCTTCTACGGATACTCCTTATGGAGGCTGAGGGGCAGACTGGAACAGTCGCACATCCTGGCCACTGCCGCCTTTCTGGGTTTCATCTTCTTCATGCTGCCCACCCGCGTCCACGAAAACCATAGTTTCATGCTGTTCCCTCTCTTGGCCGTGGCCATGGCCGGGGACACCAGGTTAAGATGGATCTTCGGGGTGCTCTCCCTGACCTTCCTGGCAAACCTGGCCCTGCACGACCCGCCCCTGGCGGCCAGGCTGTGGACCGACGCCGCCGCCCCCTATTGGCAACCACTCCAGGTGGCCAACTCCCTGGTAAATACCGTGGTGCTGGTGGCGTGGGGGGTGGTGCTGGCTGTCGGGACCGGCGGCGACCAAGCTGGTAAGGAGGCGGCCGTACCGGGTTCCATACCGACGTGAAGCGCCCAAGGCATGTGACATCCCCATCGTTCCCGGCCCTTCGCATTTGCCGTGGACAAACAGGGGAGTATAATACGCACGTTCCACCATTACAGGAGTAACCCATTGATCATCGACTTTCACGTTCACGTCTTCCCCCCGAAAATACGGGACCACATCGAAGACTATTTCCGCACGGAGCCCTTCTTTCGCCAGTTGTATGAGAGCCCCAGGGCCAGCCTCGCCACCGCGGAGGGGGTGCTGGAGAGCATGGACGAAGGCACCATAGACCGCTCCGTCATCCTGAACTTCGGGTGGAGCTCCCAGGAGTTGTGCCGGGAGACCAACGACTACATCCTGGAGGCGGCCGCCCGCTACCCGGCCCGCCTGGTCCCCTTCTGCTCCGTCCAGCCCCTCTCCGGCCAGGCCGCCGTGGAGGAGGTGCGGCGCTGCGCCCGCGCGGGGGCCAGGGGCATCGGAGAGCTGAATCCGGACGGCCAGGGCTTCGCCCTGGACGACGCTGCGATCATGGAGCCGCTGGTCCAGGCACTCATCGCGGAGGGCCTCATATTCCAGTCCCATTCCAGCGAGCCGGTGGGGCACCTCTACCATGGAAAGGGTCAAACCACCCCGGACATCGTCTACCGATTCATCCAGGCCTTCCCCCAACTGACCATGGTTTTCTGTCACTGGGGAGGAGGCCTCCCCTTCTACGCCCTCATGCCGGAGGTCGCCAGGGTCATGGAGGCGGTCTATTTCGATACGGCGGCCTCCCCCTACCTCTACCAGGACCGCATCTACCGCCACGTCACCGAGATCATCGGGGCTGAAAAGATACTCTTCGGCAGCGACTATCCACTGCTGAGCCAGGGCCGCTTTGTGGAACGGATACAAGCCCTGGACCTGGCCCCAGAACAGAAACGCCTGGTCCTGGGCGGCAACGCGGCCCGCCTTCTCCGGCTGGCTAAATGAACCGAGCGAAATCTTGCGCATCTAAACGGGGTATGGAACGTTCCTGTAGGGGCGATTCATGAATCGCCCCTACGCCGGGCTACTCACCAGCTTCGCCGGCAGAATCCACCTCCGCTTATCCAAGAGCGAGACCTGATGGCCGTTCTCCGCACCTTCATTGCCATCGTGCTTCCCGCCGAGGTAAGGGAGGCTTTGAACCGGTACGAGCACCAGCTTGGGGCCCCTGAGACCCGTTACGTCAAGTGGGTGAACCCCGATGGCATTCACCTGACCCTCAAGTTCCTGGGCAACGTGGAAGAGGCCAGGCTTCCGGGGCTTGCTGAAGCGCTGAGCCGGGCCGTGACGGGCATATCCGGATTCTCTTTGCAGACCGGCGTCCTGGGCGCCTTCCCCAGCGTCCGCAACCCCCGCGTCGTTTGGCTGGGACTGGACGGCGACCTGGACGCCCTGCAGTCCCTCTTCCAGGCCGTCGAAGAAGCCCTGAGCGCCCTGGGATTCCCTCGTGAGGGCCGGCCCTTCGCCCCTCATCTCACCCTTGGCCGCGTGCGGGAGACAGCCAGGCGCGGCGACAGGGAAGAGCTGGCCCGGACCCTGGCGGACCTATCCGTGGAAAGCCAGTTTAGCATCATGGTTGAAGAGATTCATGTCATGAAAAGCGAGCTGGCCCCCGCCGGCGCCAGGTATACCAGCCTCTACTCCATTCCGCTAGAAAAATGAACAAACCGTAATTTAGCCTCTGCAACCTCTTGTCACAAGTCAGGGCATGGTGTATACTCAAGGCCGTTGGGCCTCAAGCCCAAAATTGGCGGGAGGTGAATCTGTGGAGGTCAATAATCTGCCCAAGTGCCAGAACTGCAAGACTGGCGATTTGGTGCCGCTGTCCGATTTCGGCAGCCAGGGTGCCCCCATCCATTACAAGGCATGGGTCTGCACCAACCTTACCTGCGGCTTCAACATCAAGATCCGCAACGGTGACGTTTACGTTAACGAACCCATCAACAGCGGAGCAGCTTACGCTTCCAGAGCCAGGTAGTCTTTATAGAAGCATCCGGTCCGATGGAGAGGAGGCCCTTTCCATCGGACCAGGGGAACGGTACACTACGAAGAATTGGGGAGTATTAGATTGAAGATAAGGGGCGAAAGCCCGTCTCCCCCCATCCAGCCCGATCGAAGCGTCCCCAGTAACCCGCAAACTCGTTTGACTTTGCCGTTACGTGAGCCGATGAGAACCTCGGATACGCCACCCGTGCATCGCACTCAGCAGTTCTCCGTTCTCAAGATAGCCCCAACGTCTTTCTTCTCCGACTACGGATGCCACGTCCGCATTTATGAAGAGACTCTGGCTCTTCAGGCCCTGGGCAACAAGGTAACCATCTGCACCTACCATACGGGCAACGACATAGAAGAGCTGGATATACGCCGGGCCATGAACACGCCCGGACGGAGTACTGTCAGGGTGGGGTCCAACATCCACAAGCTTTACTACGATATCCTCTTGTTCCTCAAATCGGCCCAGGTGGCCGCGTCGCTACGGCCCCAGATCGTCCACGCCCATTTGCACGAAGGGGCCCTCCTGGGATATCCCGTTAGCCGCGTCTTGCGTGCCCCCCTTATCTTCGACTTCCAGGGCAGCCTCACCAGCGAGATGCTGGACCATAATTTCCTCCACCGTGACAGCCCCCTCTTCCGGCCGCTGCGCCTCCTGGAGCGGATCACGGACCGGTTGCCTGAGGCGGTTATCACCAGCTCCCAGAACTCGGCGGACATGCTGGTGCGGGAGTTCTCCTACCCGGCCAGCAGGGTCTATACTATTCCTGACTGCGTAAACGCCAACCGCTTCCGGCCCCGCTGGCAGCTATCTGACCAGGACGGCATAAAGAAGATGAAGGGGCAGCTAGGAATCCCGCTGAGCCGGAAAGTGGTGGTCTATCTGGGACTCCTGGCGGAGTACCAGGGGATAGACCAGCTACTGGAAGCTGCGGCATACCTGGTCCAGCAGCGGAAGCTGCCGGTACACTTCCTCATCATGGGGTTCCCCGGCGAGGACCGCTACCGCTGCAAGGCTGCCCAGCTCGGTCTCTCCGATTGGGTAACTTTTACAGGGAGGATCCCCTATCTAGATGCCCCTGACTATCTGCTCCTGGGAGACGTGGCCGTCTCCGCCAAGATATCTGAGACGGAGGGTAACGGGAAGCTGCTCAATTATATGGCGGCGGGCCTGCCCACGGCCACCTTCAACACCCCTGTGGCAAGGGAGATACTGGGGGACCTGGGTGTTTATGCGAAGCGGGGCAACTCCCGCTCCCTGGCCAGGGCACTGGAGTTCCTGCTGGTGGAGGAGCGAGCGGCCTCCGAGATCGGCCTGCGACTAAGACTCAAGGCTGTCCAGGACCATTCCTGGGAGAAGGCCGGGCAGCAAATTGCAGAAATATACCAGCGTTTTGCTGGCTAACGCGGGGAGGTAGGCGGTGCCGTTAGACAAAGAGCTTCTGGAAATACTGGCTTGCCCTAAATGCAAAGAGCCGATCCAGTACGATGAGGCCAAGAACATTCTGGTCTGCCAGCAGTGCCAGGTCTACTACTCCATCGTGGACGACATCCCGGTGATGCTCATCGAAGAGGCCAAACCCCTGCCCCCTTCGTAAAGCCGGTCCGCCATCTGGCTTGGGCTGCCCCCACTGGGTAAGCGAGGCCGAGTAACCGCTGGAAGTCCGGCCTCAGCCGCTTCGGGCTATGCCTCTGGCTTGAAAAAGCATTTCCCTATCCACGCCTCCATGATATAATCCACCTGAGGATAAGGGGCCGGTGGAAATCATACTCCAAACTGAAAAGGAAGCACTAAAGCTACGCCTTGCGGCGGTGCTGCTGTCGGCGATTGGCCTCTACCTGGCCCGGCTGGACCAATGGCTGCCGGCGGTCCTTCTGGCACTGGGCTACCTGGTCTACGTCATACTCCTGAGAGCCGTCATCTTGCCCCGTTTTGCCAGAACCTGGATAGTCTATGGCATGATCGTGGCGGACGTGGTCGCCGTCAGCCTGGCGCTTATGATATCGGGCCGGATCGGCAGCCCCTTGTTCGCCCTGCTCCCTGCCCTTATCCTCTACTACTCCATCCACCTGGGATACGCCAGCAGTCTAGCGGCGGCTACCGCATCCAGC
>ORJL010592955.1_pt1 | contig 18363 bp, 21 predicted proteins | sample 1779941 | NCBI WGS metagenome assembly ORJL01 (sample SAMEA104232317, study PRJEB22302) | groundwater metagenome | biome: forest; feature: aquifer; material: groundwater | place: USA | collected 2011-08-07 | depth 5.8 m | reverse complement strand
TTTGGCTCGAAGAGCCAACGAGGAGCAAACACAACAACTCTATTACTTTCTATCGTACAAACACTAAGACTTCAAAAAAGAAACGTGCTAAACGGATTACACGAAATCATAAATAACACTTCAATATACTAACTTATTACAGATTTCCAAAAGGAATTTAAACAAGCCTAATTTTTAAGCATTGACTTGTATCATGGAAAAAAACCTAATTAAGATTTTAAAAAAACGAAAAAGCATCAGGCGCTTTATTGGCAAAGAAGTTCCAGATTCTCTTGTCAAAGAAATACTCCAGTTAGGAATGTATGCGCCCACGTCGTGCAACCAGCAGTTATGGAGGTTTATTATAATCAAAGACAAATCCCTGAAAGACCGCCTGATAAAAGAAGCTGCATCCTCGACATTAATATCAAGAGCTCCTGTTGTAATAGCTATAATGTATGATAACTGGAATTACAAAGAATCAATTCAAGGCTCGAGCATGGCAGTTCAGAACATCCTTCTCGCGGCAACATACTATGACATTGGCTCATTGGCAATGAACAGCTTTGGCTCTGAAAGACGAGTAAAAAAAATCCTCAAAATCCCAAAGAATTACAAAATATGCTGTTTTGTCTGTCTTGGCTATCCGACAGAAGAAGACAAACTCTCTCCTCAAGTTCCAAGAAAAAACATTTCCGAAGTTCTTGACTATAATTACTTCAAAAACAAAGATGAAATCCCATATACATACAACCCAGACAAATGGAGCATAAAGCATCTCATTGAATACCAAAAATACTTTTGCAGAAAAACATTCATGGGAAAAAAAATGGACATATATCATCCACTTGAGGAAGCTCTCGTAGGGAAAATCATGGAGAATGAAAAAGGGACAATCCTTGACATTCTCTCTTACGACGGAAGCTACTTTGCAGAATTTCCAGACGAAAAAATAATCTGCACTGACTTATGCGATGAAACCAGCAGCTATACAAAAGCATCAGTGAAAATAAATACAAAAAAATCCCTCAAAAACTTCAACTTCCAAATTCTTGATTTGACAAAAAAATCCCTGTTAAAAAACCCTTTTAATACAATAACAATGATTTACAAAGCAGAGCGCGTTTCATCCAAAATATTTCATCACTTAATGATGCAGTCGCACTCATCGCTAAAAAAAAGCGGGAAAGTCATAATCATCTCAAGAAGAAAATCCTTAATGTTCATGCTCTTCTACAATACAATAAAGCTTCTTTTTGGCGACGACATGCGCAAAACAGGGATATACTCATTCTTCGGACCTTACAAGCCGATAGACTCAACCCGTATAAAGGAAACTCTTTATGAAAACGGATTCACAGCAGTCTCAGAAAAAAGATACTTTCTCATACCGCCATTCTTTGATCAGGCATACCAGATGTTTCTCCAATACAAAAAATCTGACGGTTCAACATATCTCCACAGAATAAGGCAGGAAAACATATTCACAAAACTCATAACATTCATCCTTAAAATACAAGGCATGAAACAAAACAGGTTTGGCTCTATATCGGTAATAGAGGCAACAAAATGAAAATCTCAATGAAATGGTTCTCAATCATTGGCATAATCCTATTCATCATTGTTCTTCTCAATACAGACTTAAAAAAACTCTGGGAAATCATGCTGGGGATAAAACCTATCTACATTATTCTCTCATTAATATTATTCTGTCTTAGTCTTGCGGTTCGTTCATGGAAATGGAAAGTTCTCATAAACCTGTTCAACAAAGATTACACAATTTGGCAGGCATTCAAATCATACACTCTCGGAGTGGCTTTTGGTTCAGTAACTCCTGGAAAAGCAGGTGATTTGATAAAAGTTCTTGACTTAAAAAAAGTAATCGGCATGGAAACCAAGCAGGGAATATCATTAAGCATATTCGACAAAATTATTGATTTGCTAATCCTGTTTGGTGCCGGACTTATCTGCCTGATTATAATCTCAGTTATCTTCTCAGAAAAAATAAACCTTACATGGATTATTGCTCTACTGGTAATTGTTCTTTCATTAGCTGTATTCTTCCTCACAAAACCATCCAGAAAAATATTTAATCACATTCTCAGTTCAATGAAATTCATTCCGCAAAACATCAGAGACAAAATTCTTGAAATCTACAATACATTTTTCGACATCATTGGCGCGGTCGGCAAAAACAAAAATTTCATAAATTATCTGTTCCTTACAATTCTAAGCTGGCTTATGCTGTTCAGCATTCCTTACTTCTATGCAAAATCAATCTCCCTGAATGTTTCTATATATTATATTCTCTTGTTCATACCGGTAACGCTGTCCATTGAAGTTCTGCCGATAACAATGCTCGGCATAGGAACCAGAGATGCAACCATGATACTATTGTTCTCTCTCATAAGCATAACAAAAGAGCAGAGTGTAATCCTCTCCATGATGTTCCTTGTATTTGCAAATTTCCCAATAATTCTAATCGGATTCTACATTGGCTGGAAAAACAAATACACAATTGACTTGGGAAGCATCAAGGAAAAACTCCAGAAACCTTCTCAATAAGCACAATAAATGAAAACTTTTTATACACAGCTAAAAAAACCATCTCTGAATGACACTCCCAAATGTTGATGTAATAATACTGCACTATAACGGAAAAGAAAATATTGACAACTGCCTCAAATCCGTCAAGAAAACAACCTATCCAAATTTCTCAATAATTATAGTTGACAATAATTCTGCTGACGATAGCGTTGAATTCATCAAAAAAAACTATCCAAAACTGAAATTCATCGAGAACAGTTCTAACTTGGGCTATGCAGGAGGCAATAATGTTGCGCTGAGAATATCAAGAGCAAAATATTCTGTTCTTCTTAACGACGATACACTTGTTGAGTCGGAATGGCTTACAGAGCTTGTGAATGCCGCCGAGAAAGATGAAAAGATTGCAACATTGCAGCCAAAAGTTAGGTCATTGAGAAACAAGAAAAACTTTGACAACTGCGCGGCAGGATGCTTTCTGGATATTTACGGCTATCCTATTTATAGGGGCAGAGTCTTTGAAACAGCAGAGGAGGATGCTGGTCAATATGACAATCCCACAGAAATATTCCTATCCGTCGGTGTTTGCATGTTTATAAGAATGTCTGCATTGAAAGAATCAGGTTTATTAGACGAGGATTTCCATATTTATTTCGAGGAATTCGACTTGTGCTGGCGCATGTCATTGCTCGACTACAAACACATATCTATCCCAAGCTCTGTGATATATCATATAGGAGGAGTAACTTACAATAAAAAATCTTATCGCTGGAGTTACCTCAACCACAGAAATAGCATAATTGTGCTGATAAAAAATTATTCCGGATGGAATCTGATGAAAAGACTTCCTGTGAGAATCATCCTTGAATTTTTCTCTCTCATTGGATTTCTTGTAAAGCTCGATTTTGAAAGAGTCTCTGCAAATTTTATGGCGTTATTGTGGATATTCACTCATCCAAGAATGCTTGCGAAAAAACGCAAAGAAGTCCAGAGCATGAGAAAAGTTTCCGACGATGAAATAACCAAAAACATGGTTCAAAAGTCAGTTGTGGCGCAATATTATATTCTCAGGCGGAAATATTTTAAAGATTACATCAAATTCATACCTTCACTGCAAGAGCCGAAAAAATGAAACTAACTGAAAAGCACGAGATTATTGTCTTATTTCTAATCTACGGAATAGCTCTTTATCTATGGACTGCTCCAATCAATTCCATGCCTTTTGGGGATGTAGATGCGCCGATGCACTTTACAGTTTCAGATTACATGACGCAGAACGACAAGACAATGATTAATCTTCCTTATTATCTTGCATTCTTCGTCGGAGGTCTTGCAGAAGGAAAATTATGGTATCCGCCGCAGTTTCACACAGCAGCAGCAATTGTCCAAGCACTTGTTCAGTCAGTAATGCAGGAAAGAATAATACCGCTTTTCTTTTTCTATGCATTTGCAAGCACGCTGTTTATTCTCTCGTCGTATCTTTTGGCGAGAAGTCTCTTTGGATTTCTTCCTGCAGCATTGTCCAGTTTTCTCCTGATATTTTCATACCGAGATTATTTTTATTATTCACACGGACTCTGGCCTCAGGTATTGTCATTTACTTTCGTTCCTGTTGTGATTTACTGCATATACAAATATACGGATTCTTTCCTGAATAAAAGTGTGCAGAATAAATATCTCTATATGGGGGTAATTCTTGCAGTATTCCAATATCTTTTTCATCCTCAGGGATTGGTTTTCACAGTTGGCTTTGGAGTTGTTTTCTTTTTGTTGGCTGGAATTAAAACTAAAAAAATTCCATTTTCTCTAAAACATATAATTATTGCAGGAATTTCCGGTGTTGTGCTTCTTGTGATTTTGTCGCCTTTCCAGCTGCAAACCAGCATAGATGTATTTCTCCTTAAAGATAGTCCAAGCCCGTCTGGAGGTTTTGGATTGTACAAACCTCAAACATTGCTCTCATGGTATGCAGATCCAAAAGACTCGGCAGGTTCAGTTCCGGATGTTCTGTTCCGGTACGAATATGTCCATTACGGCTATTGGACTCTGCCGTTTGTTATTCTCGGCATTATAATCCTCCTCCTCAGGAGAAATCTCAAGGACTTGGTGATGATTTCGTTCCTTATTTCGCTTTATATCTATTTCCACTTTGATGTATTTGGATTGCCGAGAGCGCACAGGTTTTTGGAGATAGAGGCAATGGCATTTTATCCGATAGCAGCATTCGGAATAATAAGCATAGCTTCGTTCATTCCTGTAAATGCAGAGATAAAAAAATACCTCAAATTTGCGCTGGCAGGAGTTTTCATTATTCTTGCAATTGCGTATAACATGCAGGGGTTCAATAAAGAAATCCAAAATACATATCCCGGATTTGGAAGAGTCCTGCCTCAGCAATACCAAGCCGCAATGTGGATGGACAAAAACCTCCCAGAGAATGCGCATGTTGCAATCAACGGCATTGTAATTCCCGCTAAAAGAAAGTGGATGATGGCTCTTAGTCATAGGCATACCATATATGATTATTCTCCGGACACAATACTCAAAGACGTTGAGGATATTAACCTCACAGACTATGTTCTTGTGGATTATAATGATATTCTTGCATGGGGAAACAGCAACCTCGCAAACTGGGTTTATAGCTGGGAATTAACACGGCTCCAGAACCAGACAGTTATTTACAATCAATCAAATATAAGGGTGTATAAACTTGAATCTAAAATCTACTGACTTATTAATCATCGGGATAATCTGCATGATAACGATAATAGCTGCTTCTCTAAGACTTGGCTATATCGGTATTCTCGGTGTTTTAATAATGATTATTGTATTTGTGCTTCCTATGTTTGTTATCCTTAATAAATTGGATTTTTCTTTTGCAGAGAAGATTGTGTTTTCAATATTTCTAGGATTGGGCGTAATAAGCAGCCTCGCATATTATATCGGTCTCATAATAAGATTTCGGCTTGCTATAATATTGTCTGTTATTCTTGTAATTATTGTTGGGACTTTTATCGTGAGATTTTTGCCAAAAAAACAATCTGAAGAGCAGAATTAGGATTTTTTCTTTTCATTCTTTTCCTTAATTATCTTTCTTAGCCACATGACAGTCCACCAGTTCTTGATAAAATGCCCGCTGACCTGAAACTCATAAATAAAATCCGCAATATAATGCAGTGCCATTCCAAGTGTTATGATTAAAATTATTTTGTTGTAGAATGAAATGATTATCATCAATATAAGAAGCTCCATTGAATGAAATGCATACAGCAAAAAATAATGCTTCTCGAAATTCCTGTCTTTAAAATAATAGTAAGCCTTCTTCAGGTTAAAATTTTTATGGACGAAAAAATACAGGATATAATGGTCAAAATCTATCAAAACTCCTCCTACAAAAGCAAGCAAACTGTACCACCCGAAAAATGGAAACAATAATCCTGCTAAAATTGCGCTGATAAAGAAATGAACAATGATTTCCATTTTATTAGCTTTTTGTTAAGTCTTTTCTCGAATTCAAATAAACAAGCCCAAATCCAATCACAATCAATCCAGCAGGCAAAATCACATTATGATACTTAATATGAATCCCGAATATTCCTGCATAATAGCTCGATATTCCGATAACTGCAAGTGAAAAAGGCGCGCTGATTAAAATCCTCTCAAGAAATTCAAGCTTATCATGCCAGTTATACATAACAAAGAACCCAGAGAAGAAAATCCAGAAAATCCCGAGTGAAGACTTAATAACAGAAAATAAATTCTCTTTATAGAATCCTATCTTCATTATAATCACAAAAACTCCAAAGACTATCAGGAGATAGAGCAGTTCTTTCTTGATTTTTTCAATTAAGTTGTTGTTCATCAATGCACTTCTCACCCGGTTTTGTATTCTTCAAAATAGATACAACAGGATTATTTGGATAAACCTCGACAATCCAAGGATTTTTTTTCAGTTCATTAATAATTAGGAGATTATAATCAGCAAGCGGCTTTGCATTTCCATTTGCTATTTTGTCAAATACAAGATAATCCATGTTGCATAAATCAAAATCTCCGCTCAGTTTTGACGCAGTTTCTGGATCCTCCATGTGATAGCCAAATTTAAAAAAAGATTTTCTGTAAGGCAAGCCTGTTCCTCCTTCTGCGCTTATGTCCATATGAATATATCTGCTGAGCTTTCTCTGCTGAATCTTCTCTACAAATTTTGATATGTCAATCACATATGTTTTTCTCTGCGTGCTTGCATAGTATATTGAGCGCTGTGTTATCATGCTCTGGTAGAAGAAATACACTGGCTTATCCTTCTCGACATTCTTCTGTATCCACAAAAAGCTGTCCCAGTGATAAGGATCCATTAGTCCTGAAACTATCTGCTGATTATATGCAGAGACAAAAATTCCTGAGAGAATAAGGAATATGATTCCTGCATAAATAATCGAGACATTCTTCAGAATAAGCTTTACAGCAAAATATATTGCAATCGCGGCAAATATAGAGATGTAAACAGGCCATGAAAACCTCTGCTGGAAAGCCCTGTATCCAAAGCCAAAATAATTAGAAAACCCCAGAAGAAGCAGAAACAGGGATGTAATTATTGGTATGTCGAGTTTTTTCAATAATCCTAAAATTGCAATTATTACTCCAATAATAATCAGCGCAAACATCATAATATTAAACTCCACATTGAATAATATAGCCGGGAAAGAATTGCTTTGCGCAAATTTCTCAACAGAAATAATCTCAAAATTGCCATAACCTCCTCTGCCCCATGTATATTGCGCGATTACAAAATAATAAATAATCACGATAAAAGTCCCTATTCCAATCAGAACAACTTTTGCTGCATCTGAGAACTTAAATTCTTTGCGAAAAAACCTTATGGCAAGATAAATAACAAATAATATTCCTGCATACACAAATTCTCCTCCATGTCCTAACAGTGTAGCAGAGAAAAAAACAATAATCATTCCAATATCAAGCTCAAAATAAATCAAAGCCAGTGCAAACCCGACTAAAAACATGCTTCCTGTTATTAAGCCGTGCTGGCCAAAAAGAATTGCATTCATAAATTTTGGCTGTGCAAGAATCAGCATAAAAGGCAGAGAAATAATTGCAATCTTTGAATTGTATTTTCTAATTATCGCGTAAGCGCTTAAGCATGTTACGAGGAGAAAAAGTATCATTGTCAAGACAAGCGAATCATATATCTGCAATCCTGTTGCATTGGAAACAAGAACAACAATATGATAAAGAATCGGATAATGCGTTCCTACAACATCCGAAAATCCGCCAGCGACTGAAAACGGCTGGTATTTGTAACTGCCTGAATCCTGAAGTCCCTTTGCAATGCCATAATTCTGGAATGCGTCGGATGCAAAATAGCCGAACGGATAAGGATGGTTTATTTCATTCTGGAGAATATTTCCAGCAAACAAGAATATGAAAGCAGCTGAAAAAATTCCAAGTATTGCATATTCCAAGTTAAGCTTAATTTAAATCACCAATTATTTTGTGAATCTTTCCTTGATTATCCTCGACAAAATAACAAAGCCGTCCTTGATTCTGATTTTGGACTGTCCAAGGCGCTCCTTATATTTTATTGTTATTTCCTTTATCTTGAATTTTTTTTTCAGTGCCTGCGCTGTTATCTGCGCTTCTATGTCAAAGCCGTTTGCATTCAGTAATCCCGAAATTTTCTTGACTTTTATTGCGCGCATTCCTGAGTTTATATCTTTCAGACTGGCATTGAACATGATATTAATTGCTTGAGTATGAATCAAGTTTCCAATCCTATGGGAGAATTCAATATCTTTCAAGTCTCTTGCGCCTATTACCATGTCATATTCGGGAATAAACTCGAGCAGTTTTGGAATGTCCTCTGGAGGATAAGAAGTATCGCAGTCAATAATCACAATTATATCATAGCCATTTTTCGATGCAAGATTTACTGCTGAAATAAGCCCTGCGCCTTTTCCGCTTCCTTCTCTCTGGTAAACCTCAACACCAAGCCGTTTTGCTATCTCCTCTGTTTTATCTCGGGAATGCTCGTCCATCACAAACAACGGCAGATTTAATTTGTGGATTGCCTCAATCATCTGCGCAATACTCTCTTCCTCATTATACGTGGGAAGAACAACACAGGTTTTTATTTCACTCATTTTTCCTGAAATAATCCTCATACCATTTATAGCTTTCAGTCAATGAATCCCTGAGAGAAAACCCAGATTTCCAATTCAGAATTTTTCTTGCTTTTTCGCAGCTTAGGTATTGCGCGCGGATTTCGTTCTTGACTTCGTTCAGAATAATCGGCTTTATATTTTTCCTGCCTGAAACCTGAATTATCATCTCCACAAGCTCGATAACAGTAACTGGATTTTCAGCGCCGAAATTAAATGCCTCTCCTGCAACGTCTTTTCTCTCGATATTTTCAGCCAGCAGAAGATAAGCATTTACTGCATCCTTGACATAAAAATAATCCCTTACAAATTTTCCATCGCTTCTTATTATCGGTGCTTCGTTAGCGATTAGCGATTTTATTGTGCCGGGAACAATCCTGCTGAAATTTATATCTCCGGGTCCATAGAGATTTCCGCATCTTGTGATTCCGACTTTCAGCCCATACGTCTTGAAATATGCCCCTGCAATCAAATCTGCGCATGATTTTGAAACATCATAAGGATGTGAGCCGTGCAAGCATGAATCTTCTTTGTAGGGAAGTTTTTCCTGATTTCCGTAGGCTTTATCGCTCGACGCAACAACAACTCTTTTTACATTAAGCTGTTTTGCTGTCTCGAGAATGCACCATGTTCCTTTGACGTTTGTCTCAAATGTTGACAGTGGAGATTTGTTTGCTGTCCCGACAATTGTCTGCGCAGCGAGATGAAATACTGTATCAATCTCATGCTCATTCATTGCCCTTAAAACAAGTTCGTAATCAGTTACGTCGCCTTTGACAATTGAGATTTTTTTCTGCAAATCCATAACAAAAAAGTTTGATGAATATACATCATCCCTTACAATCCCGATGACATTTGCTCCTTTTTTGACAAGCTCAGCAGTAAGCCATGAACCCAAAAACCCTGTGCATCCTGTAACAAGAACATTCTTTGACTTCCAGAAATTTTTACTTTCCTGCTTCATTTTTCAAATCAATCCTTCCATATCATCCACGGCGGGCTTCCTTTTTGCCAGAGTTCATTCAATGTTTGTGTATCTTTGTAAGTATCCATACAACTCCAGAATCCCTTGAATTTGTAAGCTGATATTTCCTTCTCAACTGCAAGTTTTTCAAAAGGAGCTTTCTCAAGAACATCATTCTCTGTGAGATATTTAAATATGTCTTTGTTGAATACAAAAAATCCTCCGTTAATCCATTGGCTGAGGGGGGGCTTTTCCTTGAACCTTGTTATTTTTTCTTGTTCGTCTATCTCGACAATTCCAAACTGCGAGAGAGGATTGACACATGTGATTGTTGCTGTTGTGTTTTTGCTTTTGTGAAAATCTATTAGTTCATTCAGATTAATGCTTGCTAATCCATCTCCATAAGTCGCAAAAAACATCTCCTCGTGAATGCGATGCTCGATTTTTTTAATTCTTCCGCCTGTGTTTGTGTTTATTCCAGTATCCTCGAATATTATGTTCCACTGAATCTCTTTGTTGTCCTTGAAATACTCTCTTATCAGCTCGCCTTTGTATCCAAGGCAGAGAATGAAGTCATTAAACCCATAATGAGAATAAATCTTCATGATGTGCCATAAAATCGGCTTTCCTCCTATTTCCACGAGCGGCTTTGGAATGCTCTGTGTCAATTCTCTTAATCTGGTTCCCATTCCTCCACATAGGATTATGGTTTTCATTCTCACAGCATACTCCCGCCATTCCCATCTTCCTTCCACAATCCAAGAGCTTCATGCGCCCATCTAAAAGGCCTTGCTTTCTCTGCAATTAATTTATCAACAATAGTAGCGAATTTCTCTCCGACTTTTTCTCCGTAGATAACAGGAGCAGAAAGCATTTTCTTTCTCAGCTCATTATTGTCATAAATGAACTCGAAATTCTTAACAATAAACTCCTTGCTTATCGGAGGAACAAGAAGATTATTCTTTGAAATATTAACTGTCTCTGGCCTGTCAGTATTAAACCTGCAAGTCAAGCAGAGCTTTTTCAGCAGATTCATCTCCTCTTGAATTCCTCCAGAGTCTGTGAAAGCAGCAAAACAATGCTCTGATTCGTAAAACTCAATCACATGACTGTATTCTGGCCAGACCTCTGTATGAAGAAAATTCTTGCGTCCTTTTAATCCGTCAACAATGCTTCTTAACCCATACTTGTCAATGCCGTACTTTGTAGCATTCATCTCGACGAAATTTATGTTGTATCCCTTCTCAACCAAATCCTTTATTCCGCCTATGATTGCCTTGAACCTTATCGGTGTGAGATTGTCCCTTCGATGAATGTCAACCCTCACCCATTCTCCGTCTTCAAGCTGAGGATAAATATTGAAGATGCTCGTGCTGGATTTTTCTTTTCGCTTTATATTGAGCGCATCAACAACAACGCCGCCGATAACAAAAATATTCTCATCTGGATAACCCTCTCTCAAAAGATGCTGTTTATTCAATTCAATTGGAGCAAACAAATACTCAGAACCAGCAGCTGAGGTGTATGTGTCCCACTGCTCAGGAAACGGCTCATTTCTCAACAACAGCCATTTGCCGTTAAACTGCTCGTCTATAAATTTCTCAGTATCAACCTCGGTTGCTTTCTTCATAACCTCCGGAGCCATTGACCTTAAGCCAGCTTCATTCTGGATTGCCTTCTCATTTCTCGAGAACATCCACGCAGCAGGAACAATGCTTGTCATTATTGTATCTCCGAGCACAACCGGAATAACCGTAACATCTGGCCAGTTCTTTGATAGATAACGTGCAAGCCAGCTTACTTTCATCAAAAGCTCTGCGGATTTTTGCGCCAAATCACCTCTTATCGAGAGGTTTGCAGCAATTTTTTCAGAATAATTAAATTCTTTTAATCCATGTGTTAATATCTGATCATAGTGCTGGTTTGAATCAATCACAAAATTCGGAATGCCTTTTTTCTCGCATTCAACCATTGAGCCGTAAAATTTGTAGAAGCACGGCTTTGTTCCGATAACAAACGCAAGAACCCATTTCTTCTCGAGCTTTGCCTTCTCCATTGTCTTTTTTATCAAAACTTCATTAATCTGCATCGGCAGCATTCTCGGAAGAAAGTCATTTATCTCTTTCATTGCCCGAGAGCCGAACATTGAGTCATACGCGTCATGGACTGACATTTTGAATCACCAAGAAATAAAACTGAGAAGTGATAGGGGTTTTAAAAATTATTCTATTTCAAAAAAATTCTCATCTCATATACGGATTATTCTCTTTCTCATATTTTACCGTCGAGCTTTTCACAGAGCCGTAATCATGCCCGGGATAAATCTCAATATCATCGGTAAGTTTCTTAATCTTCTGCAGACTTTCAAACAACTGCTCAGGATTTCCTCCGGGCAAATCAGTCCTTCCAATTGCCTCAACAAACAAAGTATCCCCTGTCAAGAGTTTATTCCCGACGAGAAAACAAACAGCGCCTTTAGTATGCCCTGGAGTATGAATCACTTTAACAATTAAATCTCCAATCTCGATTTCATCTCCATCCTTTATTTTAACAATCAACTTCTCATCTGCCTCAACCTCATCTGCCTCAAGTTCATGCACATAAATTTTCGCTGAGGTAATTTTAGTCAAATCCTTCACGCCGAGAATATGGTCAAAATGAGTATGCGTCAAAAGGATTTTATTCACTTTCAAAGAATTCTTCTCGACAATCTTCAATATATTATGAATCTCCCATCCAGGATCAACTATCGCGCATAGCTTTGTTTTTTCGTCTGCTATTATATAAGCAAAATTCTCCATTTGTCCGACTGGGATTTGAAAGAGGTGCATTTTAATCATTTGGCTTAAAATTATCTTATCCTCCTAATAAAACTCAAAAAACCAGTATGCATCACGCCAGAAGTTTTCGGCCTTACTCTTCTTTCTTCAATCTCCCATTCCCTCTCGATAATCTCGCAGGTTTTCAGATGGATAAAATTCTCCGACTTAGTAATCGCATTCACAAAATCAATTGTCTGGGGAATAGAAGGGCTGTAAGAAACCAGAAATCCTCCAACTTTCAGCGCCTTTGCTGCATGAGGAATAACCTTCCACGGCTCAGGCAAATCCAAAGTAATCAAATCAATATTCTTCTCAGAAATTCCGTCGTAAATGCTCTTCACTACAATCATCAGATTATTCAATTCCAAATCCTCTTTATTCTGCTCAGCAACTTTTGCAAAGTCTTCTCTAAGCTCATAGCTTGTGACTTCCTTTGCAATGTGCGCAAGAAACAAAGCCAAAGCGCCAGAGCCAGTGCCGCTGTCAACAACTTTGCTTTTAGAATTAACTCCTGTCTCAGCAATTATCTGGGCAATATCCTTCAGAAGAACTATCTGCGGCGCGCGCTTTATCTTATTATACAAATCTATAAATGACGGCTCGACGATAAAAAACTCATTGCCAAGATTAGTATTCACTTTCCCTGATTTCTTATTCAAATCAGCAGCATCAACAAACCCATGCTTGGAATGGAAATTCTTTGAAACATCTCTTACATGGAGTTTTTCTCCCGACTTTGAGTATAGGATTTTTTTGACTGGCATTTTATCATAATATTATTGGTCAGAATAAAAACCTTTAGTCGGATTATGGCAAATGTTTAAAAACTAATTATTTTTCTTTCTGTATATTAGCACCAATAAGAATTTAAGACAAGAGATTTACTATACCAGTTCATGGGCCAGTAGCTCAGCTTGGATAGAGCGACAGCCTTCTAAGCTGTAGGTCGGGGGTTCAAATCCTCCTTGGCCCGTTATAAGTTCGTTGGGCTTTATGCCCGACAAAAGTGCGAGCTGATTTTGCAGCTCGTTGGAATCCTCCTTGGCCCATTATTTTAATTTTAGTTTATTGGTGTCGAGCGCAGCGAGTGCACCTGAAAGCCTGCAGGAATTTTGTCCTGCGTGAGAATCCTCCTTGGCCCGTTTTTTTATTTATAGATATATTTAAGCCACAACTTTTTGAATATCGGAATTGTCAATGTCGAGAGCAAAAATGCAATTGCTGGAATAAGTGCATTCACAAAAGGATTTGAAATAATTGTTATAATTATCTTTCTTGCCCAGCTTGTTTCCCATGCCTTGTCCGATTCTACACGGAAATTTCTTTCCTTGATTTTATTCAGTTCAGATTTTAACACAGCTATTTCATTCATTAATGAGTAATATCCACAATAGAATTTATAAACCTTATCAGATTCAAAATATTCATGTGCGGAATCCTCGGATACATTGGCAAAGAAAAAGCAGCGCCAATTCTAATAAGAGGACTGAAAAAATTAGAATATCGCGGATATGACTCAGCAGGAATCGCAACTATTGACGGAAAAAACACAATTGTAGAAAAAGACATAGGCAAAGTCGAGGAATTTGAAAAAAAAATAAACATCTCAGCAATTTCTGGCACAATCGGAATCTCGCACTGCAGATGGGCAACACACGGAAATGTCACAAAAGAAAATGCGCATCCGCACTTTGACACAGAAAAAGAAATCTTCGTAGTACACAACGGAATCATCGAAAATTACCAGAAGCTGAAAGAGCAGCTGATAAAAAAAGGATACAAATTCTCGTCGCAGACAGACACAGAAGTAATTCCGCACCTGATAAAAGATAATTATCAAGGAAAAGAAAATTTCGAAGAAGCAGTAAGAAAAACCCTCAAAATGCTTGAAGGCTCATATGCAATCGCGGTGATATGCAAAAAAGAGCCTGACAAAATAATTGCAGCAAAAAATGAAAGCCCGCTCATCATAGCAAAAGGAAAAGACTGCATGTTCATCTCCTCAGATATTCCAGCTATTCTCGACTATACAAAAGAAGTAATTTACTTGGAAGACAAAGAAATCGCAGTTCTCACACAAAACAGCATTGAAGTTACAAACCTCAACGGAAAAAAGTTAAAAAAAGAAATCTCCACAATCAACTGGAGCGCAGAAGACGCAGAAAAATCAGGATACAAACATTTCATGCTCAAGGAAATCTACGAACAGCCGAAAGCAGTTACAGACACACTCAATGGAAGACTGCTCAACGGCAACATATTCTTTGAGAAAGGATTCGCACTCACAGAATCAGAGCTGAAAAAAATCTCAAGGATAATGATAGTCGGCTGCGGAACATCATGGCACGCCGGGCTTGTCGGTGAATTCATGTTTGAAGAGCTTGCGAAAATACCGACGGAAGTAGAATACGCCTCAGAATTCAGATACAGGCATCCTCTCATGGACAAAGACACTCTCGTCATAGCAGTCAGCCAGAGCGGTGAAACAGCAGATACTCTTGCTGCATTAAAAGAAGCAAAAAATTTCGGCGTCAAAACTCTTGCGATTTGCAATGTCATGGGTTCAACCATGTCAAGAGTCGCTGATAATATAATCTATACAAGAGCAGGACCTGAAATAGGAGTTGCATCAACAAAAGCATTCACAACACAACTGACAGTTCTTTATCTTCTGACAATCATGCTCTCAAAAGTCCGCAAAACCTTAAATGCCAAGCAGATAAAAGACATGATAGACGGCATACGAAAAATCCCTCTTGAAATTCAGTCAGTTCTCGATGAAGACAAAGAAATTTTAAAATGCGCAGAACTATATTACAACAAAACAAACTCAATCTATCTTGGCAGGGGAATAAATTTTCCAATTGCACTCGAAGGCGCATTAAAACTAAAAGAAGTCTCATACATCCATGCAGAAGGATATCCTGCTGCTGAGATGAAGCATGGCCCAATTGCATTGATTGATAAGAATATGCCTGTTGTGTTTATTGCTCCTAAAGATGTATTTACATATCAGAAAGTTCTTGGAAACATTGAAGAAGTAAAAGCTAGGGGAGGAATTGTTATTGCAATAGCAACAGAAAAAGATTCAGAAATTCCAAAAAAAACTGAGTATGTGCTATTTATTCCAAAGACGCTTTATACATTGAGTTCTATTTTATCTGTTATTCCTCTTCAGCTTCTTGCATATCATATTGCTGTTAAGAGAGGATTGAACCCTGACAAGCCGAGAAATTTGGCCAAGGCGGTTACGGTTGAGTGAATAAAATGATAGAACTTATCTCATTGGCATTCCTTGCATTTATCCTCGGCATCAAACATAGTTACGATGCAGACCATCTTATTGCTGTCTCAACCTTTCTCAGAAAATCCAATTCAATAAAAAATTCTGTCAAGCTAAGCGCAAGCTGGGCAATTGGGCATATGCTTACAGCAACTATAATTACGATACTTTTGTTTATTTTCAGGGAATCAATCATAACTGCAATATTGCCTCACTTTGAAAAAATAGTTGGAACAATGTTAATTCTTCTCGGATTGTGGAGTTTGAAGGATTTATTTGGAATGCACACACATAAGCATACACACGGAAACATTACACACAACCATAATCACTTTCATTTCTTTAAAAAAATAAAAAGTGATTTACACCAAGCAGACCATTCGCACAAGCACATGTTCGGCATTGGAATAATTCATGGATTAGCAAGCAATGATGAACTCTTAATTTTGTTTACTGCATCTCTTGGAATAACCTCATTAGGCGGAATCCTCGTCGGAGTCGGAATATTCAGTATTGGAGTTGTGTTAGGCATGATTCTATTCTCACTATTATTTACATATCCATTGCTGAAAGTAAAAAGCAAGCTGATTAATTTCTTTATTATATGGCTTGTTGGCTCAGGAAGCTTGGTTTATGGGGTGTTGAGTTTGGTTGGGGATATTTAGATGGCAGTGTAATTAAGGGCAAATCAAGTGCGATTCTATAAATCAGCACATTTAAATACAAATTGTTCTTTTCCAAACAATATGGTTAATAACATAACAATAATAAAAGCATTAGAGCCATTCCTTTCCAAACCAAACGAAAAACTTCATTTGGCTATGATTTCAAGAGAGATAAAAGTTCCTCACCCGACATTAAGGAAATGGCTAAATGCATTTGAAAAAAATGGCATTCTCAAAAAGAGTTTTCAGGGAAGATTAACATTATACTCATTAAATCATAACAATCCTAATCTCATTGATTATTTAGTTATGGCTGAAAAAGATAAATTAATTCGGTTTTGTGAAAAATATTTACAATTAAAAGAAATTGTAAAGTTTGTTCATGAGGCATTTAGGGAAGATACAAAAGTTCTTATTTTTGGCTCTGCTGTTTTATCATTCAAAAATGCAAATGATATTGACATATTGGTAACTGGGAAAATAGACGAATATATGATTAAAGATATTTCAAAAAAACTAAATAAAGAAATTCATTTGCTTAATGTTGATAAACTTAATGATATTACATTGACTCTTAAAAAAGAGATTATTCAAAAACACCTTATAATAAAAGATAGTGAGAATATAATCAGCTGGATGTTATGGTAAACATTGATTGGTGCAAAAAGCAGAAAAAAGGAATTGTACTGATTGAGCCTAATGATAATCTCAGTGAGGAATATATTAAAACTGCTGAAGAAACTCTTGAGATTTTGAGAAGTATAAAAAATAAGTCGAGAGTATGGCTTGCGATTACAAAGTATTATTGCGAGTATTTTGCAGTCTATTCTTTCTTGATGAAAATAGGAATAAAATCCGAGATACATGACTGTACAATTGAAATTGCAAAACTTCTGGAAGAAAAAGGAATATTGCCAGAAGGATATGCAAAGATTCTAAATGACGATAAGAGATTAAGAATTGATAATCAATATTATCTGAAAAATCGGGAAGTAATTGTTGACTATGATAGCATTCTGGAGTTTGTTTTGAAGATAAAAGATATAAATAACAAACTGACTAAAGCTGAAATAATTAAATTCAGGAGGATTGTTCAATCTAGATAGAAAATGCTCTACCGCAAACCAAATCCCAAAAACTCAAAAGACGCAGAAGGAATCGCAAATGTCCTTGTCAAATCCTACAACATTAAAGACATTGCAGAAGGAATTGAAACTTTCAGGAACGAAACAAAAAAACAGCACCATTACATCGTTGTCGAAGAAAACGAAAAAATTCTTGGAATCGTAACATGGCTGATGCATGGACTGCCAAAGCATGGATTGTGCGAATTAGATAGGATAGCAGTTCTTCCTGAATATCAGAGGAAAGGAATCGCACGAGAACTTTTCAACAAACTAATCGAAGAATCCTCATCAGAATACAAAAAGCACGGCTCCAAGCTGCGAAAACTCTACATACTAACTCATGCAGACAACAAGCGCGCTCAGACATTCTATGAAAAAATGGGATGCAAGCATGAAACAACACTAAAAAAACATTATTACTACGATAAGGATGAGTTTGTTTACAGCAGGTTTTTTTGATTAAAATAAAATGAGATTTATTACAAACAAAAAATAATATTGACAGTCTATCATTGAAAAATTCTATAAATGTAAGATTAGGCAACAAGGAGATTCTAATTTCTCCTCTTGAATTGCAGATAGCATTTAAGGAAGTTGTATTGAAATCGCCAAAAGATATTGAAGATGCAAGGCACCTGAGAAATATTGCAAAATCCCACCTTAACGAAAAATTAATTAAAGTTTGTGTATTTGTTTAGCTCATTAGCACAAGTTAGCTGATAACATCCTGTGCAGTTCTTCTTTTATGTTGAGTTTCTGGAATTGCCATGTAGCTAATAGGGATGCAAGTGTCTCATATGTCT
>ORJL010414340.1_pt1 | contig 18369 bp, 12 predicted proteins | sample 1779941 | NCBI WGS metagenome assembly ORJL01 (sample SAMEA104232317, study PRJEB22302) | groundwater metagenome | biome: forest; feature: aquifer; material: groundwater | place: USA | collected 2011-08-07 | depth 5.8 m | reverse complement strand
GGCCCGCCCTTCCCCCCCCCCCCCCCCCCCCCGCGACCCGCGGGCCATCCCCACCCACGAGTCCTGACTTTCTTCAGCCAGCGCCACAGCGTAGAGCGGTCGGTGTGGAGCGACTTGGCCGCCAGGGTCTGGTTGCCTCCTGCCGACTCGAGCGCAGATCGCACCTCGGCTTCGAGCAGCTGGTCCGAGTCTCTGCGGGAGATCTGCGGATGTTGGATCGCCGGGGGGAGGTCTCGCGGCTCCACCAACCGCCCGGCGCAGAGAGGAGCGCAGGCGCGGATCAGGAGTTCCAGCTCGCGAACGTTGCCGGGCCAGGTGTAGGTTCGGAGAAGTGGGAGCGCTTGCGGCGAGAACCCGAGAAAGCGCTTTCCCTCGCGCAGGAGAACCATCTCGAAGTGCTCGATCAACGGTTCCAGGTCTTCCATGCGCTCCCTCAGCGCGGGCAGGAAGACGCTGCGGGCCTTCAGTCGGTGGTACAAGTCCTCCCTGAACTTTCCCAGCCGGACCTGCTCCGCCAGGACTCGGTTGGTCGCGACCACGATCGCGCATCCGACGCGGCGCTCGGCTTTGGTTTCCCTGGTTTCCCCGAGCGAGGCGAACGAGCCCGAGCCGAGCACCCGCAGGAGCTTGGCTTGCGACTCGAGCGGGAAGTCTCCGATCTCGTCCAGGAACAAAGTGCCCCCGCTGGCCGCCTCGAAGAGACCGGGTCGATCCGAGTCTGCCGACGTGAACGATCCTCGTCGGTGTCCGAACAGCGCGGAGGAGATCAACTCGGGGCTTGGCACGGTCACGTTCAGGGCGACGAACGGCCCGCCCCACCGGGGAGAGGACGCATGGATGCCGCGGGCCACCAGCTCCTTCCCGGTGCCGGTCGGGCCCTCGGTGAGGATCGTGTCGGAATCCTGTGCCCAGCGCCTGGCTTTCTCGAGTTCGGCCAACAGCGGCGGATGTCGTGTGATCAGGCCGGGGAACGCCGGTCCGGCCGGTGGCTCGGGCACAGGGACTGACCGGCTGGCGCGCGACCGACCTCGCGCCGTTCCCACCGCGGTCGAGGCGCGAATCAACTCCAGGAGCCGGACTGGGTCGCATCGCACGGCAGACGGATCGAGATCGAGGATCCCCCGGCATTGGCCTGGGCTGCCGGAGGGCTCGTCCGCTTCGGCGGTGCGCGCCACGAACCCCAATTCGCAGAGGACCATCACCCACGGTTCGCGTTCCCGAGCGTCTTGGACCACCACTTGCAGGCCCATCGGCGACGGAGCGACTCCTGCCACACCCATACCTCACCTCCCGGCACGGACCCCCACATCTCTGATGGGGGGCCAGGATACCACGGAGAGCCACTTCCATCCTATGGGACGGCCGAGCCCGCGCCTCGACCAACCCAAATTGGAAGGCCTGCTGCCGGATCCTGTGGAGCGCCGGTTCCGCCCTTCACGCGCCCCGGGCCGCAGCACCCTCCGCCCGCCCCGTCGCCTCGGCTGCGTGGACCGCCAAGCCTGGCCCGTCTGGCCTACCGCGAGCGCATGAATGGTCCGCTGGCCCACTGCGAAGGCCTCGCGAGGAAGCCGAACGTGACTCGCGACCGTCCTGAACATGACGCGTCGAACTTCGTTAGGGTCGAGGTCACCCTTCGAGGCTCGCCGCTGAGGGTGTCGGCATGGCGCCCCGGGTCGGCAACCCCGGACGCTATGCGCGCAGCATGACCTGGGTCCTATGCCGCGAGGTCGGCGCACGGAGTCTCTACCCTGGCGCCAGACTCGCATTACCCTCACCCGCCCGGCTTCGATCGTGGCCGATCAACCTCGGATGAGGCCACGTCGAGTTCCGTAGGTGACGGCACACCCTCTTGGACCTCCGCGACCAGATCGCGAGGCTGGTGCACCGGGGTCGCAGGCGCACGCGCCGCGTTTCGACGAACGTGCCGAATGATGTTCAAGACCCTGACTCGCGAACCCTACGGACATGGCGGCCGAGCTGCGGGCGTCGGAGCGTGATGCTTCAAATCGTCATGGCTCGAGTCACGGATGATCGCGCCCCGAGTTCAGCAACCTCATTCGGCTGTTAGGGTCGCCAAAGAGGGCCGCAGGTGTTTCATTGCGTAACGCGTTACGAAATGAAACGCCTCCACTCTTGGCAAATTGAAAGTGAGGAACGTGAGGAACGATGGATTTGTGTTCGCAATGCATTTACCCAAAGCATGTTGCGTGTGAACCTCGACGAATTCATGGGCTCACCCGGCAACGGCACGTTCCATGCTCAAGGGCTCCTCGTTCCTGACAGGATCGACGAAAACAAGAATAGAGCCCTGGAGAAGCAGAGGGTGAGACAACAACACCTTGGACGTGGATTTTGAAGTGTCGGGCCGGCCCGCGAGGCCGCCCGAGTTTCTGAGGAGAGACGACAATGACGAACAACAAGGGTCTGGTCACCGGTTCGATTCCCGCAACGACTCTGTCGATCATCCTGACGGCACTGGCGACAGTCCGGGAGCATCTCGGCTTCCTGATCGCGCTGTCGCCGGATCAGCGGAAGACGTTGTTCAAGATGGGCACGCGCAGCCTCGAGTTCGTGACTCAGGTGCGCGACGTCGTCGCGAGCAACGCCGACCTCGTGCCGAAGGCCATGGAGCCCGAGGAGTTCCTCAGCGACGTGGCCCTCATCGAGGCGATCAATCGGATCCTGACGGATCTGCTGCCGATGGTCGAGGCGATGGAGGACACCCGCATGGCCGCCGGCAGCGACGCGATGACTTCCGCGACGTCGATCTACGGCGTGCTCCAGTCCAGCCGCAAGGCCGTGCCTGGGCTCGACGAGGTCGTCAAGAAGCTGGCAAAGCGGTTCCGCCGCTCGGGGGTAGCCGCGGACGTGACGGACACCGAGGCGCCCGCGGAGCCCGCCGCGTAGCGGAGGCAATGCGTGCTCGAGCAAACCAACCCGGCCGCCCGGTCTCCAGGGGCGGCCGGGTCCATTTTCGGCACTCGACGGGGGCGCGGGCGAGGCGACGGCGGCGCGAGAACCCGGCGCGAAGCGTCGATCCCGTCCGCACCACCCGCCGGCGCGCCGTCCAGGTACCGAAGCGTCTCCTCGGTGGGGACATCGACCGGCGCGGACATGGGCGGATCGCCTCCTCGACATTCAGGACGGGAGTCTACGCGCCGGCCGAAAGTCTGTCCACGAACCGCTTCGCGAACAGCCAGGCATCGCCCGGCCAGCGCGCGGAAACGTAGCCACGGTCCTCGACCACGAACGCGGCGCGGTCGTCGGCGGCCGTCCCGCGCGCGCCCAGGGTCAGCGGCCCGCGCACGAACTGGCTGCGTGGATCGGCGAGGGCCGCGCGCACCTCGGCCTCGACGGTCTCGGGGTACGTGCGATAGTAGCGCCCGAGCTTCCAGAAGGTCAGCGCGTGCGCCAGTCGCTCCATGTACGCGGGCAGGCAGGTCGTGCGCCGGTCGTGGAGCAGGCTCCGGCCCGTGCGGGGATCGCGAGCGCGGGCGAGCACGAGGACGCCGTGGCAGATCGCCGCCACCGGACGCTCGAGCGCCCAGAACTCGGCGACTTTTGCCTGCAGGAGCGGGCTTCCCAGAAACTGCTTCATCCCCGGTGCGTGGCCGCCGGGCAGCAGCAGCCCGTCGAAGGCTCCGGGGTCGATCGCCTCCCACGGGATCGGACTCGCGAATTCGGCGGAACGCTCGAGCTCGCGATAGAACTCCCGCGGCTCCGGGTCGGCCCCGAGTTTCCCGAAGACCACCCCCGTGAGCAGCAGCGGATCGCATGCGGGGGCCGCGCCGCCGCGCTCGGTCGCAAAGATCACGTCATGTCCGGCGCGCGTCAGCAGGCGCCAGGGGACCGCGACCTCCGTGACGTCGAAGTCGCGGTCGGGCAACGGGACGATCACGCGTCGGGCCGGCACGCTCACCGCGCCTTCTCCAGCAGCTTCGCCCAGCGCGGGTCCTTCATGAGCGGCTCCAACCCCGGCATTGCGGCGAGCTGGGCCAGGTCGCGCCAACCCCACTCGAGCGCCCGTTCGAGGTGCGCGAAGGCCTCGTCGGGTGCGTTGCCTGCGAGCTCGGCGGCGCGCATGCCGTGCGCCCAGGCGCCCATCTCCAGCGCCTCGGGATCCAGGGTCCGCCGCAGGCTGCGCGCGCGGTCGAAGTCCTCGCATGCCTCCTTCCACTGCGCACCGGTCGCGTGCAGTTGCCCGCGCGCCAGGTAGCCCGCAGCATCCCGGCCGTCGAGGGCGATCGCCCGGTCGAGGTCCGCGAACGCCGCGGCGACCAGGCCCGCGACGTCGACCCCCTTCCGGCGCTGGTCCTCGGCGAACAGCGACCGCAGGACGCCGCGCACGCGCCAGGCGTCCGCGTAATCGGGCTTCACCTCGACGGTCTGGTCGAGGTCGGCCATCGTCTCCGGGAAGATCGCCCGCGGGTCTTCCCCCCGGCTGATCTTCCAGCCTCCGAGCGCCATCTTGAGCATCGCCCGGTTGAACAGCGCGCGCGCCAGGGTCGGGTTGAGCTCGAGCGCCCGCTCGAGGTCCGCGCCGGCGGCGCGGAAATGCGCCTCCGGGCTTCGGCCCCCGCGAAGGTCGTCCGTAGCCATCTCGCACCGGGCCATGCCCCGCCGCATCCACGCCTCCGCCATTGCCGGATTGAGGTCGATCGCCTTGCCTTGCGATTCCTCCGCGGCGGCGAGCTTCGCCGCGCCATCCTGCCCGCTCTGCCGCAAGTGGATCGACCAGTTGTAGCAGAGCATCCCGCGCCACATCCACGACTCGGCGAAGCCAGGATGGATCTCGAGCGCCTTGTCGAAGTCCGCGAGCCCCCGCGCGAAGTGCTCGCCGGCATCGCCGCCGCGCTCGCACACGTCCCAGGCCCAGTTGGCGCGGACCATCCCGCGTCGCATCCAGGTCTCGTAGGAGGCTGGGTTGAGCTCGATCGCGCGGGTGAGATCCGAGATCCCGCCGGCGGCGATCGCCGAGGGATCCAGCCCGTGCTCCATTGCGTGGTGGATCCAGTCGGCGCGCGCGAGGCCGCGGAACGCCCAGGCGCGCCACTCTTGCGGGTCGCACTCGATCGCCTTGCCGAAGTCCGCCTCCGCGGAGCGGTAGTGCTCCTCGGGCGAGGTGCCGATGCCCGCGAGATACCAGCCCCAGTTCACCCGCACCAGGCCCCGGCCCATCCAGGCCTCGGCGCCGGCCGGGGCCAGTTGGACCGCCTTGTCGTAGTCGGCGGTGGCGCCCGCGTAGAGCGGGGCCGGGTCTTCCCCGCGGCTGGTCTTGTACAGCCCCCAATTGAGCCCGGCGGACCCGCGTCCGTTGCTCGCCTCGACCGACTCGGGGTCGAGATCGCGCGCCTTGGCAAAGTCGGCGAGGGCGCCGGAAAAAAAGGTGCGCGGGTCGACGCCGCGGCGCATGGCCGCCGCGCCCGCGGCGTTGCGGGCCGTGGCGCGTCCCAGCCAGAAGGGAATGTAGCCCTTGTCGGTGTCGAGGCCCCGCTCGTAGACCGCGGCGGCCTCTTCCCAGCGCCCGGCGCCGAGCTCGACGCGGGCCAGACCCTCGTACGCCTCCTCGAGCGACGGGGCGGCCTCGATCGCCTGCGCGAGCAGCGTGCGCGCCCGTTCCCGCTGCGGCTCTCCCGCCGGGCCGTAGGCGAAGGCGAGGCCCTGGGCGCACACGAGCCGCGCCGGAGCGAGCCGGGTCAGGCCCGGGCGCTCGAGGACCGCGAGGTCGGCCAGCAACCGCTCGCGCAGTCCGCGCGCCTCCTCGTCCGCCTTTTCCAGCTCCTCATCGCCGGGCAACGCGATCTTCTCGTGGGCGGCGGTCCCCCCCTGCGCCATCCGCGACCCGAGCTGCTGCAAGGCCCGATCACGCAGGGCCTCGATGCGCCGGCCGTGCATCTGCGCCGTGAGCACCGCATGCTCGTACACGGCGTCCGAATAGGACGGGTCGCGGGACAGGGCCGTCTCCTGCTCGCGCAGGGCGAGCGTGAATTCCATCAGCGCGCGGTAGAAGCGGCCCAGGTGGTAGTGCGGGTCGGCGCGGCCGGGATCGAGCCGGTCCGCTTCCGTCACGGCGTCGATCAGCTTCGGGAGGTAGTCCGCCCGGGCGCGACGAGGGGAAAGGCCCTCCCGGCGCAGCGTGAGGGCGGTATCGAGGTAGAGCCCGGCCTTCTGGCGCAGGTCCTCCCGGACCTTCTGGTGGAGCTCGAGCCGCTCGACGGCGGTGACCGCGGCCCAGAGGCCGATGCAGACCGCGAGGGTGGCGAAGGCGGCGAGCGCCTTCTGGCGGGCGACGCGGCGCGCCACGCGCGATCCCCAGGTGATCGGGCGGGCGTCAATGGCCTCCCCGCGCAGATAGCGATCGAGGTCGACCGCCAGTTCTCCCGCGTCGGCATAGCGGCGTCCGGGTTCCTTGTCGAGCGCCTTGAGGCAGATGGTCTCGAGGTCCACGTGGATCCGCCGGTCCCGTCGGCGCGGCGATTCCGGGTCGCTCTGCAGCGCCTTGCCGACGATCTCCGCGACCGAGGCGCCCTCGTAGGGCGGGCGACCGGTGAGCGCCTCGTAGAGCACGGCGCCGAGAGCGTAGACGTCGCTGGGGGGGCCGATCAGGGCAGAATCCCCGTTGATCTGCTCGGGCGGCATGTAGTGGGGTGTCCCGAGCATCTGGCCGGTGGCGGTGATCTTCGCGCCCTCGTCGAGGCGTTTGGCGAGGCCGAAGTCCATGACGTGGACCCGGCCGGCTTCATCGACCAGCACGTTCGCGGGCTTGAGGTCGCGGTGGATGATCTTGCGGGAGTGGGCGTGGGCCACCGCTTGGGCGATGTCGCGCACGATCCGGGCGCGCTCGCGCATGCCGGAGATCCCCCCCTCGCGCAGCAGCCGGTCGAGGCGCCGGCCGCGCACGAAGGTCATGGCGAAGTAGGGAATTCCGTCGATCACGCCCATGTCATGGATCGGCACGATACCCGGGTGGTCGAGCCCGGCCGCGGTGCGCGCCTCGCGCAGCAGCCGGTCTACGGCCTCCTTGCGGACGGTGTCGCCGAGCAGCACGGTCTTGAGGGCGACCTCGCGGCGCAGCTCGGTGTCGAGGGCCCGGTAGACCACGCCCATCCCGCCGCGGCCGATCTCCTCGAGCAGCTCGTACTTTCCCAGGCGGCCGATGTGGAGGGGCGGCGCGCCGGCCTCCGTCTGGGGCACGGTCGGGTCCGCGCCGGGGCCGCCGGTGGAGGAGTCGCTCTCCGCCACGGTGTGAGCCGCGCTGGCTCGCTTGAGAGTCTCGAGGATCTCGTCCTTCTGCTCGCGGGTGAGCCAGCCGCGGACCACGAGCCAGTCGGCGAACGGGAGCGTGCCCGCCTCGGGAATGCGCGCCTCGTGAGCCTGCTCCATCCGCTGGGGGCTGATGAAGCCCTTCTGGACGGCGATCCATCCGAAGACCCGGTCGGCGGAATCCATGGCGTGCTCGCGAAGCGGTGGGCGGGCCGCGCGTCGCCGGCTCCGGCCGGCGGGTTGCGCGCTCGCTGCGACGAGACTACCCGGGCGCGAGCGGGAAGTCGAACAGGAATCGGCCTGGCCGGGCGAACTTGGGGAAGCCCTGGTTGCGGCCCGGGCTTCGCTGAGTGTCTCGCTCTGCGCCACGCCCGCTTCGGAGGCACGGATTGTCCTCCCGGCCGGGCGGCCGTCGGGAACTCACGGCCGCCGCTGCGCCTCGATGCCGAGCTGCTTCATGCGCCGGAGGAGGTCGGTGCGCGAGAGGCCGAGCTCCCGCGCGGCCTGGCGCAAATCGCCGTCGTGGTTCTGGATGATGCGGCGGATCGAGGTGCGCGAGACGTCCCCGGTGGCCTTGCGTGCCGCGCGCAGGGACTCCGGCAGGTCCGAGGTCTGGAGGGTAGTTTCGCTGACGGACACGGCCTGGCGCAGGACCGATTCCAGCTCGGCGACGTTGCCGGGCCAGGGGGCGCTGACGAGGATGCGGAGCGCCTCGCGCGAGGACTTGCGCCTCGGTTCGCCGGTGTCGCAGGCGATGCGCTCGAGCAGGTGTTCCACCCAGTCGGCGATGTCTTCGCGGCGAGCGCGCAGGGGCGGGACGGCGATCGCCAGGGCGCGCAGGCGCGCGAGGAGCTCGGGGTGGAAAGTCCCTTGCAGCGCGAGGGTATCGAGGTCCCGGGTGGTGCCGGCGAGCACGCGCACGTCGATCGGCTCGCCGCTCCGGACCTCGCCTTCGGTGAGGGCATGGAGGAGTTGCTCTTGCGCGGCCGCAGGAAGGGCATCGACGTCGTCGAGGAACAGAGTGCCCCCGGCCGCGGCCTCGAGCAGGCCGATCCTGCGCGGGGTCCCCGGGGTCCCGAAGAGCTCGGCGAGCAGCAGGTCGGGTGGGACGCCGAGGCAGCGGACGGCGAGCATGGGCTGCTCGCGGCGCGGGCTGGCGTAGTGGATGGCGCGCGCGGTGCGCTCCTTCTCGGTGCCGGGTTCGCCCATCAGGAGCACGGGATACGGGGAGGGAGCGAACCGACGGATCTGGTCCTGCATGGTCCGGCTCGCCTCGCTGCGCCCGACCGGCGCGTCCTTGTCGTGGCGGCGCTCCAGTTCGCGCAGGCCCTGGTCGAGTACGAGGTGAAGCCGCGCGAGCTCGCTGGTCTTCTCCTCGACGATGCGGCCGACGCGCAGGGCCTGGGCGAGGCGGCGGCCGAAGGCTTCGAAGAGCGGCAGGTCTTGGGCGCGGAACTCGCGGGTCCCGGCGGTGCGCTCGAGGGCGAAGACCACCTTGTAGTCGGCGCGGATCGGCAAAGGCAGGCAGAGATCGGAGCCGACCTCGACCGGCGCCGCGCCCTCGCGGGTGGGCGCCGCCTTGTCCCCGCGAACGTTGCTGAGGAGGATCGGCTTGCCCGAGCGGAGCGAATGGGCGAGCGCGGTCAGGTCGAGCCGGGCGGGGTCGACCTTCGCGCCCGCGGGCCAGGTCGCGACCAGCTCCGGGGCCCGGTCCGCGACGAGGGCGAAGAGGAACCCGGTCTGCGCCTGGACCGCCTGGACGATCTTCTCGAGGGCGCGCGGGAGGGCCCGGGAAAGCTCCGCCCCTTCGGTGAGGATCTGGGGCAGGACGGCGAGGAGGCGGCGGCCGTAGGGGTCCTGGAGCAGTTCCTCCCATTCGGCCTCTTCGGAGTATTCCTCGGAGGCGCGGCGCTGCCAGGACACGGCGCAGCCGCGACCGGAGCGCTTGGCCTCGTAGAGCGCCTCGTCGGCGTGGAGGAACAGCTCCTGGGCGTCTTTGGCGTCCTCGGGAAAACTGGCGACGCCGACCGAGAGGTCGACGGTGACGTCCTGGCCCGCGGCGCGGAAGACGCGCTTGCGAGCCTTCTCGATCAGGCGGTTGGCGATGAGCATCGCCCCGGCTCGCGGCGTCTCGGGCAGCAGGATCTCGAATTCGTCGCCGCCGTAGCGGGCGACGACGCGCTGTCCGTCGCCTTCGCGGGCGTGGCGGCTGATGGTGTCGGACGAGCGCAGCGAACCCTCGATGACCGTGCTCATCTCGCGGATCACGCGCGTCCCGAACTCGTGCCCGTAGGTGTCGTTGATGTGCTTGAACTTGTCGAGGTCGACGAGGAGGAGGGAGCAGGTGCGCTGGTGGCGCCCACAGCGGTCGACCTCCTGGTCGAGCTGTTGCTCGAGGTAGGAGTGATTGAAGAGCGAGGTGAGCGGGTCGCGCACGGAGCGGGAGAGGAGCACGGAGCGCTCGATGGCGAGGGCGGCCTGATCGGCGAGGATGCGGGCGATCTCGACCTCGCGTTCGCCGAACAGCGAGGTGTGGGCGGTGCTGTGGAGGTAGATCGAGCCGATCGGCCGGTCCTGGATCCGCATGGGAACGCAGGCGAGGGCGCGCACGGCGGCGCGCTCGTGCTCGCCGAACTCGTCGAGGGAAGCGTCGGCGCGCGCGTCGGTGGAGACGAACGGGCCGCTCCGGCGGGCGACGCCTTCGGCGATGCGGCGACTGAGGGCCAGTTCGGCGGGATCGGGCGGCCGGCGGTGCTCGTGGCGCGCGACCCGGCACTCGGTCCGCTCCCCCTCGAGGACCACGAGGTAGCCGTAGTCGCCGCCGCAGAGTCCGAGGGCGGAATCGAGGATGAGGTCGAGGAGCGGCGGTAGGCGGGTCTCCGCGTTCATCCGCTTGATGACCTCGGCGAGGACGCGGGTCTCCGGGGCGATGCCGGCGATGCCGGCGAGCGGATGGGAGAGCGGGCGGGGGATCGGGGTGACGGAGGATTCGGTCTGGACGTCGACTCCCAGTCCGCGCAGGCGCGCGGCGAACGGTCCGCGCCTCGCTCCGGGGAGCGACTCCACCCAGCGTGCGGCGAGCGCCTCGGCCTCGGCCTGGAGCACGGCGGCACGGTCGGCCTGGTCGCGGGCGCGGGCGATGCGGGCGCCGAGCAGGAGTCGCTGAAGGATCGCGTCCGGGTCGGTCATCGCCGGGAGTTGCTCCCAGGTGGCGGCGGCGTCCGCCCAGCGCTCCTCTTCGATCTCCAGGCGGAGGCGGAGCAGGCCGAGGGGACTACCGGCTGGGCCGAGGGCGGAGCGGAACTCGTCGAGCCGGCCCTGGGCGAAGAAGATCTCGCCGCGCACGGCGGCACAGGCGTCGCAGGCGGCGGGGGAGTCCTTGCCGATCTCGGAGGCTTTCTCGAGGGAGAGCTCGGCGCGGGAGAAGTCGCCGAGCGCGAGGTCGCCGGCGGCGAGGGCGAGGTAGGCCTGGCAGGCCTCGGCGGCGTACCCGCCGTGGAGCGCGACTTTGCGTGCGAGGGAGGCCGCCTCGCGCGCCTCGGGGTAGGCTCCGAGCTGGAGCTGGACGCGCGATCGGGCGAGCCAGGCGAGGACGCTTTCGTGCGCGACCAGGTTGCGGCAGACCTCGTCGCCGGTGAGTTCGAGGGCGCGGCACAGATCGCCGGCGGCGAGGGCTTCGAGGACACCCGGGATGAGCAAGGCGGTACTCTCTCCGACGAAGACCCGAGTTGGTAGCAGACGGTGGGGCGGGCGTCAAGGGACGCCGGTGCGAGCCAGTGCGAGCAGGTGCGCGCACGGGCAGGGGCACGGTCACGGATTCGGGCACGGTTGCACGGGGGAGGTGCACCGGCACGAGGCGCGGGCACGAGGCGCGGGCACGAGGCACGGGCACGGGACATGGGCACGGGCACGGGTACGGGACACGGGTACGGGACACGGGCACGAGGCACGGGCACGGGACATGGGCACGGGACATGGGCACCGGAACGGGACACGGGCACGGGACATGGGCACGGGCGCGGGCGGGGTCCCGTCGGGAGCGGGCGAACCCGCGAATCCGGGCGGACGGGGCTCAGAGCAGCTTGCGCCACCGCGCGTTCAGCTTCCGGCGTTCGGCGGTGGTCCATCTTGCGGCGGCGGCGAGGTCACGGCGGACGGCGGGCCAGTCGGGATTCCCGGGGGCGCCCGGGTAGTCGGGCAGCTCGAAGGCCCCGGCGGGTGCGGCCGGGGCGGCCTTGCGCGCCTGCTCCGCGATCTGGCGGTAGGCGGTGCGGAAGGGGACACCGCGGCGGACCAGACCGAGGGCGCGGTGGGTGGCGAGCATGTCGTCGGTGATCGCGGCGCGGCAGCGGTCGCGTTGGATGGCGAGCGAGTCGGGGAGCCGCGCGACGATCTCGAGCATGGCGCGCATGGTGTCGAGAGCGGCGAAGAGCGGGCCTTTTCCCAGTTGGTAGTCGCGGTGATAGCCCGAAGGCAGCGCGCCGAGCGCGAGCACTTGGTTGAGCCACCCCGGGAAGAGCGCGGCGCGTGCGCGTGTGAGCTCGACCACGTCGGGGTTCTTCTTTTGCGGCATGATGCTGCTGCCGGTGGTGAAGGCGTCGGCAAGGCGGAGGAAGCCGAACTCCGCGGTGGTGTAGAGCGACAGGTCGAAGGCCAGCACCCCGAGATCGCGGGCGAGGACGGTCAAGGCCCCGAGGACCACCGCGTCGAGGCGCGGGCGCGAGGTCTGCACGCGGAGCGTATTGCGCTGGACGCGGGAGAAGCCGAGCAGGCGCGCGACGTAGGCGCGGTCGAGCGGCAGCGGCGCGCCGTAGCCGGCGGCGCTGCCGAGCGGGCAGGCGTCGGCTTCGTCGAACGCGAAGCGCAGCCCGCGCGCGTTTTCGAGCAGCGCCTCCACGTGGGACGCCGCCCAGTGGCCGAGGGTGGTGGGCATGGCGCGCTGGAGGTGGGTGTAGCCGGGCAGCAGGGTGCGGGTTTCCCGGCGGCCGAACCCGGCCCACGCCGCGGCAGCGGCGTGCGCCAGCTCGTGGAGCCGGATCAGCCGGTCCTTGAAGAACATCCGCAGGTCGACCTGGACCTGGTCGTTGCGGCTGCGCCCGGCGTGGATCTTCGCGCCGGTTTCGCCGAGGTCGGCGGTGAGATGTTGCTCGACCGCGGTGTGGATGTCCTCCTGATCGCGCCGGATCGAGAACGATTCGCCGCGCGCGACGAGGGCGCGGAGGGAGCGGCGGATTCTGGTGATCTCGCGCGCGGTGAGCAGACCGATCCGGGCAAGCCCGAGCGCGTGGGCCATGCTGCCCAGGGCTTCGTAGGGCAGAAGCTCCGCATCGAGGCGCGGATCGTCGCCGACGGTGTAGGTCTCCACGGCGGCGTCGAGGGTCGGGGAGGTCTGCCACAGCTTGGTCACGCCTTCACCTCCCGGAAATAGCCGCGGATCAAGGCTTCGTAGAAGGCTGCGCCCTGCTCGAGCTCCGCGGCCTCGATGTACTCGTCGGGGGTGTGCGAGCGGTGCGAGTCGCCCGGGCCCACCTTCACCGCGGGGATGCCCTCGAGGAAGACCCAGTCCGAGAGGGTGGGAGAGCCGAAGGCCTTTGCTCCCGGGTTGGCTGCAAGCGCGGCGCGGACCACGGGGTGGTTCGGGTCGGTGTCCACGGACTTGAGGCGTTGGGAGCGGACCTCGAGGTCGCTGGCCACGCGGGCCCGGACCAGGCCGACGATCTCCTCGGGGGTGTAGCACGGCGTGGTTCGGATGTCGGCGACGAAACGGCAGCGGTCGGGGATCACGTTGTGGCGCGCGCCCCCCTCGATCACGGTCACGTGCAGCGAGGGAAGTCCGAGGGCCGGATGCTCGCGGTCGAAGCGCAGGTCCTCGAGCGCGAGGATATCGCGCGCGGCCTTGGTGATCGCGTTTTCCCCCTCGCCCCAGGCCGCGTGCGCCGACCGGCCCTTGGCGGTGAGCGTGAGAATGATCAGCCCCTTCTGGGCGACGGCCGGCTGGAGCGCCGTCGGCTCGCCGACCACCGCGGCGTCGGGTCGGGGCAGATCGCGGATCAGCACCTCGAGCCCCTTGCCGCTGGTCTCCTCCTCGCAGGTGGCCGCGAGACAGACGCGGCCGGCGGGCGGGTCGTGCGCGAACGCCCGGGCGGCGCCGAAGATCATCGCGCAGAGCGGGCCCTTGGCGTCGTTGGAGCCGCGGCCGTAAATGCGTCCGTCGACCAGTTTGGCGCCGTGCGGCGCGCAGGTCCAGCCTTCCCCCACGGGCACCGTGTCGGTGTGGGAGTTGAGGAGCAGCAGGGGCCCGGAAGATCCGAGCAACGTGTGCAGGTTGCGGCCGCTGCGGACCGGGCTCCAGCCGAGTTCGCGCCACGCCTGCTCCAGGCGGTCGACGACGGCGTCCTCCTTGCCGCTCTCCGAGGGGATGCGGACCAGCTCTCGGAGGAGGTCAACGACGGTCATGGGACGCTCCCCGGCAGGCGTTGGAACTCGACGATGGCGCAGCGGCTCCCCGGCCGGCATGGAGATCGAGGGCGGTGCAGAGGCCTCCCGGCCGGCGCGGGAACTCGACGACGGCGCTGCGGCTCCCCGGCCGGCGGTGGAGGTCGAGGGCGGTGCAGAGGTCCCCCGGCCGGCGAGGGAACTCGACGGCGGTGCAGACGCTCCCCGCGCCGAGGCGGAACTCGACCACGGTCCTGATTCTCTCCGGCCGGCGGCAGGCAGATGCGGTCATGCCGGGCTCCCCAGCTCGGTCTTCTGGTAGGTTTCGCGCTCGCGGCGGTCGATGATCATGGTTCCGCAGCCGGCGTTGGTGAAGACCTCGAGGAGCAGGGCGCCGGGCTTGGTGCCGTTGAGCAGGTGGGTGCGGCGCACGCCGCCCTTGAGGGCCGCGATGCAGGCCTCGACCTTGGGGAGCATGCCGCCGGAGAGCGCGCCCTTGTGCCTGAGTTGTTCGACCTCCTCGATGTCGGTGTACGACACCAGCGAGTTCGGATTCTTCACGTCGCGCAGCAGCCCGTCGATGTCGGTGAGCACGAGCAGCTTCTCGGCCTTGAGCGCGACGGCGACCGACTGCGCGACGGTGTCGGCGTTGATGTTGTAGAGCGTGCCCTCGTCGTCGCAGGCGAGCGACGAGATCACGGGGATCGAGAAGCCGTTGAGCAGGTGATCGAGGAACGCGGGATTGACCGTCTCGATGTCGCCGACGAAGCCGAAGTCGACCTCGATGGCAGGGCTGCCCGGGGTGGGCTCGACCATCTTCTTGGGCCGGCGGCGGGCGGTGATGAGGTTGCCGTCGACGCCCGAGATGCCGACCGCGGGGGTTTGGTGGCCGCGCAGGGAGGTGAGGATATCGATGTTGAGCGAGCCGGCGTAGACCATCTTGGCGACCTCGAGGGTGGCCGCGTCGGTGACGCGCCGGCCGGCGACGATGGTGGGCTCGATGCCGAGCTTCTTGCACATCTCGGTGGCCTGGGGGCCGCCGCCGTGGACCATCACGATGCGGATGCCGACCTGGTGGAGCAGGGTGATGTCTTCGGTGATCGAGTCGAGGACATCGACGCGCTGGAGGATGTTGCCGCCGACCTTCACGACGAAGGTCTTGCCCTTGTAGAGCCGGATGTAGGGGATCGCGTGCTTGAGCGTCATGATCGAGTCGAGCATCGTCGTGATTCCTTCATGGGGCAACGACCAGGGCAAGGGCAAGGGCAAGGGCAAGGGCGGACTCATGTGCCGAGAAGCCACATGAGGACGGCCTTGGCGGTGTGCAGGCGGTTTTCCGCCTGGTCGATCACCACGGACGAGGGACCGTCGAGAACTTCGTCGGCGACCTTGAGATTGCGCCGGACGGGGAGGCAGTGCATGAAGATCCCTCCGTCGGTGCGCTTCATCTTGTCCGCGGTGACACGCCAGCGCGCGCGGAAGACGGGGTCGGCGGTGGGCGGCTGGCCATAGGCCTGGAGGGAGCCCCAGGACTTGGCATAGACCACGTGCGCGCCGTCGTAGGCTTTCTCCACCTGGTCGGTGATGGTGAGCTTGGTCCCGCTTGCGGTGCAGAGGCGGCGTACCCGGTCGAGCACCTCGACATCGAGGTCGTAGCCTTCGGGCCGGGCGATCGTCACGTTCATCCCGGCGATCGCGGCGATCTCCGCCGCGGTCTGGGGCACCGCGAGCGGGAGCGATTTCAGGTGGGGAGCCCAGGTGAGGAGGAAGTTCTTCCCGCGCGGGTCCATCCGTTCGCGGATCGTCATCAGGTCGGCAAGCCCCTGGCACGGATGCCCGGTGGCCGATTCCATGTTGATCACGGGGACGGGAGAATGGGCGCGGAAGGCGGTCAGGTACGGCTCTTTCTTGTCCTCCTCCCAGCTCTTCCCCTCGGGGAAGGAGCGGAGCGCGATCGCCTTGCAGTAGCGGGCGAGGACGGGGATGCCCTCCTTGACGTGCTCGGCGGAGGCTCCGTCCATGAACGCGCCCGGCTGGACCTCCATGCGCCAGGTATCCTGGCCGAGGGAGAGGACGACGGGGTAGCCGCCGAGCTCCCAAGTCGCGACTTCGAAGGAGACGCGCGTGCGCAGGGAGGGATTCATGAAGCAGTAGGCCACGCTCTTACCGGCGAGCGGTCGGTCCGTGGGCGGATGGTTCTTGAGCCGGATCGCCTCGGTGACGATTCCCTGGACCACGTCGGGGCCGTGCTCGTGGAGGTGGGTGAAGTGGCGGACCATGCGGAGCTTCCTCGCTAGGAAAGGACCTGGTGGAGCGCGGTGGCGAGCATTTCGACCTCTGCGGGGCCGATGATGAGGGGCGGGAGGAGACGCAAGACTTGCGGATCCTCCGATGTGCCGGTGAGGATTCGGCGCTCGAGCAGCGCGTCGCGGACGACCTTGGCGGGGCGGTCGAACACCAGTCCGAGGAGCAGGCCGCGGCCGCGGATCTCGCGGACCTTGGACGACCGGAGCTTTTCGCGCAGCAGGACTTCCATGCGGGCAGCGTTCTCCCAGACGCGTTCGCGCTGGATCACTTCGAGGGTGGCGAGCGCGGCGGAGCAGGCGAACGGGCCGCCGCCGAAGGTGGAGCCGAGGTCGCCGGACTCGAGCTTCGGTCCGAGTTCGCGAGACGCGACGAGTGCGCCGATGGGGACGCCGGAGCCGAGGCCCTTGGCGAAGGTGAGCATGTGGGGGGTGACGCCGAAGAACTGGGCGGCGGTCGGGGCGCCGAGGCGCCCGAGGCCGGTCTGGATCTCGTCGAAAATGAGACAGGCGCCGCGCTCGCGGCAGAGGCGCTCGAGCCCGGGGAGGTAGCCGTCGGGCGGGACGGAGATGCCGGCCATGCTCTGGACGGGCTCGAGGAGGAATCCGGCAACGTCGTCGCGGATCGCGCGGTCGGCGGCGGCGAGGTCGCCGAAGGGGACGTGGACGACGTCGGTGCCCAGGCCGGCGACGCCCTTCTTGTACTTGTCGATGCCGGTGGCGGCGAGGGCGCCCGCGGTGCGGCCGTGAAACGCGCCCAGGGTGGCGACGATCTTCGCCCGGCCGGTGGCGAGCCGGGCGACGCGCATGGCGCTCTCGTTCGCTTCGGCGCCCGAGTTACAAAAAAAGACTTGTGCGCCGGCGATGCCGCAGAGCTCGACGAGGGCGCGTGCGGCGCGGGCTCGGACGGCGTTGTAGGCGAGGTTGGAGTAGAACAGGAGCCGCCCGGCCTGTTCGGCGAGCGCGCGGACGACGGCCGGGGGGCAATGTCCGAGCAGCGCGACGGCGTGGCCGCCGTAGAAGTCGAGCCAGCGGTCGCCGCGATCGTCCCAGACCCAGCAGCCCTCGCCGCGTTCGAGGACGAAGGGGAACTTGGCGTAGGTCGGGAGGAGCCAGCGGTCCTCTTCGGCCTTCCAGTCGGTCACGGGTGGGTTCCTCCAGGAGACTACGGGTACACGGCGCTGAAGCGCAGGCCTTCGGCCTCGTCCCAGCCCATCATGACATTGAGGTTCTGCACGGCCTGTCCGCTCGCGCCCTTGACGAGGTTGTCGAGCGCGGAAATCACCGCGAGCTGCCCGTCGCGCACGGAAAGGCTGATGTGGACGTCGTTGCTACCGGCGACCGCGTTGAGGTCGGGTGCGTCGTCGAGCAGGTGGACGAAGGCGCAGCCCTCGAAGGCGGAGCGGAAGCACCCGGTGACGCGCGCGATGTCCCAGCCCGCGGGAAGGTCGAGCTGGCAGACCGCGTAGATGCCGCGGACCAGGGGTCCGCTGACGGGGACCAGGGCGACGTCGAGGGAGGGCTTGCCGGCGAGCCGGTCGAGGAACTGCTCGATCTCGGGGACGTGTTGGTGGGCGAGGGGCTTGTAGGCGTGGACGTTGGCCGCGCGGGTCGGGTGATGGGTGGTGGAGGAGGGCTTGGCGCCGGAACCGGAGGAGCCGGTGACGGCGACGACCCGGGCGGTGCCGGCGACCCCGGCGCGGGCGAGGGGTCCGAGGGCGAGCTCGACCGCAGTGGCGAAGCAGCCGGGGTTGGCGATGCGTCGGGCGCGGGCGACGGCGGCGCGGTCGAGTTCGGGCTGGCCGTAGACGAAGTCGGCGAGGAGTGCGGGCGCGGAGTGCACGCGCTGGTACCAGAGCGGGTAGAGGGCGGCGTCGCGCAGGCGGAAATCGCCGGAGAGGTCGACGAGGCGGAGGTCGGGCCGGGCCTGGAGAAGTGCCGGGACGCGGGCCATGGCTTCGCCGTGACTGCCGGCGAGGAAGACGGCGTCGAGTCCGCGAGGTTCGAGTTCGGGGACGAAGGCCAGCCGGCTGCGGCCGCGCAGGTGGGGGTGGGCAGCATGGAGCGGCTGACCGGGGAACGTGGACGAGGAGACGGCGGCGACCACGACTCGTGGGTGGGCGAGGAGGATGCGGAGGAGCTCGCCGCCGGTGTATCCGGCGCCTCCGAGGATGCCGACGCGGATCGGCGCGACGGCGGAATTCGTGGGCAGGGGGTCCATGATCGGAGCTAAGCTACCCAGACTAAATTCGTTCCCACCCTCTTGCCGATACCTTCCTTGGACCCCCGGTGTCGGTCCAAGGGAGGGTGGGCATGAGCGGTACAGGGATAATCCGGTTGACAGGAGAAGAGCGCCGCCGACTCCAAG
>ORJL011090495.1_pt1 | contig 18376 bp, 23 predicted proteins | sample 1779941 | NCBI WGS metagenome assembly ORJL01 (sample SAMEA104232317, study PRJEB22302) | groundwater metagenome | biome: forest; feature: aquifer; material: groundwater | place: USA | collected 2011-08-07 | depth 5.8 m | reverse complement strand
TTTTTTATTTTTTTATTTTAAATTAAAGACTAAAATGCAAGAGGGACTAAAATGAAAGATTTACTAAATTTTGACACAAAAGGAAGGCCAAGAACTGCGGATGAAATTGCAGATTTGTGTGCAGATGCACCAATTGCGTTTAATCTAGATGGCAGTCTAAGGACTGCTGCAGAAATTGAAAAAATAAAGTTTATGTCAGTACTAGCAAAACACCCACAATATATTTCGTGGATAAAATCTGCGCAAGAAAGAAAAGCAGATGAATTTCTTGCTAAAATAGAGTTAACTCACATAGTTCCAACGCCAAATTATGAACCAGTTGTAGTCTATAAATAATTAATCGTTCACTATTTTTCTAAATAAGCGCGGAATTGCTTTAAATAACGTGATATCTCCTCTTTGATGGATTGTTTCTACAGTGTAATTCCCAAAAAATTCTGGACAAACATAATCGCAGCCAACAACTTGTGCGAACTTTATTAGTGTTGGGATGAGGTAGTGTGCAGCAGGCTCGCATTTTGGCACTTCGAGAAGCAAGTTTAAATTTCTGTTAGGCAGTTCGCGAATGTTTAGCCCAAGCAATAATTCGCCAATATCCTCATTCCATTCAAATTCAGTGACGTTTGCTCCATTTTCTTTTTCACACCAAAAAGATTTTGCAACCAAAAACGTCCCTGGTGAATGTTCTCGTAAATAATATGGTCTGCCATCCAATTCAAACTTTCTTTGCATAAATAATAAGACTACTTTTATTTTATAAACTTTATGCCAAGCTTAATAAATCCCTAATTATATTTCTGTGGCATGAGTCTTGATTACAGCTTATTTCAATTTGTTAACAGTTTTGCAGGAACTAATCAATTGCTAGATTTTTTATTTGTTGCAATTACTGATTTTGGTGTTCCTGCATTAATTATGCTAACACTATTTTTTTGCAAAAAAAAACCAATGTATAAGACTTTGTTTGCATTGTGGCTTGTTTTTGTGATTGATTTTGTGTTCAAGCTTTTTTATTTCAGGCCAAGGCCTTTTGCTTCAAATCAAGTAAATCTTTTGGTTGATCATTTGGCAAGCGCTAGTTTTCCAAGCAGGCATACTGATTTGGCTTTTGCAATTGCTGCGTCAATTTTTTTAAATGAAAAAAAATTAGGGGTGATTGCATTAATTATTGCTTTTTTGGTTGGTTTTTCAAGAATTTTTGTTGGCGTGCATTATCCTTTTGATGTGTTTGCAGGAATTGTTATTGGCACAGCAGGTGCTTTTTTTGCAAATTGGGTAATTGATGAGTTCTGGAGGGATTAATGAATAATTACAATTTGCTCGTGCATTATTCTTCAGAAAAAGGCTATTTTTCTGCGAGAAAAGAGATTGAAAAAACACTTATTTCTTTAGGCGACAAAAAGCCAATTATTGATAAATTAACTGATGGCAGCGTTATTGGCGTAAAAACAATTCTTGAGCCAAAAGAAGTTATTTCTGAATTAAAAGAAAAAGCAATTTTAAATCCTTCTGAGTTTTTGGCAACAAAAAAATGGGTTCCTATTGAATATTGGTGCGCGGCTAATAGGAATGCAATAGAAACAGAAATAAAAGATCTGCGCAGTCAAATTAATGCAGGTGAGCGCTGGTCGATTGATATTGAAACGTGGGGCAGAAATCCAAATTCTGAAGAGCTTCTTCAGTTATTCAAAAACATTATCCCTGAAAGATTTGTTGAAGAATCAGGTTCAAAAACTATTTTTGTTGAATTTCAGGCAAAAGAAGCTGCAATTTCCATAATTAAGCCAATTGATATTTTTGTTGTAGTTGAAATGTAATAAAAAAATAAAAAATTTATTGTTCTTCTTCAGAACAGCATTTGTCTTTTTTCATTTTATCTTTCTTTTTGCCGTCTGTTTCACAGCAGCATCCGCAGCTTTCCATTTGTCCACCTCCAAAAATTATTTATATTATTTATTTAGGCATTTATTATTAAAAACTTTACGGTTTTTACTGCATTTAAGCCTCACTTCGTGAGGGTTATTGGTTATGTTGCTTTAGCCACGTAATATTTAATGTATGCATATTTTTAAAAACTATTGTGTTTAATGCAATTTTATCTTGCGCACGTGCCAGTAAAGCTGAACTTGTTAAGTAAACTGTCACGTAGCTCAACTTTGTTCGCGGACGTGCCAGAGTGGCCAAATGGGCTGGCTTCAGGAGCCAGTAGCTTAGTGCTTACGCAGGTTCGAATCCTGCCGTCCGCATGAAATTAAAGTTACATGCGGTGGTAATACCTCAATATAAAAACGCCAAGAGTGGAGAAAACCACCATGGCACAAAACGATATTTACGACTCTGAAGGCAAATACAAGCGTTTCAAAGACAATCTTCTGCGCTTGACAGAACCACCTTCTGAGCAAGATAAGCGTCATAATCGGCTTTATTACTGCAAGAACACAGAAAATCTTGAATACTTCAGAAAACTTTTTGCCAAATGGGAAGCACAAGACATTAGTTATGTTAGGAGAAACAGACTTTTGCAAACTCTTGGCGTTAAAGAAAAAAGAATTATTGCGGCATTTAAAAAAGGCTCACCAGTTGGAAGCATAACAGACAAATTGGTTAAGCGTTTGTTTGATGCAATTTATGATGCCACCGGTGAAGCAGTTGCATCAGGCAGACTAGATGATCATTATGATGTGCGTTTTGAGTTTGTAAACAGATCTGAGTTTGTGAGTTTAGTGCGGCAAGTAATCAAAGATATCCGTGCAAAAGTAAGTTCAAGATCTGTTTTTGCAAAAGATGTTTCTGAACAAGTAATAACTGCGTTTGTGCATTTATTCAGAGAACAGTATAATGCAAAGCAAAAATAACAGATTTTTAATTCACTAACTTTAAATATCGCTTCTATGCATTTGAAATTATGATAAAACACATATTTTCAGATATTGGCGATGTTTTGATGCGCTGCGATGGAAAAAAGCTGTGCGAAGATTTAGCAAAAGTAAGTTCCAAGCCTGCTGAATTTTTTCTTGAGCGTTTGGTTTCAAACGCAAATTTTTCATTGCAAAATTATCCTGTTTGGGCATTAAAATGTGATACTGGTGAATTGCGCGGTGAGTGTTTGTATGAAGAAATTGTTCAAAAAAGTAATTTAAAAATCAGCTATTCTGATTTTAAAAAATTATGGTGCAGTATAGTTGAGCCAAATGAGCACGGCCTTAATTGGCTTAAAAAAATTCAGAAATCTTACACAACTGCAATTGTTTCAAACATCGGTGATATTCATTGGAAGCATTTGTATGACTCAGTTCCTGTGATTAAAAATTGTGATGAATATGTTCTATCTTATCAGTGTGGTTTTGTTAAACCCAAAGAGGAAATTTTTGCGCTTTCTTTTGATTTTTCGCGTGAATTTAGGCGAAATTGTTTTGGTGATTTGAATCGTGAAGAGTGCTTGTTTGTTGATGACAGAAAAGCAAATTGTGAAGCTGCGCAAAAGTTTGGTTTTGTTGCAGTAGAATACAATTTGCACAATCCAAGAGAATTTGAAGAAAAAGTTGCAAAACTAGGAATAAAATGATTAATCTTGAAGATAAATATTCAAGAGCAAAGTCTGAACTTTTATTTAACAAAATTAAATGGCAAGATTATTCCAGGGCAGTGTTTGATTCTGCTTTGAAGTCAAACAAGCCTATTTTTTTAGTGGTCTCAGCGCCAAGCTGGTGTCATTGGTGCCATGTTTATGAGAGTGAAGATTTTTTGTTTAATGAATCAGTTTATCCATTAATTAATGATTATTTTATTCCAATATTTGTTGATTCTGATAAGCGTCCTGATGTTTTAAAACAGCTTGAGGGAGGCTGGCCGTCAACTATTTTTTTGGCGCCAGATGGCACGCGCTTGTTTGGTTTTTCAGGCCCAAGAGTGCCTTTAGAACTTCGCAGGCTTTGCGAAGAAGCACTCAATATTGTAAAATCTAAATCTTTTTTTCCTAAAAAAATTAACACTTCAAATGAATCAATTAGGGGAATAGAATTATCTGAAAAAAAGGTTGAAGAAATTAAGAATGCATTCTTGTCTCACTCAAAACTTTTTTTTGATAAAACTTTTGGCGGCTTTATTTTTGGGGGCGGCCAAAAGTTTCCAAGTGGCGTTGTTTATGACTATTTGCTTGATGTTTACGAAAAAACAAGCAACAAAGAATTGCTAGATATGGTTAAATTAACTTTTGATAATCAATATACTGATATTAACAAAATTGAAACAAATTATCATTTGTTCGACCCAGTCGAGGGTGGTTTTCACAGATATAGCACGCAGTCTGATTGGACGGCTCCGCACTATGAAAAAATGCTGTATGATAACGCACTATTAATTCAGGCGTATGCGCACTTGGCGCAGCTAACAAAAGATGCAAAAGTAATCAAAACAGTTAATTTATGTGTTTCATTTATTTTAAATAAACTGGCCGCAAATAATGGCGGATTTTATAACAGCCAAGATGCCAATTTAGAACATTTTTTTTATGGCAAAAAAGACAGATCAAATCTTTGTGCGCCATTTATTGACAAAACAATAAAAATCGAAAACACTGCTTTGATGGCCTCAACTTTTTTGTATCTTTATAAAGTTCAAAACAATTTGCAATATAAAGAAATCGCGCTAAAAAATCTTGATTTTATTCGCGATTCACTATGGGGCAAAAATGGTGCGCTTTATTATTATGACGAAATAAAAAAACAGTCTTTTTTAAGCGGTTTTTCAATTTCAAATGCGTATGCGCTGCTTGTTTTTATTGAAGCATCAGAGTTGTTAAATGAAAAAAAATATTTATCAATTGCAGATGAAATTGCACTTTTTTGCATTAATTCACTTTATGACAAAACTAATTTTGGATTTTTTGAAAGAGTGAGCAATGAAACTGAGTTTTACCCTGCAGACAAAGCTAATGATTTTTCAAAGAATTACAGAGAAAATGCATTGTTTTCTTATTGTTTTATTCGCCTATATTTGTTAACACTCAAAAAAGAATATCTTGATGTTGCTTTAAAAACATTAAGCATTGCACTTGCTTTGGATGCAACAGGCCTTGACGAGACTGCTTATTTGATGAAAACAATTGAGTTGATAGAAAAGAATAAGCTGGTTTAATGTTCAATCATGACACTGGACAAATGCACGCGCAGAGTTTATAAACACATTCATCCTCTGTTTACCATATGAATAGAGAAATAATAGACGTACTAAAGAAAAAATTTGAGGATTCTGCGCACAAAACAGACGACATTGAATTCTGGTTTGCAAGAGATCTGCAAATTATTCTAGGATATGTAGAATGGCGAAAATTTCAAGGCGTCATTGAGAAAGCAATAGAATCATACGCAAATTCAGGATATTCAACAGCCGACCATTTTGTCAAAGCCGCCAAAAAGGTCAAGCTTGGTTCTGAAGCAGAACGAGAAATTGACGATGTTATGCTTACGAGATATGCCTGTTATCTTATCGCACAAAATGGTGACCCGAGAAAAGAAGAGATTGACAATCTTGCGCGTTTGATGCAAAAGCCTGACGAAAATTTTAATGAATTAAAACATATTTGGGACACCCAGAAAAAATTCAGGTTATTGAAAGGCGGTTTATTATGAACTTGATTTTGGGAATAATTTTATTAGTTTTTTAACAATATGACCGAAAAAAATTAATAGTCTTTGTTCATTTGTTCTGTAATGAGCTATAGCTATCAAGTTTCAAAAAGTGATTTGTCTTTTAAGGGAGTTGTTGTAAAAGTTTTTGGCAGTGTTTGGGCTGATTTTAAGATATATTCTGTGTTGTTTATTTTTCTTGCAGTATTTAGCGGAGTTCTTTTAACTGCAGGGCCTAAGATTTTTCAAAAAGTAATTGATATGCTTGTTTTAGGTACAGGCCAAAAGAGTGATTTTTTTAAATTGCTTGCTATTTATTTTGTTTGCTTGTTTTTGGGCCATATTAGTAGGTTTATTTCTTCTAAAGTTAGTTTTTACATTGCAACGCAAATAGAAGATAAATGGCGTTTTGCTGGCTTGAGGCATTATTATGATTTGTATTTTGCGTGGCACGACCAGCATGATTCTGGCTGGGTTGGAAATAAAATTGACAAAGGCGGCGGTTCTGTTTACGTTATAATTCACGAATTATTTGGAGACCAGTTATTGGTTTCATTGACGCTGCTTACTTTTGTTCTAGCGTACAGTTTGTGGCTTTTTCCAATACTATTTTTATTTCTTGTTGTGCCTATTCCAATTTATGTGTGTGTCACATATGTGATTTCTAAAAAAATTACAGATGGGCAGGCACGCCTTAATGTGTTATCTGATGTTGCTAGCAGAACTTTGTATGATGGTGTTGCAAATGTTAGAACTGTTAAGAGTTTTGGCAGTGAGAAAAAAGAGACTAAGAATTATGCAAGCAAATGGGGTTTTTATCACACGTTCGAGTATGGTGTTGAAAAATTGTGGTTTAAGCAGACTTTTATTCAGTCTGCATTAGAAACTATTTTGCGAACATTACTCATCGCGTATTGCATTTATTCTGTTTGGATGGGCAAAATAACAATTGGTGAAGTTACTTTAATTATGAGTTATCAGCAAATGACGTTTTATCCTTTGCAGCAATTAAATCAATTATTTACTCGAATTAAGCGAAATGCCAAAAAAGTTGAAAACTTGTTTCAAATAATGAGTGTTAATGATTTGCTAGCAGACACTGCTGATGCTATTAAGATTGAAAGTTTGCAAAAAGAAATAATTGTTGATAATGTGCATTTTGAATATTCAAAAAAAGTCGATGCTCTTTATGATGTGAATTTAAAAATTCCTCAAGGAACAACAACAGCTTTGGTTGGCAGAAGCGGTGCTGGAAAATCAACTTTTGCGCTGTTACTTATGCGTTTTTATGACCCTTCAAAAGGCAGTATTTTATTTGATGGGGTTGATATGAGAAAAATCCAAAGGGAATCTTTGCGAAAACAAATTGCTTGGATTCCACAAGATACTAGTTTATTTAATCGTAGTATAAAAGAAAATATTGCGTATGGCAATCCGTATGCAACAGATGTTGATGTTAAAACTGCAGCAAAGCTTGCTAATGCTCATGAGTTTATTTTAAAAACTCCCAAAGGATATGACTCGATTATTGGCGAGCGCGGCGTTAGGCTTTCAGGTGGCCAGCGTCAAAGAATTGCAATTGCAAGAGCATTATTAATGAAGCCTAGTGTTTTAATTCTTGATGAGTCAACAAGCCATCTTGACAGTGAAACTGAAAAAGCAATAAGCGAGTCAATAAAGCATTTGCATCACAAAACTACTCAAATAATTATTGCTCACAGGCTTTCAACAATTCTTCATGCTGACCAAATTGTTGTTATGGACAAAGGCAGAATTGTTGCTGTTGGAAAACACAATGAACTTTTAAAAAATCAAATTTATAAAAGATTGTATGAATTGCAGTTTCATAAGAATGAGTAACATTTAAATAATGGCTGTTTTGTGCACAAAGTATGGAAAAATTCAGGCTCTATCTTTTAGACGAAAGTGATTCATATTCTAGAAGTGCTATTGTTGACAAAGCATACAAGTTTAAAGAAGAGTTCAACAAAAAACATTCAGATAAAAAAAGTGAGCGTTTAGACGTGTTTTTAGACAATCTTTCTGATTGTCGTTTTTGGGGCACACTTTCAATGATTGATGGCAGCAATAATTACATTAATCCTGACACTCCTCAAAAAACAGCAGAATCCAGAGCTTGGGCTAAAGAAACTTTTAGTGAGTATGATTTAGAAAACATTTTGAATATTTGTGTTAATCAAGCTTTGCTTATTCCAATAAAAACTGGCTGGCCTGGAACATATATTGGGCACAGCATACTTTATCGCGAGCTAGTTGACAAGAAGGATTCAATTTTTGCAAGTGTTGTTGATGAAAGTTTTCGCAAAAAATTAAACAATGGCCGTTTTTGGGAAGAACTAAATGGTATGAGTGGTGGCATAAATCACGGTGTTTCTTATGTTGTAATTAATGATGTTCTTGAGGATAATTTTGATGATTTGTCTGTGGACTTTGCCAAAAAAGGCTTGGAAATTTTTAATCGCGAAAAAAATGAACGTTCTTTTGATTTGCATTTTTTAACTGATAAATCAGTTGATTTATACGCAAAATTTTTGGGCAAACTCTATGATGCAAGAGAAAAAATTGATTTGAAAGAAAAAGATTTTAATAATTTATTTTTGCCTTATTTGTTTGAGAGCATTCGTGTTTATGGCATGTTTGATGAAAATGAAGGCATGCCAAGATTTGAAAATTTTAAAGAGCGCTTGCGCAGTCCATTTGTTGTTCAACAAGTTGCAGCAAATAACAAAATTAGGGATTCATTGGCAAAAACTCTTTCAGATAATTTGATATTTGGCCGCAATGAAGAGCACGTTGCAGATGTTATTTCTTGTGTTTATGAACCGCACGAGATGCTTGCAAGAATTGCAGCACACAGTTCTAGCACAAAAACAATTGGAAATATTATGAAAAGAATAGCCAAACCAATCAAGCAATAGTTTTATATATTCAGTGTTTAATTCTGCTCACAATGGATGAATCAAAATCATTTTTTTTGCCAACAAAAGAAAAAGTGTATGTTACTTGTGGTTTTGTTGGATTGAGGTTTTTGCTCGGCTATCTTAATCATTTTGGAGTTCAAGCAAAAGCTCCATTTTTTGTTAATATGTTTCTTGCAGCAATTGATTTTGTTGTTTCTTTGCCAATGAAGCTTATTTTTGGCTCTGAATTTTTAAAATACATTCTTCGCGGTAAAATTGGCGTATTAGTGCTTTTTATTGCAATTCTTGCATATTGGTATTTGTTCGCGTGTGTTTTATTTTATGCGTATGAATTATTAAATAAGAAGGATGTTGAAGAAAAATTAAAGCATGAAGAATTAAAATAAAGCTTGTTTTAAAAGTTTAAATCTTCATTTAATGTAAAATACTATTTTTTAAGTTGTTTTTTTTTTAAACCCGGTCAGATATGAACAATCAATCGACTTGTCGATAATAATCTCATGAAGATTATATTTATTCGGTCTATTGCTATTTTTTTCAATACATGTCTTCTTAAGGTATAGCTCCAGATAGTTTCCAATGATTGTTTCTTTTTGTGTTGGTCTTATTTCAAAATTTTCTTTCCATTCTGGAATTTCTTGTGAATTTAGTGCTGCAAATGCATCTGCTAGTGCACCACGCGGAAAATCTATTTCTTTTTTGTTTATGCCGGGCATTGGTTGTTGTGTGTATTGTGGTTCACTTTTATTTATGACTGGCATTGGTGTTGGCGTGTATGTTCTTTGAACTTCTTGTGCGGCAATTTGTTTTGGTTCATCTTTTGGTTTTTCTGGTTCTTTATATGTGAGAGCTACAGGTGTTTCTTTTACTTGAGGCTTGAATTGTTCGAATTTTCCTTCTTTGAATAGTGTTTTTGCATTGTCATATGTGTAGCCTTGTTCTGCAAGTTTTCCAAAGTGTCTTTTGCTTGTAATTATTGCGCCAAGGTCATACCAATTTTCTCCTTTTTTGAAATGTTTTTTTAGTTGTTTGTATGATTTTACTGGCTTTAGTATTTTTAGTTTTACTTGTATTTTTTCTGCATTATTTTTGTCATATGTCATTGAGACTTCTATTTTATCTGATGCGAATGTGACTGTTGCTCCATTCACAGTGTACTCGTTTTGCACTAGTAAATCCAATGCTTCTGGGTCTTTTATTTCTTCTTGTGTTTTTCCATCAGGCCTTGTTACACTTATTTTATAATCTTTTATTTTTAATCCTTGTTCTGCATTTTGTGTTAAAATTTGGTTTATTCTGTTTGCAGTTGCCGCCATTTTTATGGCTACTTCTTCAGGTGTTAATTGAGCATATTGCTGTGTTAGTGTTCTTTTGCTTATTTCTTTTTCAAATTGTTGTATGCAGTTTGGATTTTGTATTTTTTGTTCTAGTGTTTCTTCTTTTATTGCGGGTTTGAATTGTTCAAATCTTCCTTCTTTGAAAAGTGTTTTTGCGTTGTCATATGTGTAGCCTTGTTCTGCAAGCTCGCTAAAATGTTTTTTGCCAGTTATAAAAACGCCAAAATCTCGCCAAGTTTCGTCTTCTTCTTCAAAGTATTTTTTTAGTTCTTCATATGAATCAATTGGCTGGTCAAGTTGGAAGTTAACTCTCATGTTTCCTTGTCCAAGTTCTGCGTTGTATGTTATTGTTAGTTCTCCTTTATCAGAGTCAAATACGAATGTTGCGTCAAATAGTTCATAGTCATTTTTTATTAACAATTCGAGTGCATTAACGTCACCAGTATTTTTAACTCTTGACCCATCTGGTTTTAGTAATTGCAGAGCGCATTTTTTTAATTTTAAGCCTTGTTTATTTTTTTCTTGCTCTTTGCCTTTTATGAATTTATTTACTGTATTTGCAACTACTGCGGTTTTTATTAGCAGCTCATTGTAGCTAAGTGGTGCGTAAGGAGAGGATATTGTTTTTTTGCGAATTTCTTTTTCAAAGCGAGTTATGTCATGATCTAGTGTAGGTTCATTTATTTCTTGGTCATCAAAATCAATGATTGATTCTTCTTTATCTATTTTTTGAGTTAAGGTTTGTTTTGGCTTTGAAATTGATTTTGGTGTTTTTACAGTTTCTTTGCCTGTTGCGCAGTATTTTTGTGCTGCTTGTTCTTGTTCGTGCAACAAATTATCTTTTAATCCTTCTTGTGCAAATTTTAGAAATGTTGGTGCATCTTTTGCATTATTGGCTTCTAATGCTTTTAATGCTCTTTTTTTATCTTCTAATTCTTCTCTTAACTTTTTTCGCGCATCCAATTCTTGTTGTATTTCTCTTTTTTGTGCAGCTTTCTTTTTGTCTGCTTCTTCTTTTTCCTGCAGTGCTTTTTTCTCAAGAATAATTTGTTCTTCTGTCTGCTGGGTGCTGTTAGCTTCTGATTCTGGTTTTTGTTTGATTAATTCAACATCAGTCATATTAATACCTTTTTTTTTATTGGTTTGCAATAAATTGCGAGGCTTTATAAATGTTAGGTTTTTTACTACTTATAAGGGGTAAAATATGAAAATTAAGGGCAGTATTTAATGGGCATAATGTGGTTGTCTATGAATATTTTTAATCATTCACTAAAACTTTGCTTGATTTTGTTCTTGTAATCTTCTCGCGATTTTTCAAGCCAAGTTTCTACAATTAAGAGTATATCTCCTTCAGCAATGCCTGTGTTGAGTGTATCAACTTGCATGCGTGAACTCTCATCTTTGAATTGTCTTATGCCAAACGCGAATGTTGCTGGCTGTTTATCATTTCTGTTTTCTTCGCTCATCTTTATTCCAGCCTAGAAATCGAGGTATCCAGTCAACATCAGGTGTTATTCGCTTTATTTTGTCTTCTGTTATGATACATGATTTTTTCCAATGATTGTTTTCAATGAATTTTCCGGTTAATGCATTTTTCATACTGTTGATTAATACTTTTGTCTTTTTATGTCTTGCGGTAAAAATTAATGAAATAATTCGCTTTTTTCGGAAACTTCCAGTAGCGTCTTTATTTCTTCGTCATAGCAATTAGTTCTTTATTCGTCGTTGCTTGTTCTGGTTTTTTATCCTGCCTGTAGCGAATAAATCGCGGGAAACGAAGAGCAAGTCCTGCCGTGTGGCTTGGGCTTTTTGTTAATTCTGCGCCCAATACTTCAACAACTATTGCAGGTTCAATCCAAACATCAGGTTCAAGAATTTTATTAACAATAACTCTTGCAGGTTTTGTTTTTACTTCGTGTTTTTTAAATATTTTTAAAAGTTCTAAAAGTTGAACATCAGTAAATCCGCATCCTAGTTTGCATACTGTTTCAAAAATATCTTTTGTTGGGTTATATGCTGCGCAAAGCAGTGCGCCATAACTTCCTGCTCTTTTTCCACGGCCAAAAAATGCGCCAACAACAACAAAATCAAAGGTATCTGCTATTTTTTTCACATAATCTTTTTTCCATTTTATCCAAAGCCACCCTCTTTTTCCAGGAGTGTATACTGAATCTTTTGCGCAGGATTTTGCAATTATTCCCTCTCCGCCACGCTCAATTGTTTTGTTGAAAAATTCTTCAATATCATCCAAATCAAAAGAAACAATTCTTTTTGCTAGCTGTATTTTATTTGTTTCTTTTATCAGACGTTCTATTAACGCTCTTCTTTTTGGATATGTTTTATTTATGCAAGATTTTCCATTTAGGTTTAAAATATCAAAAACATAAAAGCAAACAGGCACTTTTTTTATGTACTCCAAAATATCATATTTTCTTTTTCTTTGCATTACTATTTGAAAGGGCAGTAAATTTCCTTTTTCATCAACTGCAACACACTCGCCTTCAATTATGCAGTTTTTTGCTTTTATATTTTTTTTAATTTCATTAACTATTTCAGGAAATTCTAAAGTTATGTCTTCGAGCCTTCTTGAGTATAGTGTTATTTTATTTCCCTTTTTGTGCACTTGCACTCTTTCTCCGTCGTATTTTTCTTCTGCACAAATCTCGCCTTGAATTTTTTCTTTTACTTGTTCAAAATTGCTAACTCTTTGTGCTAGCATCATTTGTATTGGCCGCCCAATTATTGTTCCAATTTTTCTAATTCCGCATATTCCATTTGTTGCAATTGTTTTTGCAATTATGCCTATGTCGGGGCAAGTATTGTACGCAATTTGAAGCTCTTTTTTTGCGTGTTTTGTTCCTGTGAAAGCTATCGCAAGACTATCAAGAACAGTCATATCGCCCACTCCGAGGCGCAGTGTTGCAAGCGCAATTCTTGCTATATATTTTGCTTCAATTGGTGATGCGTTTTCAAAAAGTTCAGATAACAGATCTATTTTTTTCTCTTGACTCCTAGCACCAGTTGATTTTGCAATTTTGTGCAGCGAATCAAACACTTCAGTTATTGTGAGGTCGTGTCTTTTTTTGCCAACAAATTTTTGTGCAGCAAGCCCTGCATCCCCTAATTGTTTGTATTCTTTTGTTACTGATTCGATTTTTTGTTTTGATGCTTGCGCTATTGCGCGAAGCACCATTTTATCTGCAAGGCCTAAGTTTATTTTGCAATATTGCGGTGATATTTGCCCAATTGTCATATATGCAACTTTTTTGATTTCTTGTGTGTTTGTTATTTGAAAGAATTTCGCAATTAATTCGCGCATGCTGTTTCCAGAGGTTATTTTTTCTAGATGTTCGTATAGCTGTGCTAGTTTTAAAAAAAGCATTTTTTTCATTCATTCACCAAAAATTTTCTTTCATGATGCAAATCTGAAATAAAGTCTTTTAATTCAATTATTTTAATATCTGCATAATTGTTTTGCATTTTTATTTTTGCGCGAACAACTGTTCCTTTTGGCAGTATTGTTTTTGTTATGTGGCAAAACATGTAGTGATGCCCATTAATCGGGTGCAATGCTATTGCAGAGTATTCTGTGCAGTCTTTTTGCCCCCAAATTGATTTTGCATTGTCGTCATAAATATCTGATTGCGCATCAATTATGACGTCCGCTGTTGTTTCTTCTTTTGCAGAGTATTCTTGGAATAGTTGATTGCTGAATTTTTTTATTGCTGTTAAATATTTTGTGTTGAGTTTTTTGGTTGAATTACAGCTTTGGCTGCAGGGGTAGTGAAATATGAAAGGGAATTTTTTATCCTGTTCTTTTATTTTTTTGTAGAATTGGCAATATGTGTATTTTTGTTTTATGTATTGTATGTCGTGCTCTTTGCTGTATTCTTTAACACAGCACGCAGGATATCCGTAAAGTTCGCCTGCAATTTGGTCTGCTTTTTCGTGTTTTTGCTGTCGCAATAATTTTTTGTATTCGTGGAATTTTTTTTGCGCATTTTTTGTTCTAAATAAATCATACCCATACCAAATGCCTTGTATTTCCCACTTGATTATGTTGTCTTTTATTTGAGTGATTTCTTCATATGATTTTGGCTTTCCTGTTTCAAATATTATTTTGTTGTGCTTGAGATGGTTTTCAAAGTGTGCTTTTTCTTCCAAATTTTTTGGATTTATTTTAAGAACAACGTAAGTGTTAGGTTTTGCGCCAACAGTAAATAGCACAAGCTTTAGTTTTTGCAGCATGTCGAGCCCTTTTGCTGTTTGTGCAAATTTAACTAGTTGTGTGACTTCATCCATTAATGCCTCTTTTGAGAATATACAGAATTTTGGGTATTTATAGTTATCCGTAAAATAGTGCGCCAGGGCAGGGAGTTTCAACCCAACAGTGAGCAACCGAAAGGTTTTTGAACCCTGAAGCCTTTTTCAGGCACAGTTGCTTAGACTGCCGCCATACCGGATTAGGCGACCCTGGCGGTTGTTTTTATTTTACTTTTCTTAATATGTGTTTTGCAGAAAAAAGTCGTAAATTTATGCTAAAATCGAAAATTTTTCGGTTGTTTTAAAATTTAGGAGCAGATGTGAAAAGAATAATTGAGTGTACAGAGCGTGACAAGTTGATTTTATTGCTTGGTGCGTTTTTGCAGAATTTTGTTAACTTTATGCGTGATAATGGGATTGAATTGCGCGAATTATCTTCTGTTCAAGAATTCAGCAAGCTGTTGCCTTAACTAAGGTAAACTTTTTTGTATTCTTCAAAGAAATTTGTGACCATGTCTGAAAGCCTGTTTTTTACTTTTTGTGATTCAAGAATTTTTTTAACTTCTTCATGATTTGTGTTGTTGGTTCCGTCTTTTTCAATTTTATTTGTTATGCAAGACATTCCAACGCATTTTATTCCTCGATTTCTTGCAACAATTACTTCTGGTGTTGTTGACATTCCAACAGCGTCCGCGCCAAATCCATCTTTGAATGCTATGCATTCGCCTTCTGTTTCATAATTTGGCCCGGTTACTGCAAGATACGTTCCTTCTTGTGTGTGGAGTTTATTTTCAGATGTTTTGCTTGAATCAAGTAATATTTTGCGTAGTTGTGGATCATATGCTGCATTCATTGGTTGGAATCTCCACACTTTTTCATCTGTGATTGTTTTAAAATCACGATTTCTGCCAAGAAGCGGAACAGGGATTAAATTGATGTGGGTTTTGAGCACCATCACGTCTCCAACAGAATATGCTGGATTTAGGCCGCCTGCGGCATTTGTTGCAAAATAGTTTGGAACTTTTAACCCTGCAAGAACATGCACGGGGAACACAACTTGCAGAATTCCTGTGTTAAATGGCTCATCTGCAACTTCGTAATAATGTTTTCTTCCTTTAAGGCCAATTACTGGCACGTCTTTTATTTTACCAATTATTAGTTTGCCTTCATGCCCTTCTACTGTTGTTTTTGGAAAGTTTGGGATTTCATTGTAATCAAATATTTTCGCGTCTTGTATTTGTGCTGCCAAATCGCCTAGGCCTGAGCCTAGAACTATTCCAAATTTTGGCTGGATGCCTTGAAGTTTTGAGTGTAGGTAACCAACTGTTTCACCAACTTTTTTTTCATAATTTTGTTGGTAATCAAGAGCGCGTTCTAATTTTGCAAGTGATGACATGTGTTTGAGAAATCAATGAAGTGTTTATATATTTTTCGTTAACTAAAAGCTTAAAAGCAACTGTCGTTTATTTTGTTTCATTGGGCCTATAGTATAGCTTGGATAGTACGACCGGCTTCGGACCAAACTTTAAGAAAGTTTGATCAAATGGCAGGCATAAAGCCGCCCTAAGGAAGCTACCGGTAGACAGGGGTTCAAATCCTCTTAGGCCCGTTCATCGGATGGCTGCAAAAAAATTAACTGGTTTAATTCGTTCAGGTGAGATTAATTTTATTAGCAACGGCTCAATTCTTGATGTTAATGTAAAAAATTATGGTAAGTATGGCAGCAAAATTATTGAGCATCTAATTGGGCAATGCAATTCAACTGTGACTGTTGCAGGAACTGGTTTAGAGTCTTATTTGCTTCGAAAAGAAGGTCTTTGTGAAATGACTGATTTTCTTTTAGGCATGTGGATTGTTGGCAAACACAATAATTTGTTTCACGTTAATGCAGATATTGAGCGTTTAAACAAAAATTATTTTGTGCCTAAAAAACAAGAAATTGTTAATTTCGCAGGAACAGGTAAGATTGATGTTAAAAAATGGCTGCCTAAAATGTCTGTGTTTGAAAAAGATTGGAATTTTGCTTTGTGTTCTGCTTTTGGCGGCTGGATTGGTTATTCTGGTTATGAATGGCCTATTAATGAAGTGGGATTTGGTTATGAAGTTGCAACGCATGCAAAAACTTTTGTGATAGGAACGCAAGAGCAGCTTGACAGATATTTTTCTTATCGTGATTTAATTTCTGATGTTTATTTGAAAAAAGATATGGAATCAATTCTTGTTGCATTTGGAAGAGTTGTGCCTTGAGTTACAAACTAAGTCCAAAAATAGTTCTAAAAAAAAGATATCCTGTCAGGAACAATATTATCGCGTTAAAAATAACAATTAACCAAGACAATTTTATTTCTATTGCATTTCCAAGTATTGCGCAATTTTTAATTCCTCCTCTTTTTATTCGCGCAATCAAAGTGAATAGCACAAATATTAATTGCAGCAGTGTTGCAAATAATAGTACAATTAGGGGGTAGCTTTTCGTGAATAAAAGTATGCCTAAAATAATTTCAAGTGGCGGGAGCAAATAAGAAATTAATTCTGCATTTAATTCTGATAACATTCTATAATGTTTTATTAGAAAATAAAATCCCTCGATGTTAAACATTTTTAGTGCGCCACACATAAAGTAAAATACGCTCAAAAGCATTCTAATTGTAAATTCAGGCGATAAATCAGTAAATCCGGCAATCATTGGTTTTATTTTGTATTATGAGAATAAATAAGTTTCTATAGCGCAACACATTTCTCGTCGGTAGGTTTGTTTTAAAAGAAAATAATTGGTATTTTGGTTACACACTAAACACAAACTTTTTAAATGCCATCTTTTTCAACCTGCCATTATGGCATTATTTGAGCATTTAAAGAACAATTGGGAGCTTACACGAGATACAAAAGAGCTCTGGCAGAAAAGAATGGTTGCTTGGCGCAGAGAGCCTGTTAGTTTGAGGCTTGAGCATCCAACAAGGCTTGATCGTGCTCGTGCTCTTGGTTTTAAGGCAAAGCAAGGTGTTTTTGTTGTAAGACAAAGAGTTTTAAGAGGCGGCCATGAGCGTCCTGATATTAAAGGCGGAAGAATGCCAAAGAATTCTCGTCAGAGAATGGAGCTCAGAAAGAATTATCAGCTTATTGCAGAAGAGCGCGCAAATGTTGAATTTCCTAATTGTGAAGTTTTAAATTCATACTTTCTTGCAAAAGACGGAAGACATTATTGGTTTGAAGTAATACTAATTGATCCACAAAATCCTTCTGTTGCAGCAGATCCAAGGCTTGCAGGATTTAGTTCAGGCAAGCACCGTGGCAGAGTATTTAGAGGATTAACTTCAGCAGGCAGAAGAATGCGTGGCTTGTTGTGGAAAGGCAAAGGTGTTGAAAAAGCACGCCCAAGCAGACGCAGTCACGATCGCAGATTATAATTATTTTTATTTAGTGAACTATAGTCTTAGTGGCAAAAAGGAGGTTTGACTATGGCTAAAGCCAAAAAAAAGGTATTGAATAAAGAACATAAAGAAGAAGGGCACAAAGACCCTGCAAAGCATGAAGAAGAAGCTGATGAAGAAAAGCATGAAGCTTATGAAGAAGTTGATGATATTAAACAGTTCTTGTCAGAAGAAGACGAAGATTTTGATGACGACACTGAAGGCGACGGCACAGGCGGTGACGCAGAGAATTTTGGTGAAGAAGTTTAGGTGTTATTAATGAAGTTTTTTTCTTCTTTGTTTTTTGTTTTCATATTTGTTTTTCCTTTACTTGTTTTTGCTCAAGAACAAACTGTTGAGTTGAATGCAGAAATTTCTGATTCCGCAAAAACTTTTAGCTGGCTTTATTCTGAGAATACAAAAAGTTTAATCGTTGGAATAAGCATAACTATTATGACAATTCTTATTGGGGTTGGATTGTATTATTTAATAAAGTTGGTTTATTAAAATAAAAAAATTATTTTCCTTTATAGCCATAATCTGGGCGAATTTGAGTAATTTGCAAGCCTCTTTTTTGCAATGATTGCCTGTATATTTCATGCGTATCATACAAGTAAAGTTCGCGGATATTATTGCGTTGTGCAAGCCTTTCTTGGATTGATTCTGCGTTTATTGGCGTTTCTGCAAGCCTTCTTAATTCTTGCAAGGCTAAACGTCCGTTTGATTCTCGCACCATTTGAGGCAGCATGTCTTGCCTGTATGCGCTTATTCCGTTTGTTATTAAATCTGCGGCTTCT
>ORJL011039628.1_pt1 | contig 18390 bp, 12 predicted proteins | sample 1779941 | NCBI WGS metagenome assembly ORJL01 (sample SAMEA104232317, study PRJEB22302) | groundwater metagenome | biome: forest; feature: aquifer; material: groundwater | place: USA | collected 2011-08-07 | depth 5.8 m | reverse complement strand
TCTTTATTTATAAATGTTTCTATAAATGCATTTTAAACTATCAAAATAAGAAACATTTAAATATTATATTGTTGTAGAAAAAATATGGAAAAAGAGAAAGCTCAATTAATGTTTAAGTTAGCATTTTCAAAGAAAAATTGGGGAGCAAAATACGATAGGTTAGAACATTTCAAAAGATTTCAAAATTTAGATAAAATGATAAAAGAGTTAAATAAAATAGGATGGTTATTGATAACAAAAAAGCCAGATTATACTGGAATCTCCTTAAACACTCAATTCAAAAAAGAAATTATTGAATTTATTGAATTGCACATGCCTGAAGTAAGAGGATGGATAAAATAATCAGCATCCAAAATTTCCCTAATCATAAGTAGTAAGGATAATTTAAAAATTTTCATTTTTTGTTAATCTATGCTGCTCGAAATAACTCTCGCTTTCATTCTAGGAATTCTAGCAGGAACATTCACAGGCCTCTTTCCAGGCATTCATATAAATTTAATTGCAGCTATACTTATAACTCTGGCTCCTTCTCTGTCTTTCTTGCCAATAATAGCTTTAGTAATATTCATAGTATCTATGTCAATTACACATACATTTACAGATTTCATTCCATCAACATTTCTAGGCGCTCCTGAAGAAGATACTTTTCTATCTGTTCTTCCAGCGCACCAGCTTCTTTTGAAAGGCCAGGGCTATAAAGCAGTTGTGCTTATGCTTTACGGCTCTCTTGTTGCCCTTCCCTTGATTTTAATTTTTGGATTAATATTTATCCTCTTCCTTCCTTATTTTTACGATTTAATAAAAGAGATAATTCCATTTATTTTAATTTTTATATCTCTTTTCCTAATATTTTCAGAAAAAGAAATAATAACCCCTCTGATAATATTCATTTTAGCAGGCTTTCTCGGCTTGCTAACATTCAATCTTCCTGTAAAAGAGCCTTTGCTCCCTCTTCTTACAGGATTATTTGGAGTATCTTCTTTAATAATAAGTATAAAAAATAAGATTTCTCTTCCTAAACAAAAAATAACTCCTCTAAAAAAAATAAAAATTAAAAGAAAAGAATTTATAAAATCAACTTTTTCTGCCGCATTTGCAGCCCCTCTCTGTTCTTTCCTTCCAGGCATAGGTTCAGGCCATGCAGCAACAATTGCCTCAACCTTATTCAGGCAAAAAGATAAAGAATTTCTATTCTTAATAGGCTCAATTAATACTATCGTAATGGGCTTGAGTTTCGTAACAGCTTATTCAATTGAAAAAACAAGAACAGGCTCTGCAGCTGCAATAAAAGAGCTACTGAATGTAATTTCATTTTCCAATTTAGTAATGATAATAGCAACTATCTTAATTTCAGGAATAATCTCTTTCTTCCTAGCAATCTACCTTTCAAAAGTATTCGCAAAAAACATTTCAAAATTCAAATATTCTAAATTATCTTTAGCAGTTATCTTTATTCTAATATTAATGACTCTTGCTCTCTCGCATCTTTTCGGCCTTTTAGTTTTAGTAGCAGCCACTTCTTTAGGCATATTTGCAATACTTTCAAATGTCAGAAGAATAAATTTAATGGGCTCTCTTCTAGTCCCTTCTATTGTTTTCTATCTTGTTAATTAAAATCCAAATAATCTCTTAAACCAGTCAATAATCTTCTGAATTAAACTACCACTAACACATTTATCATTAACACAAACATTACTCTTACATTCAAAATTATTGTCGCATTGTTCCTCTGGAAATTTTTGTTCAAGGAGTACCTTATCAAATGAACAATACTTTCCATCATTTCTTAATCCAATATTTCCACATCCATCAAAAGATGGGCAAACTGGAAATTCACAATTGGGAAGTTCTCTTCCTACTGAACTGCCGTCTGGACAAACTTTCAAATCCATAGGACAAATGCCAGTATCATTAAATCCCTCGTCTCCTTCATACACTAATTTATATCGTGGAGAGTTCGTATTGGCAGAATCAAATAAGTTAATAATACTACCTTTACTAATTTCTTTTATTTTTGTTAAATCAAACTCTAAGGTGTTCTCCCAAAGTCTCATACAATCTGTACCAACAGCGCTATTATCAAGTATGAGAAATAGATTAACTTTAGAGGGATTAGATTTTAAATAAGAACCATCCCATATTAGTTTAAAATCCTGTTTTTTATCTTTGCATCCACCATAAGTAACATCAAGTTTTAAGATATTTCCCTCAATTCTAACATTGAAGATTCCTTCATTATAGGAATCGTAATTCTTGTAGTCCCCTATAACAATATCAGAAGCCGCAGAAGCAGATGCTACCAAGTTAAGCCCAACTAAAAAAATTATTCCAAACAAAACAAAGTATATCTTTGCATCTTTCATAACTTTATTTAGAATATATATATATAAAGCTTTTCAAGACTTCAAATTAAATTGAACAATCTCTTAAAACCACTTCCCAAAAAATCTCTTATCCACAAGCCTATTCATTCCTTAACACTTCCAGGTTTTTTAAATGAGATAAATAAGACCCATTCGGCTCGCTCGGCCCCATATACTTATACATCCCATCCATAAATTTAAAAACCTGCCCTCGCCCATCTATCACAGTACCATCATCACTAATCTTTCCTAAATAAAAAGAATATTCTGGCGAAGCAAAAAAATAAGTACCATTCTCTAAACTGTAAATCTCCATTCCAAACTGCCCCTCAACAGTATGATTAGAACTGAACATGCCTACTTGTCGAATAACATATTTTCCATTAGGGCTCATTAAAAGACCGTATCTCTGAAGACGTGAACATATTGAATGAGGATTTGTTACACGCATTACCTTTCTATTATAAACATCAATAAAAGTATTGCCAGCAAAAAAAATGTCTCCAGACTCGCTAAAACCATAAAGATAAGCATAACTCGTCTCAAAGTTAGAATATAAAATTTTTTTGCTTTCCCAATCCACCAAATAAATTCCTGCTAAATTTTTAAGTCTATATCCATGCTCTGTCCTTGCTAATCTTTCTTCAAGTTCTTTACTATAATTTACTAAATTTTCAAAACCTAAATATAAAATTTTTCCATTGGGGGATAAAGCTAATTCAGATAAATTTCCTAACTCTCTCGGACTTGTTCCAATACCTATTCTAAAAATAGCTTTTGTCGAATTTGTAGGATCTAAAAGAATTTTAGCAACAGAATCACTACTTACAACACCTTTATAAAATTCTTCTCGTAAATTCTTAAATCTCTCAATTTCCTCTTTATTTTCATACCTCGCCTTTTTAAATAAAAAATCATATTCTTTTTTTGGAATAACGTTCCCTTCTCCTTCAACTACTACAAAATTATGAGTATCATAATCGTACATCTTCCGGCCATTTTTTATCCCCATACTATCAATCTCACCAAGATAAGACAATATTCTCCTAAAATCCTTTTTTTTATATAATTTAGTCATCATTCGACAATACAGTTTCTTTCCATCTCTAGATTGAAAAAAAGAATCAATCCCATGACCACTAAGATATACATTCATATGGGTAAATTTATCCTCATTCACCGGCCAATCCAAAAAAATAGAGTCTTCAATAATACTTTCCAAACTAAAAGGATCTGATTTTAGAAATTTCGCTTTCCTGATTTCAATTTTCAAATAAGGAATATCATAAACTGTCTTTTGTTCTTTGGAATCTTTTATTTCAGTTACAAAGATATTCTTCTCAGGTTTAGTTGATCTTTCATCACTAACCTGTGCCAATGAAGAACTTACACTTAATAATCCTCCTGCCAAACTCAAAATTATTCTTTTCAGCCCCATAAACCTATAAGCATAACCTTATATATAATAATTACTATGTTTTATTTTATGCTTCTCAAAACCACTTTCCAATCATTTCTTGCTTTTCTTTTTCCTTTCCAAAAATAGATTGAATATGCATTTCAGTTAATTCAAGACTCTCCAAGAGATAAGCGCTAACTCCGAAATTCCTAGCAAGTTCCAAAGCTTTCTGCATGTATTTCAAGATGCTTCCTTCAGAGATAGTAAATATTAATCTTCCTCCGCATTTGCCGCACTTTCCCCCTAGAGGCGGCCTTCTGTATTTATTATTGCATTGCACGCATCTAAATATTTGCATAGAAAATTTTCTTAAATTACCTCTAGTATCTCTTATAAAATGCCTTTCAATAGTTAATCTGGCAACGTCTCTTACATCCACAGCCCTCAATTTACCGCAAAGTTCCATCTGCTTGTTAACCTTCTCATCCATAGTTGGCAAAATCTTATATGAAGAATTTGTAACCCCTGAATTAATATCCTTGCAATTATGAGTAAAATTAATGTTGCTAAATACATCTCCTCCAGCTTTCAATCTTGCTTTAACTGTTTCTATAGTTTTGCATTCGCTAGAATGTTTTTTCTGTTCAGCCATTTCATAAAGTTCAAGCGGATATTTTCCCAGCTCTAAATCTAAAATCTGGTCATCTACATCCCCCGCCCTTATAGCTGTATTTAATACAAGTGGCGCATCTTGAGTTCCTCCTCTATGAGCAGGCAAGAACTTCCTTGAAAAATTTAAAAGTAAATCCATAAGCAGCATGATAGCACATTCATCGCCGTCACAATTATGTACTAATATATCATTAGCAAAAAAATTATGTTCAGAGGCTACATTAAAACAATAACTTGCCTTTTCTTCAGTTCTCTCAATTCTTTTAATTTTAGGATAGATATAATTCTCATCAGAATCTATCCTCATTCCATAGACTTTCCCGATATTTTTACATAATTTATTTAAAATATCATTTTTTCTCTTAGAAAGAAATCCTATGTGTTTCCTAAACTTATCAATATGATTAGATAATATGCTTATTTTAGTTATTTTGAATTTAGGAATAGCCCTGTTCTTTCTTATATAAAATTCTCTAACTCGTGGCCCAGGCTCTTTCTCATAATCATAAAACTTAGTAAATATTCCAAACCGTGATAAAACAAAACTCAAGTCATGTTTTAATCCCTCGCTTACGCTATCGCAACATACTCTATAATCGCTTAAGCTAACACTGCCATCTCCCTCATAATAACCTCTTAATAAAGCTGCAATTTTCTCTTTCTTTAAGTTCAAAAAAATACTAGGAATTCTTTTATTCTGAGCTCTATTCCCGCAGTCTAAAAATTCCTTAAATAATTCATAAACAATTCTGGAAGAGAAAGTTATAGCATCTTCTCTTTCGTGAGTTGGTTTTAGATTAAAACTAGAAAAAAATACATTTCTAACAAATTCTTTAACTTTTTTTCCTGCAATAGAAATCTGATAAAATCCTTTCTTAGAATCATTTTTCCTACAATGCCCTTCTGCGATATAAAGCCCTATAACTTCTAATAATTCCTTATTCAAATTAATCCTAATTGGTAAATCAACTTTATCTCGCTTAATCGCAATCTTTACTGAAAATGGCAAATCTTGTAAACTTTTTCCATGCCTCTCTAATATCTCTCTTACAAGCTTTATCGGAAAACTATCTCTAAAAGAAAAATTCTCATATTTATTTACATTTTCAAATTGAGAAAGATACTTCTTAACGCCTCTCAACATAACATTATCTTTCTCTTTAAATATTTCAGGCAAGAATATTTCACCAATATCCCTTTCTTCAATTTCCTTCTTATAAGATATCATTAATTGATCTCCTTCCCTTAATTCACTAGCTCTCTTTTCTACTTTGCCCTTAACATATAATTTATGGTCTTCAGTCAATTCAATTTTTCTTCCATCTTCAAGATTTAATCTAAGCATTTCCCTAGAAGAATGTTTTGTAACTTCCAATATTTCTCCTTCTCCAGGATTGCTCCATATAGAAATATTATTCACTTTTTTCGATAAAGTGCCAAATATATCTACTTGCTTGTCTGGCTTTATTTTCTCAATATAGTCTCCTATCTTGACAATTTTCCATCCCCCATTCTCCCTAATAGAAACATAATTTTCATATCCTAAACAATCTCTCCTCATAGCGGCATGCATATAAGGGCTAGCTAAAAATCCCTGCGTTTTTGAGAAGCCTATTATTCTCCCAACAGTCGCAGTGCAAATATGTGGTGCTATGCAAACAACTAAAATTCCAAGCAAGTCTTCTTTCTTTTTTATATTAAAATGTCTCTCAATTCCGTAAAGTTTCTCTAATTCATCATCAATAAAATTAGCTACTTTAAAGACAACATCGTCAGCTTTTTCATCCAAGCCATCTGGGCAAGATGGAAGAATAATATCGTGTGGAAATAAGCATAAAATCTGCTCATCTGTAATTAACTTCTCCCCATAAATATCTTTCTCGTATCCTAGCTCTTGCAGTTTTTCAACTTTTGTATTTATTTCTTTAGGCTTGAAATGAGTAATAACCATCTCAGTCATGTCATATCTAATGGTGCCATCTTTATTTACATTAAGCCCATATTTAGCCCGCAATAATCCTTTCCCAAGATTCTCACAGCTATGGTCTTTATTGCTTGTCCCCCTAACTCCTTTGACAATTGGAATTTCTTCCCCTCTAATGCCTAAAAGTTTCTTTGCATTCTCGTAATAAGCCCTTATGTCTATTCTTTTCTCGCTGTATTCTCTTCCTTCTTCTTCAATTTTTTTGCAAAATTCTCCGCAATTAAAGCACTTTGGATAAACTTGCTCTTTTCCGCATTTGCTGCAATAAAAATTAGGGAATTCAGCTTTCACGCTTCCATGCTCCATAGCTGCTTGAAAGCTCCTTAATCTTCCCCCTTCTTCTCCAACAGGAAATAAAACATGCGGGCTTCCAGCAAGCTTTCTTAATTTAGCTTTTTCAGGCCTTCCCATTCTAGCCCCAATAAAAGTTCCACTCTTGTCCTTAATTCTAGCTTCACACAAGCTATTAACAATTTCAAGGACATCCCCTTCCTTAATTTCTATAATCTTTTCAATTTTACTCTTAAGCTCATTGAAACCAATTCCCAAATTAAACAATAGCGCCTTACTGTCCTTTTCACTCAAAATAACATGTTCTATAGAAACTCTATGCTCACAACCAATTAATTCAAGCGCCCTTTTTCCACTAGCAAACTTTTCCTTATCTACTTTAGAATAAGGCAAAATTAATTTGTCCTCTCTAATATTTCCGTGTTTGCTCCACTCTAATAATCCAGAAAACATAGAATGCTCAATTTCTTTCCAAAAATAAATATATTCAGGATGTAAGGGAATTTTATATTTTCTTGAAAATTCAACAGCTTCTTCAAAGCTAACATTGAACTTATCAACATTTTCTTTCCCTTCGCTCGCCTTCTCCAATTCAAGCTCCCACCATTCTTCCACATAAGCTGGAGTAAGCAATTCGTAATTTCTGTTTCTCACATCTCCAAAAGAGAATAAAATATCTCCAATATAAATTATTTCTTCAACATCATTATAAATTTTCTTAGCTTCACTAGCTTCTTTTATTTTTATAACACTCCCATCTTTTATTTTTACAATAGGCCCATCAATTTCGTCACAAGAGCTTATCACGCAGCCCTTTGTAGGCTTCTCAAGTTTAAGCTGTGTTCCTGCAGACATAAATCCTCCTGAAATAGCCATGGTTGCAGGATGCACTGACACAGCAGAAAATCCACTTGTCCTGCTTCGCCCATATCTAAATCTAAATCCTCCCGATCTAGAGGGATGGCTAAAAACAGGCCTTCCTGCAACAAGGTCTTTTATATAAGTCGGCTTGCTGTCTTTTTTGCCCGTGTCTTTTTTGCCCTGCTTAAACTTTTTAATGTATTCATCTAAAAATTCCCAGCCAGTGCACTGAAAACCTCTTGCCTGGACTCTTTTCCATAAGCCAAAGCCCTTTTGCGCTTTCTGTGCTAATCCTTCAGAAAAAATCAAGCACATTCCTCCTCTAATATAGCTTGTATGAACTCTCGGCAAGTCCTTATAGTTTGAAACTTCTCTATCAGCAGTTTTTTCTCCATCAATCTGTATTGGAATGTTCCTCGCTAAAAATTCAATTTCAGCCTCGCTAGGCAAATATTGAAGATTATTTACCCTTTCATGATAATCGTAATTTTCAGTGACGTATCTCTTAATTTCATTTTCATCTGGGTCGTATTTAGCAAAGCCAAAAATCTCTCTCAAATAATCTATTAGCATTAGCACCATGCAAGAAGCTGTTGTTCCTGCGCTTCTTATTGGCCCAGAAAAAAGAGCAATGAAATAATCCTCTCCTTTTTTAGTTTTTCCAAGCCTGATTTCAGTAAATCCTTCAATAGGCGAGCTTACAACTCCAATAGTTATATAAGAAAATCCAACTCTTATTCCAGCGTCTATTGCTTGCAGCAAGCTTTCAAATTTGCAGAACTTTTCCTTGGCAATTTCTTCAGCAATCTTGAATGCAACAGCAGGCTCAAGAGGCCCGTATTCTTTTTCCAGTTCCTCAATTCTATTAATAACTTTCCTGTCCAGCTGCGGATAAATAACATTAATCAATCCTACAGCCTTCTCTGCAAGTGTAGTGGCTATGGGTATTTCAACTTTAGCCACAGGGTCAATGCCAACAGCCTTTGCCCTTCCAGCAATTTCAAATTCCCGCCCAACCCCTATTTTTATGCTTTCAAAATACTCTTTTGTTTTCATTTTTCTTTATTCCCCTTGGAAAAATGAAAACTCAAAATCAAGGATTTTATTGTATTCATTCCTTTTTTATATGGCTGAACTATAAAAGCATTATTGCACAAATTAGTATCTTTTCCGTATATTAAAAAATACTTTAATTAACTCTTTCTATATAATTAATTCAAGAATAAGAATTACTAGTTTTAATGAAAAAATACGCTAGAGTTTAAAACCTAATAAAGAGAAAATCCAAGCCCCTAATAAAAAATACGCTAGAGTTAATAAGCTAAAAATTAGCCCTACCACAGCAAAATTCTTTCCTTCTAATCTATGCTTCTTTATTATAGACAAAGAAATTATCTCAAATATCAGTGAAATTAACGAAATAGCTAAAAAAGAAATAAACCAAAGCAAATTAAACCCGGAATAACCTATCCAGAGTAGCAATAAATATGTTACAATTGGCAACAACGACAGCACAAAACTCCAAACAGCCAACTTGCTTCTCATAAAAAGAATAACTAATTCACCTTTATAAGTTTATCTTCAACTGTCAAAGTCCAATATTCTTCTAATCGCAGAAATCTTTATATAATAAAGTTCCTAACAATAAATATGACTAGATTTACATATCTTAGACCACCGACAAATTATTCCAACCAGCAACTTCATAGTATGTTCATGGAATTAATGAAACCTGAATTTAAGACAAGAGAAGAAATTTTAATTCATGCCAGAAGAACATTGGCCCAAAATATTAGTAATTCGGGAATTTCTTTAGAAGAGCTTACCGAAAACACTGCCGAATTACAAGAACAATTAAGAGGTCATAAACCGTTTGATTTTTATAGTTTCAATGAACCTCATTTTATATTGGGAAAAAACTTTGATGAATGTTTTCCTTATGATTCTGATGTGCCAGTTTCCAAATATCAAGAAATTCATAAAAAACTATTTGGCAAAGAACCAAATTCAGAGCAAGACTCCTCTGGCAGATTTTTTGTTAGGCTTTATTTACAAGAGAAATTTTTTGAAGAGTAAATATTAAGCTGCCAAAACCCTTCTCCTCTCAACACATTAATCCTTATAAATCTAAAATAATCAGGATAAATATGATTAAAACTCTATTTAAAAAACTAAAGGAATTTGCAGATTCAGAGCCAGATATAGTTGCATTGTCCAGAGGCTATGACGAAGAAAAAGGAAGCACTGTATATTACTTTATAACAAGCAATAGGCAGGATTTTTCAAATTTATTAAAAAAGTTACTGATTTAGAATATCAGATATTTGAAAATTCTGAAAAAGAAATTTCATTAGATGTCTGGCCAGAAGAAGCAACAAAAGAAGGCTTTTTAGGAAAAGAAATATATAGAAAAAATTTATTTGCTAGTGCTTAATATAAGGAATACTAAAAAACAAAACTCTTCTCGTCAGTTTCCTAAATACTACTTTCCCCCTATTTCTTTTCTCAGAATTTTAAGAATTTCTTCACCACATTTATTCCAAAAATCCAAAATTTCTTCCGTTTGATATATTGAAGTCCTAAAACCTCTATAATTTACATCATGTCTTGTTTTTTTGAATCTATCAAGCGAATTTAATTTAATTTTATCTTTTATATCAAATTCTTTAAGTATCTCAATACTTGCTTCGTGATTCCCGGGTTCAAAACCGAGAAGTCCCCATTTTGCATCCCCTAATTGCCTAATAGATTCGTAAATTTCTCGAAAAATTAAAGTTGCTGTATTGTCATTTAAACTAATTGTTTTAGTAACTTGAACATTTATATCGGCAGAATTTATCACTGATTTAATCTTTTCTAAATCCTTCTGCTTATTGCGTAATGCCCCTGTCTTAAGCCAATTATCAATATATTCTTTTTTCATTTTTTTACTTCTAAAAACCCCCACAATAAAATGCCATTTGCAATATTATTAAATACCCCAATATCTACCTTTTCTCTATTAAACAAATGTATTTGTATCTTTCTCCTTATAATTTGTTCAAACTCAGTTAATTCTCTTAGTCCAATAATTTTATAATCTTCGGTTTCACTAGACTCTATGGCAATATCAATATCCGAATTTGATAAATCTTCGCCCTTTCTAAAACTACCAAACACAATTACTGCTTTAGGATTCTTAAAAAAATCAACAAGGAATTCAACTAGTCCGCTTTTATATATAAAGTTTAAATTATAAACTATTTTACTTCGAATATAAAGCCAATTTGTTTGATTTGCTTTTATTCTCCATATTTTACTTAATTTTTCAATATCTATCAATCCTGCTTCTTGAAACTCGTCCAGGATTCCGCCTATGTTGGCTTTTGCAACACCTGCCTCTCTTGCTAACTCGCTCAAACTAAACTCCTTTTCAGGATACCTAAATAAGATTTCAAGGATCTTATTTTTAGCAGTTTCTTCATATAACTTAAGATATTTTTTATGAACAATTGGTTTTATCATATAACCTATGTAATAAAACAAAACTATATAAATCTTTCTATTCTGAAAAATATCTCAATTAATCTCATCACCTGAAAAATCAAAAATCTTCAGCTCGCCTGTCTTCAAGTTAAAAACAGGAACTTTGGCAGGGTCAGGAATATTGCCAACTTTTTCTTCAAAGGGCGTTTGAGACTGCCAGCAGCTTCCAGTAATAATAAGTGTTCCATTATAATTTTCCACATCAAGCCTGTGCACTTCCCCTGTGCACAGAATATTAGGCACTTCATTTATGACAAGAGGATCAATTTCTGCATTTGGAATATAAACAACTTCTCCATGCACAGGAGCTAAATGCCTTCTCTTTAACATGTGTCTTACAGCTTTGGCAGGGCATCTATGTGCTTTCATGTCTCTCAATTCTTTAATTTCATTAATAAAGCTGTGAATGCTTGCCCCATGATACATCAAGACCTTAAACTCTTTTTCTTTCTCAAGTAATTTAACCATGCAAGGGTTAGTAACTAAAACAAGATTTTCAATTTCATAAAGTTCAGGAGCATATGTTTTTCCTATCAAAGGCTGCGGTTCAGCTACTCTAACTGCATCGTGCTGCCCAGGGCACATGAACATAGTGATGTCTTTAGGTATTTCTCTTAAATAAGAAGCTAATAACGAATATTGCTCTTTCATGCTTTTTAATTTTAAAACATCTTCTTGCCCCGGAAAAATTCCCACGCCATCAACATTATCTCCAACAAAGAAAATATACTTTATTTTTCTAGCTATGTTATCATCACTTTTGCTCCATTCCAAAAATCTTTTCAAATTATCTCCCAAATGCCTGTCACTGCCGCAATGCATGTCTGATAAAAAAGCAATACATATTTCTTCATCAAATCTAGTTTTTTCCATTAAAAAAGCATCAGGAAAGAAAAGCTCATGAATAAAGAGCATGTCTCTGTTTCCAGAAGCCTTGACTCCAACTATATCATCTAATTGCAATTCACTAGCTGTTTTAAAAAGCTCTTCGTTGTCTACCTTAACCAAGCCAACTATCTCGCCTGTTAAATCTTCTAATTTAATCATCATGTTCTTGTTTTTAGTAACTCTTTTTTCACTGACAATCCCTATTATGCTCAAGCTCTGTCTTTCCCCCCCTATCTTTCCAACACTCACTAAATTTTGCTGCAATTCTGGCCTCTGCATTAAAATTCTCTGCAAGCTCATGTAACGCGCCCTAAAATGGCTCACAAAATCTTTAACTTCTAATTTTTTATCTGTTTTTGTGTTAGCATAAAATATTTTATAATTCTGCAAGTTACTATTTTTAACTTCTGTTGTTTTCTCTATATTATTCTTTTGCTCTCCTAATTCTATAACTTCGCTTTCTTTCCTAACTTCCAAGCTAAGTCCTAATTTAAAAAAAGTCCTTTCAATCAAGCTCTTATCCTCTTGTTCAAGCTTTTTAACAACGCTATTGACAAATTCAACGTTTTTTATTAGTAATTTTAAAGTAATCATCTTTTGCCCAGAAATCCTTTCTATATTAAGCAAAAAATCCCTGGCAGACCCTTTATCTTGAAAAGACTCAATTAACTCAATAACTCTTTTTTCAAGTAAAAGCCCCCTCTCCCTAATCAGTTTTAAAATTTCTTCATCCATTTTCTTTTACATAAAAGTTTAGCTTAACTAATATAAAAGCATTGTTGCACAATTATTATATATTCTATAATTAGCAGCTCAATTTATCTTCAGTAACATCTGGTCCTGCATCAGGATATGGTATAGGCATCTGTCCGCTACTAAATAAAACAGTCAATATCTTAATAGCATCACCAAGATTAACAAGACCATCGTCATTTGCATCAGACGCCTTCAAGCAAGCAGGAATCTTTCCATCCCTGAATAAATAATCCAAAACAAAAATCGCATCTACAAGATCTACCTTGCCATTATCATCAGAATCTCCACGCATGAAATTAGTTTTATAAAAAGACGGTAATGAAAACTTATATTCAAGATTATTCCCTGAATCATCTTCTAAATAAATCTTTAAATCTACCACGCCAGAGTCAAATACAGGAAGAATAGCTAAATATTTTCCGTCACTTAAAGATAAAGGTATTTCTCCTGTTTTACTGCCTAATGAATAATATAGCTTAACAATATCAAGCTTTCCCCCCACAGGATCTGCACTTAGCACTATTTTGTTCATAGTGCTTCGAGATAATCTCTCGCAAGGTACGTCATTGCAGGTTATTTTAAGCATGTCTAAAGCAGGAGGGCTTTTCTCTTCAGCGAGAGTGTCAAATTCAGCTTTAACTTCTCCATTATATCTATCTAATCCAATGGCATAATCTCTTTTGAGATAAAATATAAACCGCCCATTTTCTATGGAACTTAGATATATGGAATCAGTAGAATAATAAGCATCTAATTTTCCTCCATATAGTTTACCTGTTTTTATCAATTCATCATTTAAATACAAAGAATAAGGCATATCTTCATGAGGGATTTTATCAAATCCTTGAGTCATAAAATACCATTGGACAAAATTCCGGTTTTGTTGTTTTGTTAAAACCTCAAGCTCATTATATCCCTCAAATCCTCTTTCAGTTACAGGCGTTACCTTTAATCTTCCCATCCAAAACTCTGGACCTAAGCCTAAGTGAACATCGAAGTTATCAGTTTCTTCTAATAAAGCCGCTGGTAAAGTTTCAGGCATAAAAATAAATTTCCCATGGAAAATATTGGTCAATAAAGTACTCTTTCTTAATTTTCCGTTAACTACCTCGAATAGTGGGGATTCTATCACTTCCTTATTTGAACCATCATCTACTTTTGTTGAGAAATACCCTTCAGTTATGCTATTAGAATCTCGAAGGCTAAAAATCTTTGTTTCTCCAGATTTAACATCTCCTAATGGCTGGCTAAATTCTAAATTTTGAATTCGGATAGAATACACTGGACGGAACTGTTTGCTTTTAGTATGATAAGTAACTTTCAGATCTTTATACTCTTCCGGTTTACTTCCTATTTTAAAACTGCTTTTTGGTCCGTTTACTACTCCAGAAGCGATATAGGTCGGATAGTAAGAATTATCTATAATATACCGATATTTATAATTATCTGGAAGGTCTGTAAATTTTCTAAGCCTTTTATAAAAATTGCGATATGTCTGCTCTGATATTACCCCGAACTCGTTTTCTAAAGAGATAATAGTAGATAAAGAATTTATTTCTTTTCCGTCTTTGTCCATAAGCTCTGTTTCTAAATTGTTATCAGCTTCATTAAAATCAACATTAAAAGAATTATATCCATCAACCATCATCTCTTTAATATAGTCCACAAAATAATCTATACTGCCAACTCTTTGATAACCTCCTAAAATTAAATCCCTATGTTTAGGTTCATCAAAATAAAAGACCATAGAGTCTTCTTTTACAATGTCAAAACAATTATTTCCGTTATCATCTTTAAAGCAACTATACTTAAGATCTATCAAAGGATTATTAACAAAATTCAGCTGTAATTTGTAGTATTTAAAAAAACTAAATGGAATCTCTATGCTATCCAGCCCTGATTCTAAAATGATCTTTCCGTAATAGAATCCATTAGGCAAATTCTCATTCTTAATTGAAACAGAAACATCTAAAGTTTTTGTTTCGCCAGGTGCAAAATTCAGAGTATTTATAGATAATATAAAATTATTTGACAAATCTCTTTCTCGGGAAATTTTACCGTTAATATCTTTATATTCCTTTGATTCTATTCGTACATTATAAACCTGGGATGCATCAGTTCGCATGTTGGTCAATTGGACGCTAAATTTCTTCTCCCATAATGAAACGCTAGGCAAGAAAATACCTAGATCAATTTCTTCAGGGTGAATAAGTCTATGATTTAAATTAACTATAAAAGGAACTGCAAATGTTTTGCTTTGTGAAGAAAAAATTATTCTTCCTTCTTTTGGGTTGCTAGATATAATATCAGAGTTTATTTTCAAGTTTAGATCAAAATAAGCCTCGCCTTTGCCAGGGATATTAAAGTTTATTTGGCTAAAAGAAGAAGTTATTCCATTAGGTGTCTCGGCTTTAAGATTATATTTTAATTCTGTACTTTTTAAATTGATTATTCTATAACTCTGTTTTATTTCAATTTCTTTTTTAATCGGGTCTGCTCTTATAATCTCATTATAAGGCAATACTATGGATTCTAAATAGTTTGTTCCTATTTTTTCTAATGCAGCAGAAGCACTCACTAAGCCTTTCCCCTGCGTATTCGCATCATAACCCAAGTCAGATGCAGTTGACATCAGCATATCTTTAATTTCTTGTGGACTCCATGAATAAGCTTCTAATAATAACGCGGCAAGTCCGGATACATGAGGGGTAGCCATGCTAGTGCCAGAATACTCTTTATAACTATTGGACTCTTGCAAAATCCCTGGTATGCTGGATAATATATTAACTCCGGGAGCCACAACATCAGGCTTTGTAATAATTTCTCCTTTCCATTCAACAGGTCCACGGGAGCTAGAGCCAGATATCTTTAACGCTTTATCAACAGACCCTACAGTTATAGCCTTTCTTGAGGTTCCTGGGCTGTGTATGGTTTTGTCTCCTAATTTCGAACAACGACCAAATGTCGAACCTTGTGGACCACAATTTCCTGCAGCCACAACCGCAACTACCCCGTTATCAATAGCTCTATCAACTGCCAAAGACATTAAATCATCAGGATTCCCATTACCTCCAAGACTAAGACTAATTACATCAAGAGTATCATCGATATTGTCTTCTTCGGGGTCTATTCCATAAATATATCCATCTCCATCTAAATCAAAACTCCTCTCAATACCTGCAACAATATCGTCAGAGCTTCCATGACTTGAAGAATCAAGAACTTTTAAAGCGTAAAGTTTAGCGTCAGGTGCGACTCCTTTAACTTTGGGTCCATTCCCTGCTACAATCCCTGCTACATGTGTCCCATGACTATTATCATCATAAGGATCATTGTCATCATTAACAAAATCATAGCCGCCCATAACTTTGCCGCATTTTCCACCAAGAAATTCCTCTCTTTTACAACTCCCAAAATTTTCATGTGTATAATCAATTCCAGTATCAATTATGCCTATAGTAACACCTTTTCCAGTCACCAATGGCCAAAGAGCCTTATCAGCTCCTATTAAGCCTACTGACTCATCCAACAAAGCACGAACCTTAACTCTAGGATATACTGCTCTTACATCAGCAAGTTTTTTAACCTCTTCAACTTCTTCAAGTGTAAGCTCAAAAACTATAGCATTAAATACAATAGAAAAATCCCTTATAACAGAAAAAACTGGGCGCTCATTTCTTGTGTAGCGAAGGGAATTGACCGCATTTAATACTCTTTGTTTTGAATTTTCATGTGCTAATTTTAAGCTTTCTCTATAAATATCCAATTCCTGGCTTATTGTATCTTTTGGAGAAGGCTTATATTTCAAATCAGGAAGAAGTTCTTTTCTTTTTTCAAGTAAAGATTTATCTTTAAATTCAATTATATATGCAGAAGTTTCCCTATTATCATCAATGTCGAATCTAGATTTATCATTAGAAGGCAAAATAGACACAAAGTTGTTGCCCGAATATATATAGCCTGCTATTTCATCGCTATATCCGTTCGCTGTTTGCATAGAACTCAAATCAACAACTTCACCTGTATAAGGATTAGTATACTCAATAACAGCGTCTGGTGCTAATTGTATATAAGAGGAAGAAGCAGTTGGGCTTGGTGATGGAGAACTAATCTGTCCAAGAACAAAACTTGCCAAAATTATAACTAATAAAAAAGTCATTGCCATAAAAGCCAAAAACCTCTTTTCCATTAATTATAAGAATGTTTTATATTAATAAATATATCTAACAGCTCAAAGCTCAAAATTATCCTTCAAAATCTCTTTAGCCTTTTCTTTTACAGAAGGCGTAAGCATTAGCCTTATTTCTCTTGTTCTTCCTTGCCTTCCTTTGCTAACAACGTTAGCGTTTATTATTCCGAGCATGTCAAATTCAGCTATAATATCGCTTACTCTTCTTTGTGTAAGAATTTCGTTTTTAGTCTCCTCGCAAACACTCTGGTAAGCATTGAAAACGTCTCCTGTAAAAACATGCTCGCTTCTTGAAGCGTCAAGTCTCATAATAGCATATAAAACAAGCTGGAACTGAATAGGAATATTTTCAATTGTAGTAAGCATCTTATCTTTCTCTATTTTCTGGTTAGCTGTGTCTATATGTTTAAGTTCTATCTTCTTGAGCCCTTCTCTTTCAGCAAGCTCGCCAGCAACTCTTAGCAAGTCAAGTGCTCTTCTTGCATCTCCGTGTTCTCTAGCAGCGTAAGCAGCACATTTAGCGATAACACCATCTTCTAGAATGCCTTCTTTGAAAGCCCTGTCAGCCCTCTCTTTCAAAATATCCTGCAATTGCAAGGCATTATAAGGGGGAAATACAATTTCTTCTTCTCCTAAAGAACTCCTAACACGAGGATCAAGATTATCCATAAAAGTCAAGCTATTGCTGATTCCTATCAAGCTAATCTGTGCATTCTTAAGTTCGGAATTCATCCTTGTCAAAGTATAAATAAAATTATCATTGATTTTCTTGACAGCTTGGTCTATTTCATCTAAAACTAAGATAATAATTTGTTTTTTGTCATCAATCATTTCAATAAATTTAGAATAAACAACGTCAGTTGGCAGCCCTGTAGCGGAAATTTTTCCCCCTAAAGATTTTATCAGTTCAGCGATAATCCTATACTCCGTATCAGCTACTTTCTTAAGCTTGCAATTAATATAAATAAATTTTAAATTATCTCCTCCAAGCTGTTTAACTTTCTCAAGAAGCCTGTCTCCCACATGCTGCACGCTCAACGTCTTCCCGCTTCCTGTCCTGCCATATAAAAATAAATTGCTTACTTTTTCTCCCCTCAAAGCAGGAGCAAGAATAGAAGCAATGTTTTCCACTTGTTCGGCTCTATGTAAAATAACCCCTGGAATATAATTAGCCTGAACAACACTTTTATCTTTAAATAAATCTCCTATAACATAAGCTCCAAAAATTTTATCTATTTTATCCATTTTCCCCTCTTTTGCGCATAACAATAAAGAATATTATTGAAAACACTATTTAAACTTAATTATTCTAACCTATATTTCCACTGAAATTCCACTACAAAACAATAAAAACAAAACAAAAACCACACACCCCCGCTTCCACTCCAACAATCAAAAAGTCCTTACTTTTTTGTTTGGGACTTTTGGATGCTCAAAGTTCCCACGCACTTAAGTGCGTGGT
>ORJL010864327.1_pt1 | contig 18392 bp, 14 predicted proteins | sample 1779941 | NCBI WGS metagenome assembly ORJL01 (sample SAMEA104232317, study PRJEB22302) | groundwater metagenome | biome: forest; feature: aquifer; material: groundwater | place: USA | collected 2011-08-07 | depth 5.8 m | reverse complement strand
GCGCTCCTTTTTCTCCCGGCGGGGGCGCTCCACATGCAAAAAAGCCCTGGATTTCAAGGCTTCGATTAGTATCTCGTAACAGTTGAATGCCAAACGTGTAACTACCTATCCGTCAAGGTTGCTTAATATCTTTGGTTTCCTATCATTAGTAATAGGGAACCTGCGCGAAGCATCCACGCCTTGGCGCACTCACCGCACGGTGGATATCCCGTAGGCTACTACTCTGCTGAGACGACGGTTTGCCTCTCTGTTCCCTGCAAGTACACCACTCGACTGAGCCCACATCCGACTGAACCGGCTGAAAAGGAAGGTCGCCATGACCGTGAACATTCTGGTCGTTGCCGATAGCGCCCTCGTGCGCGAGGCCTTTGTCAACCTCCTGTCCGCGGACAACGAGATCCACGTGATTGGAGAGGCCTCCACCGGGGAGGAAGCGCTTGAAAAGGCGCGCTCCCTGGCCCCTCACATGGTCCTGATGGACCTGCCCACACAAGGGACGGACAGCGTCGCCATCGTCCGGCAGCTGGTCGGAGAGGTCCCCGATGTCAAGGTCATCCTGGTCGGCGCGGCCTCGGACGAAGACACCTTTGTCGAGGCTATGCGGGCAGGCGCTCGCGGCTATCTCAGCAGGAGCAACACCGGGACGACGCTGCTCGACCAGATCAAGCGGACCGCCGCCGGCGGCATCGCCCTCTCGGAGGCCATGATCACCAAGCTGGTCAACGCGCTTGCCAACAAGCAGGCTGTGGCCACCACCTCAGACCGCAGCCCTTCGGCGCGCGAGCGCGAGGTCCTGGCGCTCCTCTGTGAGGGCACGACCAACAAAGAGATCGCCTCGATCCTCGTGGTCTCGGAAAACACCGTCCGCGCCCATGTGCGTAGCCTCATGCAAAAGCTTGACGCACAAAACCGGACCCAACTCGCCATCTATGCCATGCACAACGGCATGGAACGGGAGAAGGAGGCATATCCCCGGCTCGCGGCGTCCGCTGCGGCCAAGACAGCCCTTCTCTCCAGCCCCCGGCCCGCGAATGGCCTCCTCTCTTCCCTAAGCAGGACAGCGATCCCTGCAAAATAGGCCCCGGGCCAGCCGCCGCTCGCCCCCTGGCGATGTGCGCAAGCCGGCGGCAATACACAGAGTTCGCATCGAATGAGTCGGCTTGGTGAAGACAACAAACCAACCCGAAAAAGAGGCACAGATGGTCATGGACATGACGGTGAGCGCCCGTGTTCTGGACGAAGAGCGCGAAATCGCAACGGCGGATGACCCGGAGACCGATTTTCTTTCCGACCTCATGGGCAAGGAAAGCCATCTCCAAGAGAAACAAGGCACGTCCGAGGACCCGCTTCGGTCATACCTCCAGGAGATCGGCAGCTGGGCGCTTCTGACCGCCCGCCAGGAGGCCGAGTTGGGCCGCGCCATTGAAGAAGGCCGCACCGCCCAAGGCCGGCTGGCCCAGGAGGCCCACGCGCTCTCCAGCGCCGAGCGCTCCGCTCTCCAGACCCTTGTGGCACGGGGAGAGACCGCCCGCGCGCACATGGTGGAGGCCAACCTCCGCCTTGTCGTCAGCATCGCCAAGCGCTACCAGGGGCGCGGCCTGACGCTGTTCGATCTCATTCAAGAAGGCAACATCGGCCTCATGCGCGCCGTGGAGAAGTTCGACCATAAGATGGGGTTCCGCTTCTCCACCTACGCCACCTGGTGGATCCGCCAGGCCATCTTCCGCGCCGTCTCCGATGAAGGCCACCCCATCCGCTTGCCCGTCCATATGGGAGAGGCCGCCAGCAAGATACGACGTATCGCGCACAGCCTCCTCCAGACCCTGGACCGCGAGCCGGAGCCGCAAGAGATCGCCGCTGCGGCGGGCCTATCGGAGGAGCGCGTGGTGCAGGTCCTGGCGGTCAGCCAGCAGACGGTCTCCCTCGACGCGCCCATGGGCGAGGAAGGCGTGACTCTCACGGAGTTCCTGGAGATGGAGGACGCCCCCACTCCCCTGGACCTTGCCTCCCGCAAAGTCCTCCGCGCGTCCATCTATGGCTATCTCGATCAGCTCAACGCCCGCGAGCGCCTCGTCCTGGAGATGCGCTTCGGGCTCAACAGCGACAAGGAACACACGCTGAACGAGGTGGGCGCCGCCCTCAACGTCACCCGGGAACGGGTCCGCCAGATACAGTCCGGCGCCTTGCGGCGCTTGCGAAAGACCGCGATCAAGGAGCACCTCAACGACCTCTTCGAATAAGAGGCGCTGACCGTCACCGGAAACCCTGTCCCAGAGGAATATGAGGGGGGGCAGGCCGATAAGTCGGCCTGCCCCCTCCTCTTGTCCTGTCCCGCCTCCCGCCGTTTGGCAAACAGGCAGACGTTTACAGATGCCGCGCACCTTGCTAGGATTCTGACAACATAAAAACCGGCCACTGCCTGGCTACCCTTACCCTCCCCGCTGTGGCAGGATGCTGGCCTTGAGGTGCTGCCCTTGGTTAACATGGCCCCTTCGTCACTCCCCGAGCAGGCCCTGAGCGACATGCGCGTCCTGGACCTGACGCACAACCTGACCGGCCCCTACGCCACCAAGCTCCTGGCGGACTACGGCGCGGACGTCATCAAGATCGAGCGCCCGGACGGCGACCCCGCCCGCACCATCGGCCCGTTCAAGGGTGACGACCCGCACCCGGAGAAGAGCCTCACGTTCTTCCACCTCAATATGAACAAGCGGGGCATCACCCTCAACCTCAAGTCACCTACCGGCAAGGGGATCTTCAAGGAGATGGTGAAGACAGCGGACGTGGTGGTAGAGAACTTCCGCCCCCATGTCATGAGCGAGCTCGGCCTGTCCTGGGACGTCCTGAAGAAGATCAACCCCAAGCTGGTCATGACCTCCATCAGCAACTTTGGCCAGAGCGGCCCGTACGCGGAGTACAAGGGCACGGAACTGGTGATGTACGGCATGGGCGGTCCGCTCCACAGCAAGGGCAAGGCGGAGCGGGAGCCCATCAGCCTGAGCGTCCCCACCACCGTTTATCACGGCTCCGTGGTAGCCCTCGTGGGCACCATGGGCGCTTTCTACGGGGCGAAGTTGGGCGGCGTGGGCCAGCACGTGGACTCCTCCATCATGGAGGGCCTGCTGGGAAGCGTGGACGGCCGCATCGGCGTCCTCCTCGGCTACCAGTACTCCGGCCTCAACAGCGTCCGCGAGCCGGGCTCCGGCGGCTTCGCCAACGGCATCTTCCCCTGCCAGGACGGCTACTTCGTCATCGCCGCCAGCGGCGGGCGAATGTGGCCCCGTCTCATGAAGATGATGGGCGAGCCGGAGGAGCTCATGGACCCATCCTTCCTTACACCCCTGGGCCAGCGCAACCCGGCCAACCGCGATCTCTTTGAGGCGGTGCTCATCGGCTGGGCGATAGGCCACACCAAGAAGGAGATCGTCAAGCTGGGGGAGGAGAACGGCCTTATCTGCAGCGCCCTGAACACCATGGAAGAGGTGGAGCAGGACCCTCACTTCAACTTCCGCAAGGCGTTCATCGAGGTGGAGCACCCGGTCCTGGGCAAGGTCAAGACCGTGGGCCATGCCATCGTCATGAACGGCACGCCCTATGCCTTCCGCCGCCCTGCACCCCTCCTGGGCCAGCACACGGCGCAGATCCTGGGCGACCTAGGCTATTCCAAGACCGACCTGGTGCGCCTGCGCCAGACCGGCGTGATCTAAGAAGGGGGATGTCCATGACGACAACAAAGAACACCGCCAAGAGCCCCGTGGCCTCCACCAGCGGGAAGAAGCTGCCTCTGGAAGGCATCCGCATCATCGACTTCACGGTGGTCATCGCCGGGCCTGCCGGCACGGCCAAGCTGGCGGACCTGGGCGCCGAGGTCATCCGCATCGAGTCCATCCAGGAGATCGGCGCCGGTGGGCGGGTGGACCGCGCCAAGATCACCAAGGAACAGGTCCAGGCCGCCTCTCTCCAGCGCCGCTCCTACCCGGACCAGGACCCCGGAAAGCGGCCCTGGAACCGGAGCGCTCAGTTCAACGCCCACTCGCGCAACAAGATGAGCATGACGGTGGACCTCCGCAAGCCGGAGGGCAAGGAGATCCTGGCCAAGCTGGCCAAGGTCAGCGACGTGGTGATCGAGAACCACGCCACGGACTACATGGAGCACCTGGGCCTCACCTACGAGTGGTTCAAGTCCCATAAGCCGGACATCATCATGGTCCGCATGCCCGGCTACGGCACCACCGGCCCCAACGCCTACTGGCGGAGTTTTGGCATCACCGCCGAGGCCCATGCGGGCCGCCTCCTCCTTTCCGGCTACACGGACGAATCGCCCACCGAGATCCCCTGGCGCAACCCTCCCGACCCCGTGGGCGGGGCCACGGCGGCGTTTGCCACCCTCATGGCGCTGCACTACCGCAACCGCACCGGCAGGGGCCAGATGATCGACCACAGCCTGGCGGAAGTAGCGCTCAACTTCCTCGGACCGTCCTTCATGGACTGGACGGTGAACGGGCGGCTCCAGCAAACCGTGGGCAACGGCCACCAGTACGGCGCGCCGCACAACGTGTACCGGGTGGTGGGAGAGGACAAATGGGTCTCCATCACCGTCACCTCGGACATCGAGTGGGAGGGGTTCTGCAACGCTCTGGGCAACCCTGAGTGGACACGGGACCCCAGTTTCAAGGACCCCGCCGCGCGCTACAAGAACCAGGCCGCGCTGGACGCCCACGTCCGTGAATGGACGAAGGACAAGGACGGCTACCAGATCATGCACCTGCTCCAGAAGCACGGGGTGCCCGCCGGACCGGTGATGGACCCGGTGGACTGCTATAGGGACCCACATCTCAAGGAGCGGGGCTACTTCGAAAAGGTGACCCACCCGGAGACCGGCACCCACCTGTGGCCGGGGATGTTCTTCCAGCTCTCCGAGACACCGCTGAACATCCGGCGGTACACCCCGCGCCTGGGGGAGGACAACGAGTACGTGTACAAGGCGCTCCTGGGCTACTCGGAGGCGGAGTACAAGCGACTTGAGGCCGCGGGCCATATCGGTATGGACTACGCGCCGCACGTCCCGTAGCCCTTGACGCATAGCACGGCTAAGAAAAGGGGGCGCGCCGCTCACGGCGCGCCCCCTTTGTCATGTCCTGCCGTCCGCTCAGGTCTGCGGCTTCTCGCGACTTGCCCAGCTTTTCCAGTTGGCGGCCTCCGGGTTCTCCGGCTGCTTCTTCCCTATCGCCGCCATCACAGCCGCCGCCAGGTCCGCGACGATCACGATCCCCAACAGCACCGAGCCGATCGTCTCGTTCTTGGCGTAGTCGTCCTCCATTGGGAAGTGCCCGAGCGTGATGGCGAAATATATGCGGACGGCTATATTCCCTACCAACGCCAGCACCAGCGGAACGAGCGCTGTGAAGCCCCACCCCCGCCACCACGCCAGGCCGGTCAACACGATGGCCGCGACGAACGCGACGGTTTCCAGGTTCATGTCCTGCCGCTCCTTCCCTGCCCCGACGTCCGGGGCTTACAGATTGACAGAATTATAGGAACCTGGAGCGGCCAGGTCAATTATGACGACACAAGAAAACGGGCTCACAGGGTGCCTGAGAGTCTGTTCTACGAAGCTCCCCTTTGCAGGACCCGCCCGTCCTGACGCAGACCCCAATTCGGAGGACCTCTTCGGCTACTGCGTCACCACGCAAGGCACACAAGAGGCCCTCCCGCGCGCTGTTGAACGCCTCTCCACGTCAACCCGTCTCTGATAGGTCCCCTACCGGGGATTTGGACGCCCTCTCATGCGTACTGCCCCGCGCACCACCCGGACGCCCACGCCCACTGGAAGTTGTAGCCGCCGAGCGGCCCCGTAACGTCCACGCCCTCCCCGATGAAGAAGAGGCCGGGGACCCTGGCCGCCTCCATGGTCTTGGAGGACAGGCCGCGGGTGTCCACGCCGCCCACCGTGACCTCCGCCGTGCGATATCCCTCCGTCCCGTCCGGCGTGATGGTCCAGTCCTTCAGCGTGCCCACCACCAGGTCCATATCCTTGCGCGAAAGCTGCGCTATTGGCTTATTGGGCAGTGTGTTCTCGCACATGGCCAGCACGAAGTTCCGGGGGAGCAACCCCGAAAGGACCGTGGCCAGCTCCGTCCGTGGCCGCACCGCCTGCTGTTCCTTGAGGTGCGCCGACAGGTCGAGCCCCGGCAGCAGGTCAATGCGCACCTCCTGGCCCGGCTGCCAGAAGGAGGATACCTGCAGGATTGCGGGGCCGCTCACGCCCCGGTGGGTGAACAGCAGGTTCTCCTCCCATGCGGCATCGCCGCAGCGCGCCACACACGGGATGGAGACCCCGGCCAGCCGCCGGGACATCTCCAGCAGTGGGCCGCTGAAGGTGAACGGCACAAGGCCAGGCCTCGTGGGGACAACCTCCAGGCCGAACTGCCGGGCCACGGCATAGGAGAAGCCCGTCGCTCCCATCTTGGGGATGGAGAGGCCTCCGCTCGCCATCACAAGGGATCCGGCCCGGACGGGTCCCACGGTGGTCTCCAGCGCAAAGCCATCGTCCCGCTGGACGCCCGCGACTTTGCAGTCCACCCGTATGGTCACACCAGCGTCGTCGCACTCGGTGAGGAGCAGGCGGACGATGTCTTTGGCGGAGCCGTCGCAGAAGAGCTGCCCCAGCTTCTTCTCGTGGTACGGGATGCGGTGCTTCTCCACAAGGGCGATGAAGTCCTGGGACGTGTAGCGGCTGAGGGCCGAGACGCAGAAGCGTGGGTTCTCTGAGATGTACTTGTCCGGCGTGGCGTTGACGTTGGTGAAGTTGCACCGTCCGCCCCCGGAGATGAGGACCTTCTTCCCCACCTGGGCGGCGTGCTCCAGCACCAGGACCCGCCTGCCCCGCTTCCCCGCCTCGATGGCGCACATGAGGCCGGACGCCCCGGCGCCGATGACGATGACATCGTAGCGCACGGAAGGCTGAACGGCGTGTGGAGAAGGCGCTGAGTCGGGTGCCGGGGTGCGAGGCTCAGATGGTTGGCTGGCCATGTGCCTCATCCTAGCACCGGATGGGCGGCCAGCGCGGAGGTCGGCTCAGGCATTCCCGCAAAGATTGACTTTAGAAGGCATGAGAGGGCAATCTTGCACAAAAGAAAACGGGTTGAGTTGGCTCACCCAGTTTACGGTTTCCCCGCGCGGGAGCCGCTGCAGGAGGCGAGGATGAGTGTTCTGGAAGCCGTTGATGTCCACAAGCGGTTCAGGCGCCTGCAAGTCCTGCGCGGCGCAAGCATCAGCATCGAGCCCGGCGAGGTGGTGGGCCTGGTGGGCGAGAACGGATCGGGGAAGAGCACTTTCCTGCGTATCCTTGTTGGCCTGCTCCGGAGCGACCAGGGCACGGTGACCATGAACGGCAAGTACGGATACTGCCCCCAGGAACCGGTAGTATTCGATACGCTCACCATGAAGGAGAACCTTGCCTATTTCGCGGCAGGCTACGGCCTGTCCGCTGATGAACTGCAGCAGCGCTCCAGCGAGCTGTACGACCGCCTTCGCTGCAAGGGCCACACGTCCAACCAAGTGGCGAACCTGAGCGGCGGGACCAGGCAGAAACTGAACCTTATCATCTCTCTGCTCCACCAACCCACCCTACTCTTTCTTGACGAGCCGTATCAGGGATTCGACCATGAATCGTACCGCGCGTTCTGGGACCTCGCAGATGAGTTCAAGCGGACGGGCAAGAGCGCACTCATAGTGAGCCACATGCTCATAGACCGCGAGCGGTTGGACCGCGTCTACGCGATACGGGATGGGCGCGCGATACTGGAGGGGAAGGCATGAAAGGGCGTCGTTTTCGGACATCGCTTTTGATGCAGCTAGGGGAGTACCGCGCGCGTGCGGTCCCCCTGGTATTGGTGGCGCTTCTGCCAGTGGGGTTCTGGGCAGCAACCTATTTCTCCCTCCCGCCCAATGCCCCGCCAGCCCCCGCGTCGATGCTCCAGACCTACGAGCCCGCCATCGGCCCTCTCATCCAGAGGGAGGTCCCGCAGCGCGACACTTGGCCAATGGATACTATGCTTATGGGAGTGGCGTGGGCCTTGGCTGCGGCCGCCCTATTCAGCGTCATCGGCAGCGGTACCCGTGACAGCCGCCTGGTGCTGGCCGGGTACCGCCCGTGGGAGATCATGCTTGCCCGCTTCCTCATCTTGATCTTTCTCGCCGTACCCGTGTCGCTCCTCCCCGTGGCAATCATTGCAGGGTTTTCTACCCCGGCGCCTCCCAACATCGGCCTGGTCTGGTTGGGATCGTTCTTCACGGCGGCTGTCGGGGCATCCCTCGGCCTTATCATCGGTTCCCTGCTGCCCCGCCAGCTCGAGGGCACCATCCTGCTTATCGGGATCATCGGCATCGAAATCAGCCTACCCTTCGGTGTTGGATTTCGGCATTACCTGCCGCTGTTCGGGCCGCAGGCGCTTTTCCTGGCAGGCCGCTTCACCGAGGAGCCCATCGTGCTCATCCATGCATTGCGGTCAATCGCGTGGACGGGCGGTCTGTCCGCCTTTGCCATAGCTTTGTGGACCTGGCGGGTGCGGGTACACACACCATCGGTGATCCGAGACTGACGTTTGTCGACAGGGATCTTTTTCGACGAGCCTTTTTGTGGCAGGCGTAGTTGCGGTGCGCGCTCGCCCGGCGCGTTCCAGCGGCCAACCGGTCTATACGACGGATGTGACGGTGGCGAAGTCCTACCGGTTCGACCCCGCGGTTGTTCTGGTAAAGGCAGGCTCAACAGTCACCTGGACCAACGACGACAACTTTACCCACAACGTCCACCTTCTGGGCGGCGCGGAGTTCAAAGCGATCCGGTGAAACCGGGCGAAAGCGGCCACCTTCACGTTCAGGAAGCCCGGCGAGTACGGCTACGAGTGAATAGAACATGAAGGGAATGATAGCTGTAGCTGCGCCCTGAACGGCGCACCCGTCCCCCTTGACAGACGCTCAACCGCCTGTTCGGCAAGAGTCGCTCCCATGGAGATATCTTGAGAAGGAAGCAGAAACTTTGGTCATACCGCTATGAGGAACGTCCAGTAGGCGCTACGCTTAGAGCCCGAAGGCATAAAGGAGGAACATGGAATGCCGTTTGGGAGTCTCACCGATGCGGGGCCACGCGCCTACCACGTCGCAAGAGTTGTGGCGTGTATGCGGTCCGGCCTGCCGGCGCTCCTTCTGACGCTCGTAGCCGTGGCGGGATGCGCCGGCGCGACCGTGTCCACGAGCGTGCCGACCGCGACAGGCACGCCTGCGGCTACGAGTACTCCGGCGGCAACAGTGCAGGTGAGCATTGCGAAGTATTACCGATTCGACCCGAAGGTCATCCAGGTGAATCCGGGCACGGCGGTCACATGGACCAATGATGACATCATCGCCCACGATGTCCACTTCCTAAGCGGCGCGGACTTCACAAGCGAAGTGGTCAAGGTCCGCGAAAGCACCAGCTATCTCTTCTCTAAGCCGGGCAACTACCTGTATGAATGCGTCTTCCACCCAAACATGAAGGGGGAAGTGCAGGTGGTTACACCATAGACCCCAAGCGGGCGCACCGCGTAGTGCTCTACACGCTCCCGCTGAAGGTGTCGCAGGTCTCCATGTCGCCCGTGCGGTAGCCCTGCGTGAACCAGCGCTGCCGCTGAGCGGAAGAGCCATGCGTCCACGCCTCCGGGTTCACCCTGCCCTGCACCGCCTTTTGAATGCGGTCGTCCCCCACCGCGGCGGCGGCGTCCAGAGCGTCCGCGATCTCTGCGTCGGTCAGCGGCTCAAGAAAGCCGGTGGATGCCGCATGGTGCGCCCACACGCCTGCGAAGCAGTCCGCTTGCAGCTCGATGCGCACGGCGCTGCTCTGCGGGCCTGACTCCCGCCCCTCCAGCCGGAGCGTGCCGCTCAGGTCCTGGACGTAGTGCCCGTACTCATGCGCGATGACGTACCCCTGGGCCGTGGGCCCCACCTGCGCCCCGAACCGCGCCCGGAGCTCCTTGAAAAACCCGAGGTCCAGGTAGACTAGGGAGTCGCTCGGGCAATAGAACGGCCCTACCTGTGTGGTGGCCTCGCCGCAGGCGGACTGGGTGTAGTCCTGAAAGAGCACCGTCTGCGTGGTGGGATAGCGGCGCCCGCGCCGGGAATGCTCGTCGGCCCAGAACTTCTGGACGCTGTTCACGTATCCCACGATGCGGCATTCGTCCTTGGTGTTCGCGTCCTCGCCGGTCTGGCATTCCTGCGCCAGGTCTATGTCGGCGGACCCCGTGCTCACCTGGCCAGAGGGGTTGCCGAACGGGTCCGTGGCGTCGGACGGGCCGGTGTCCAGGCCGGGGCCGAGGCCGCTCAGGACCATGAAGATGATGGCCAAGAGGATACCGATGCCCCCGCCGCCCGCGATAATGGGGCGGCCTATGCCCCCGCCTCCACGCCCCGTGCGGATGACCTGGGATGGGTCAAGCCGCGCATTTCCTCTGAATGGCATTAGTGCGCCTCCGTGGCTGCGCCTCCGACCAGGCCTGTCCCGTAGTGGGTCAGCCTCTCCCCTCACAACCCTCTTCAGAGCACCCCGGGGCGCGTGGCCGGTGGGTGATGGCTTCCGGTCAGCCTTAAAGCCAGGATAAGGCGGCCCAAAGACGGGCGTAAGCTGCGTTCAGACTACGGCCAGCGGCGATGCGGGCTACTTCCAACCGGGGCGTCCTACGAGGTATCACTGCCCGGCAACGGTCCGAGCCCCTCACGGGGGGAGCTTCAAGACCTTTCGCCATTGGCGACAAGTCGCCAATACGTGAGCTCAGCCACTCTTATGGAAATCGGTCATGCGGCTGCCAACAACGCGATATGGACGCGCCTACGTAACATTGCGTGAGGTTCCCAAATGGCCCGTACAGTGATATCGTCCTTATCGGTCACCTTCAGAGCCTCAGGTGCGAAAAACATGGTGCTCCATCCAGTTGAGGAAGATGCTCTTATCACCGCCAGCGGTCGTCGTGTCCGGTCAGACGTTGTGCGCAACCGGGCAATGCTACTGGAAGCGGCGCGGACCGTCTTTCGCCGCCAAGGATTCAATGCCCAGATGGATGACATCGCCGACGAGGCGGGTCTGGGCGTGGGGACACTGTACCGTCATTTTCCGACCAAGGACGTTCTGATCGACGTGATCGTGGAAGGACACCGGCGGGTGTTCCTGGATGGAGCGCTCGCGGTTGCCGGATCTCCTGACCCCTGGGCGGGCCTTGTCGCCTTCTTCTGGCAGATCGCCGAGCTACAGTCGCTCGACAAGAGTTTCGGGGACGTTGTTGCGGATGCAGGCCGTAAGGTAGAGTTCGCCGCCATCTGCCGAGAGGCCGTAGAGATCATCACCCCCGCTGTGCAACTGGCCCAGGCCAACGGCCAGATGCGGCCCGACATATCCGTCCGCGACGCGATGATCGCGGTTGCCATGGTGGGCCGCATGATGCGCGCAGGCTATGAGGACGGAACAGGCCTGTGGCGCCGCCTGCTGGAAGTGGTCATAGACGGTCTATCTGCGTCTCCCTAGCGCTCCCGTTCTGGTCTGGGTTCCTAGGACTTTTTTCCTTTCCTGTGTCGATACCCCTTGCGCTGCGTTCTGGACTTTGCGCTTGACAAAACGGACACCCACACCTAGGTTATTACGGAAAAGTCGGGTCCGTTTTTGCCAGGTCCAGTGGCCCTGAGCAGAGTGCACAGGAGGCAACCTTGGCTGGTCAACCCACGGGCGCCCTATCCGGTCTGCGCGTGCTGGAGCTGGGGGGCCTGCCCGCGTCCTACACAGGTCATTCCCTCGCCGATCTGGGCGCCGATGTCATCAAGGTGGAACCGCCGGGCGGCGCCCCCGAGCGCGCCTCCGCTCCATTTTTCAAGGACGAAGCCGGGCCGGATCGCGGCTTGGCTTTCATCCACATCAACGCCGACAAGCGGAGCATCGTCCTCGACCTTGCCACGGACGATGCCCGCAACACACTGCGTCTCCTTGCCAGCTCGGCAGACGCGGTGGTGGAGGCCTATCCCGTGGGCTACCTGGACCGGATGCAGCTAGGCTATTCCGCCCTGCGGGCGAACAACCCCGGCCTCATCATGGTGTCTCTCACGCCGTTTGGGCAGACCGGTCCACTTAGGGGGTACAAAGGACCCAACGCCGTGGCCGAGGCGGTCAGCGGCCTCCTCTACAATCTAAACGACGACTCGGAGGTCCCCTGCGCTTCCCCCCATGATTTCCTAACGCAGGTGGCCGGCATGCACGCTGCCGCCGCATTGCTTGCCGCCGCGCACCACCGGCGCTTGGGCGGAGAGGGCCAGTTCATAGACATCTCCCTGCAAGAAGTCGGCACGCACATGCAGTCAGGCCTGGCCGACTACGCGTTCCGCAGGCGCTTCCGTCGGCGTCTGGGGATCGGACGGGACCCGGCGACCGTGGGCATCATGAAGACCAAGGACGCCTATGTGTTCTTCCAGCCTGCCCATCCACAGATGTGGGCGGCGTTCGTCCAGTGGTGCAAAGACCCGGTCCTGGCCGGTAAGGAGTTCGAGAACCGGGAATTCCGGGGACAGAACGCTGACCTGGTGGACCACCTGATGAACGAGTTCGCGGGCAAGTTCAGCTCGGCGGAGTTCATTGAAGAGGCGCAGAAGCGCGGCATCCCCACCGGGCCCATTCTGCCGCTGGGCGATTTTGCCCGCAGCGAGCAGGTCAAGGTCCTGGGCTCCCTCCACAAGAAGGCGCATCCTGTGATCGGAACGTATGAGGCCTTTGACTTCCTGCGGATGCGGGAGACGCCCATCCAGTCTCGCCGCCCTGCCCCGCGCCTGGGAGAGCACCAGCAGGAAGTCCTGGAGGAGGCCAGGAGAACCATCACCCAAAGGACCGCCGCTGGCGCACAGGGAACCGACCATCGCAAGCCTCTAGAGGGGATCCGCGTCCTCGATTTCTCCCGTGTCATCGCCGGGCCGCTCGGCACGCAATTCCTTGGGTTCCTCGGGGCCGAGGTCATCAAGGTGGAATCCAAGGGCTTGTTCACCGGGCGGGAGGGCGCCGGGTTCGCGGACCTGAACCGCGCCAAGAAGAGTGTCACCCTGGACGTGCGTTCGCCCAGGGGCCGGGACCTCACCCTGGAGCTTGCCTCTATGTGCGACGTTATCGTCAACAACTTCAGTGCGGGTGTCATGGACCGCCTGGGGATCGGGTATGAGGCCATGCGCACCGTCCGGCCAGACATCATCTATGTCAACATGCCCGGCTTTGGAGACATCGGGCCGCTCAAGGACTGGGTGGCTTTCGGCCCCATGGTGCAGGCGTATTCCGGCCTCACGTGGATGTGGCGTCACCCGGACTTGCCGCTGAACAAAGGGATGCGCGGACCCGTGGCGGACAACGTCTCAGGGGCAACGGTCATGCTGGCCGTGACCGCTGCCCTGCACCACCGGGACAGGACAGGCCAGGGCCAGTACATCGACGTCCTTCTGCTGGAAGGGCTGGCTGCCATGCTGGACCCCTTCCTCATGGAGGCGCAGCTCAACGGACGGGAAGCCATGCCGCGAGGCTATCAGAGCAACCGGTATGCGCCCTACGGCTGCTATCCGTGTCGAGGGGACGATGCCTGGTGCGTGGTGGCCGTGGAGACAGAGGAGGAATGGAAAGCCTTCCAGAAGGCGGTTGGTGAGCCGGGGTGGGCGCTTGACGCCGCCTTCCAGACAAGGGAGGGGCGCATCGCGCGCAAAAGGGACCTGGACGCTCATATCACGACCTGGACGAAGGAGTACACCGCACGGCAGGTCATGCATTTCCTGCAAATAGCCGGTGTCCCAGCGGGGGTGGTCCAGAACGCGGAGGACCTTTACTACGATTACCACCTGCGGAAGCGTGGACACCTTGTGGATGTGACGAACCCGCCGTGGGGGACATACGAGTTCTGGGGCGTCCCGTGGCTTTTCAGCGGCACACCTGGGGATGCCTCAGTGTCTCCCCCTGCTTTGGGCCAGAACAACGAAGAGGTCTTCCGAGGTCTCATGGGGATGAGCGCGGAAGAGTTCAAGCGCAACCAGGAGTCCAAGGTCATCTATTAAGTGGGGCATGGCAAGGGGTGAAGCCGAGGGCTTGGTCCTCCTGCATTGGAAACAGTCCAGGCGCCCGGCGCCTGGACTGATGACTGAGCTGCCACGGTACGGGAATCTCGTCCATACCTCACGAGATCGGAGGCGCATCATCACCATGGACGCAGATGCGCCGCTCACCCGTTGTGTCGCCTGGTGCAACAGCACGGAGAAGTAATTGTAGGTCATATTGACAAAAAAGGTTGACCGTCCTACCTTTGTTCCAATTCGGAGTCGATTACTCCGTATACAGGCGTGTACAGGGTCGTGGGCAGGGGAGGCAAGGACATGGAGAGACCACTTTTGCACCGGTTGTCTTTGGCTGCGGCAGCCTTCTTCTCGGCGATCGTCGCAGCGTGCAGTCCGGTAGCAGAACCGACGGCAACCGTTGCAGTGACAGCGACAACGGCGCCCCAGGCGACCGCCACATCCGGTGTCTTGGCGACGGCGACCAAAAGTAGCGGGACGGCAACCCCAGGGAGCGCGCCGACAGCCACCGTTGCTGTGGTAGCGCCAACGGCGACCGCGGCCGATACGCGGCTCCGTCCGGTGCCTGTCGTGACAAGGCCGGCGGCCAATCCCAATGCACAGAAGGGCGGCACGTTCCGCTGGCTGAAGTCTCAGACCAACCCGGGCGACCTCTCCACCCTGGAGAACATCAGCCACTTCAACACCGCTCAGGCCTGGGACACGTTGCTGAACAACAACATCTACCAGGATGGCAAGGCGACGGAGCTTCTCCCCGGCCTCGCCAACGACTGGTGGACGGATCGGGCCGGGACAACATGGACGTTCAAGCTGCGCCAGGGCGTCAAGTTCAGCGATGGCAAGGAGATGACCTGCGCGGATGTCAAGTTCACGCTGGACACGGCTCGTACGGGGCGGGACGCCACGGGCAAGGAGCTGCGGACCTCACCCCGTGGGGCGCTCATCCGGCGTGTGACGGATGTCCGCTGCGTGGACGGATATACAGTGGAGATGAAGACGGACGGGCCGCTACCCTCTCTGGCGGCAAGCATGTCCTCCACAAACTTCAGCATCCTGCCCCGCCACGTCTTTGAAGGCAACCTCAAGCTGCTTCAGACGCAGCTGGGGCCAGGCACCGGCCCATTCATCCTTGACGAGTTGAACCAGACTGAATTCATCAAGTACAAGCGGAACCCCAACTACTGGGACCAGCCGTATCCCTACGTGGATGCTCTCCATCACCTGTTTACAGGCTCCACCACGGCGGAGCTAGCCGCCTTCAGGGTGGGGCGTGGCGAATACATGGGGTTCTACGCGCCCCCGCCCGGACCCCGCGCGGAGATGGTCACGCAGGGACGTCTGATCGTGAAGCCGGGCGAGTTTGACCATGGGTTGTACTATACCCAGGCCAACTGGACCAAGGCACCGTGGAACGACAAGCGGTTCTCTCTCGCTCTTCGATGCGCCATCGACGGGGAAAAGGTCATCAAGAGCGTGTTCAACAACCAGGCCGTCGAGTCCCCGGTGTTCCCTTTGCCGGAGCAGTCGGGCGCAAGTCCGTGGAGCGCGGTCACCAAGGATGAATGGAAGGCGCTGGGTCCCTGCTACGGGCCGACCGGCGAGACCAACATGGACCAGCGGCGGCAAGTGGCCAAGGACTTGTTGGCGCAACTCGGATTCGGCCCCGGCAACCCGGCCCGACCGGTCGTCCCTGTCAGCCAGCCGCTCGCCAACCAGTGGGTCTCGATCCTGGACGACCTCAAGGCTGTTGGCATCGAGCCGAAGGAGGAGCCGATCCCAAGCGCGCAGGCGCGGTTCCGGTTTGCCAATGGCGAGTTCGACCTGATGGAGATCACCGTGACGTCCGGCTTCCTGGACCCGGACCACTTCCTCTACGAGCTCTTCTACTCTACCTCGGACCGGAACTACGGCCGGTACACCAACGCTGAGTTGGACGCGCTCATAGACCGGCAGTCGCGTGAGCTGGACCCGGTGAAGCGAAGGGACCTGATAAAGCAGGCTAGCATGATCGTGCTGAAGGACAACCTGTCCATACGTTACGCCTACAGGTTGACCCCGCCCTACAACGTGCCATGGGTCATGGACCACCACCTGGTGTTCCCCTTCACGCAAACAACGTGGCAGCAAATGAAGGCCGTGTGGATCGACCAGGCCAAGCTGAAGCAGATCGTGGGCTAAGCCCAGTGGTTGTTAGGCGGTCATAGAGAGCGGTCTGCACGCCGAGGCGTGCAGACCGCTCTGACCGAGATGCATCCCGTCACGAGCAAGGTGCACATCATTGTGCCAACGGAGGGTGTCATGGATGAGCGCAGGGCGATGCGCGGCAAGTTTGCTGTTGTCGGTGTCGGTGAGTCGGCCGGGGGCGGCGTCATCCGGGACAAGAGCCAGAACCAGATCGGGGTAGAGGCCCTTCTCAACGCCTGCAACAACGCGGGCATCAGTGTCAAGGACATAGACGGCGTGTTCATGACCGGCTCCACGCCGAACATCGCGGCGCCCAGTCCCACCGAGTTCTGCGACTACATCGGCATCGTCCCCCGGTACACGCACAACGGCGGCGGCCAGGCCGGGCCTATCGGGCTTGTAGACCATGTGGTGTCCGCACTCAACGCAGGCGGTTGCTCCGTGGCCGCCATGGTCCTAGCGGAGAGCGGGCGCAGCCGTGTGGGACTGCCCAAGCCGCGCGGCGCGGATGCCTCCGCGACTATCGGTGGGCAGTTCCTGAACCCCTACGGCATGACCATCATCGCAGAACTCGCCCTCGTGGCGCGGCGGTACATCGACACCTACGGGAAGACGATGGCGGGGTTTGCGGAGTTCTGTGTCTCCACCCGGAAGTGGGCCAGCCTTAACCCGCGCGCCACCTTTCGCGACCCCATCACGGTGGAAGAGGTCCTTAACTCCGCAATGATATCCGACCCCATGACCATCCTCATGTGCTGCCCGGTGACGGATGCGGCGTCCTGCGCCATCTTCACCACGGCGGAGCGGGCCAGAGACCTGAAGAGCAAGCCCATTTACGTCCTGGGCTCCGGCCACTCCGTGGAGCCCATGATCCCGTTCAAGCCGGACCTCATCAACTGGGAGTCCATGCGCGTGGCGGGAAAGACCGCCTTTGACATGGCGGGCACGCGCAAAGACGAGATCGACCTCCACCAGGCGCACGACGCTTTTGTCCCCGTGCCGATCATGGAGCTGGAGGGCGTGGGGATGTGCAAGCCTGGAGAGGGCCTGGACTTCATCGCCAACGGGCGGACCGGTCCCGGCGGTGATTACCCCATGAACACGAACGGCGGCGGGCTGTCCTACACCCACAGCGCCTCTTCCGGACTGCCCTCCCTCGTGGAGGCCGTCCAGCAGCTCCGGGGCGAGTCGGGACCCAGGCAGGTCCCGGACGCCAAGGTGGGCTTGCTCACCTACGCCGTGGGCGGGTTCTCCCAGGGTTCCGCTCTCATAGTCAGCAGCGAACGGTAGTCATGTCCGGGCAAAGGTGGAGGCTCCCGCGTCGCGGGAGCCTCCACCTTTCAATGCTCAGGCCGCAAAGGAGGATCGCCATGGTCCAGGAGAAGGCGAAGGAGTACACATGGGAGGACCTTGTCAGGGCCATCGGCAAGGACTTCTCCAACGGCTCCATTCACAGAGGAGTCGATCCTGTCGAAAGAAGCCAAATACGGCGATTCCTGGAGCCGCTGGAGATGGACTGCCCCCTTTTCTTTGACGACGAGGTCGCGCGCCAGCACGGGTACAAAGGAGTCTTGGCCCCGTTCAGAAGCTTGACCGCCCCTTTCGGGAGGTCGGCCATCTGGATGCCCGGCGACCCCACGCGCTTCCCCAACACGGACCCGGATGACATGGCCCGCTTCCGCGAGCACAAGGAGCCAGGCCCCCAGCCTCTCGCCCTGCCCATGCCCAAGACCACCTCTTTCTTCGCCACGGACGTGGAAGTGGAGTACATCGGCGAGGCCTACGTGGGGGACACCTTGGTGGCGCGGGGCCGGAAGCTCCTGACCGTGGCGGTGAAGCAGACCAGCGTGGGGCACGGCGCCTTCGTCACCTGGGAGAGCGAGATATCCAGCGACAAGGGCGCGCTGATCGCCAAGCACAGAGTGGGCGGCTACTATTACAACCCGCACCCGGCATCATCCAAGCCAGGCGCGGCCCCGGCAATGGACCGCCCCACGGCAACGGCCAGGCAGCCCGAGGCGCCCGGCGGACGCGCGAGCTACATGGACTGGAGCAAGCAGCGCTATTTCGAGGACGTGCAGGTCGGCGACAAGATGCCG
>ORJL010704299.1_pt1 | contig 18393 bp, 12 predicted proteins | sample 1779941 | NCBI WGS metagenome assembly ORJL01 (sample SAMEA104232317, study PRJEB22302) | groundwater metagenome | biome: forest; feature: aquifer; material: groundwater | place: USA | collected 2011-08-07 | depth 5.8 m | reverse complement strand
GGGGTACGAATGGATTCAATGAGCTGGTGCTGTATATATCTCTTCTTGCCATTTACTTTTTTAGATTTTTCACGGATAAACATGAAACAATTGTACCGGAAAATCATCTCAATGGCAAGAGAAATAATAATATTCAGGCACTACATTGAAAATTCCCAAATTTAATGTCTAACTATATCAATGGGTTACGACTTTTGCATGCCTGATTTTTGCCCATTTTCCACCTTTTTTATGACGAATTTGTTGAAGTTGGGTTAACATTACGATGTTGTGGAGTGAAATGTTTCGAGATACAATCTCATTTATATTTCTTTATGGGTACAGAATTGTAACAGGAAATCCTTTCTGAATATTGACTTACTTAACAAATGAACGATAGAGGTTAGGATGCCATTAAAACAAACCTGTAATGTATCCGACATTTCGGAAAACATAAAGGGCGTCCTGGCCAGCGGGGGATCTTAACCGTTCATCAACACTGAATCTATAATTAAGTACGGTGTCCCCGGAATCCCAATTTAAATTGTAAGATAGCCTCGACCAAGGCGGCTTTCTGTAAATTTTAGCAGGTGGTAATTTGTTTGCTTGCTAAAATTGATTTCAAAAAACATATACCATGACCGGTGTTGTATGTCATCCAATAAAATGGACTTTGAACCTGATAATTTTATGTCTGTGTAAACAATAAGTTCTGAAATAAATGGATGGGTAACTACTAACTTTTCACCAAAGGAATAGAGACCGACCTTTTTTCTGCTGATTAAACTTATCTCAATAAGTGTGGGAATAACTGCCTCTACTGCGTTGTATACGCTTCTATTACTGCCATAGAGTGCCGTCATCTTTTGAGTAAAGTATTTACTATTTAAGATGGGTTGTACTTTAAAACCTGAAGCTAAAGCAAGAAGCAGATTGTATGTAATTGGATATGTTAAGGCTAACATGCAAAGTACAAATGCCCTGCGATCACCTTCCGGCAGTTTTATATAATCCGCTGCTTTGATTCGACCTAATAGATGGATTATATATTTTTCATTTTTTTTAAATATTTGGAACAAGTAACTGGATGCCTTCCCTATCCTATTCTCACCTTTAAAAAATTCTTTCAAGTGATTATAGATATCTTCACGCTGAATCTTTCCATCTTTGAGATAGGAATATAATGCGGTATCCAGCACTATAAATGGAACTCTTTGATTTATACCAATATATTTTCCAGTACTCTTCATAGTATCTCAATAAACGGTATGAGAACTTCCCACAAGTGTGACCCGCCATGGGTGATGATTTTCAAATTCTCATCAGTAAATGCTTCCTCTTGTTTTAAGTAAACCGAATTGCCTTTTATGCCGATAGTCAGATGCGGATTTTGCTCCCTGAAATTGGACAGCATTGTTTCATTACTGAAATGAATATATCTTTTACTTCTTGAAATTGAACCTACTTTGTCTTTTAGTTTCAAGTTTTTAATGCCTGTTGCTTCTATGTTGCCATGGTCAGTTGTTATATATACTTTAAATCCATGCGAACGGAGCGAAGCAATAGTATCTATTATCTTACTTTGTTGAATCCATTGTTTCGTGGATGCCATTAACTGTTCATTGCCCAAAATGGAACCATGCATGATGTCATCTAAATCATTACAGACTAAGCCAAGTATCTTAATAGTCTCTGAAATTGATTCAGCATAAAATAGCTGATTATGACCTAACCTTACAAAATCAATTTGATTGCCACTGAAGCCATTGGATTGCCAGAAAGCTTTAAACAACGCCGATTCTTTCGTATTATCCTCAGCCAGGTTTGGCTTGCCACCCTTGAATAATGCCTGTCTTGACCAGGCGGTGATTGAAGGGATAAAAGCCAACGTTGTTCTTGAATTACAGGCAATACCCGCACCGTGTAATGCCTTTGCAATTAACAGCCATTGCCAGTAGTTCATACCGTCAATTACCAATAAGGCTTTACGTTGTTCAGGTTGTGCTTTTATATATTCCAGCACACGGCATACAACTACCGGCCTTCTCACGCCACTCAGAGAAAACAAGCTGGAGTAGGCATTATCAATGAACCGTTGAAAACGTTGATTCAATGTTTGAATTACTTGATTTAATTGTTGTTTCAAGGTTTGGTTTGTGGAATGCAGTTCTTTCACTTTGGCTTTTGCCAATATCTGAATCAGATTAAACCATTGGCTGTATAAGTCTTCAATGCCATGTTGTTGCTCCAGGTACTGAATTAATGCCGTCAATTCTGAATCGTTGCTGTCTTTTTCATCTACAAATGCACCTATTCTTAGCGCTTTAGGAATTGCCTGGAACTTTTCCCCAGAAACTTTAATCGGACTTACATGATCAAATACAAAAAGATACCCAAAGCTTTTATTGAGAATGCTGTCTTGGAAGTCAATATCACAATTGCCAGATGAAACATAAGAAGACCATTTGTTTTGCAGGTAATGTACCAATGATATTTTGCTCATACCTGTTTCAATTAATTCGGGGAAATAGGGTTGTGCTAACTTTTCAAGAAATACGTTTAGCGGTTGATTGATACCGTTCTTCTCTAAGAAAACAGTGATCAACGCATTTAATATTCTTTCCCTGGGTTTGCTTGATGTTAAGGTATCAAAATCTACGTTGTATAAATTCTCAAGCAGGAACTTTAATGTTTTTTCCCTGCCGAGTTCTTCATAGGGCTTGATGTTAGACAATAGACAAAGCGCATTGAAGCTTAAACCCTGTATGGCTTTAGCATCCAGGTGGGGGAAAAGATGCTTTAAGCCTATTGATTGAAAATGAACATCATTGATTATATCAGGGAGAGGTGTATAGGATGGGGGCGCAACAATTACTTGTTTTTCAGGACTATTTCTGACCTCTAACTCAAAACGAATGCGAACGTCTAAATCGGATTTGGCAGTAATAATGGAATAGCCCGCCTCTTGAATAGCTTGCTGTAATTCACCATAAACAAACAAGTTGTCCTGGTCAGTCACAATTACATGCGATTTGTGGCTGGAAAAGATGAGTTGTTTGTATTTATCTACCCAATGAGCCATTAATAATTTTCACAATCAATAAACAGATTAAATCGGGTACCACATGCTTTGATGAATCAAAGTTTAACATCCATTGTTCTTTCTCCTTGAACAAGCGTTTTAGCCTGGACTGGCGAATATTTTCTATTCCTATTTTCTGTATTTGCTTTTCCTGGAATGCAAATGCCTTTTCTTTATTCTGTTTTATCCGGGTAGTATTGGCATGTATCTTTTCTTCCATTTCAATGTATTTCGCCTGTAATATTTCCTCTACCCTATTTGCAATATTCTTGAAATCGGCTTTTGATTCTTCTAGAGACAATACTCCTAAACAATCAAAGTAATTATCATCCTGAATCATTTTTGACCATACATCCTGGGCAAATGCATGAAAAGAATCCCCTTCATCTGAAATGAAAACAGGTTGTATTACATGATGAGATTCAAACTGATTATTTACTTGTAAATGCCAAATACTCCAAAGTCCTGACGATGATTTGCCCTGTTTGAGTTTGACCAAAGGAATAACTTGTGAATCGGTGAATGGCACTGCATCAGATAAAACGTTTTGAATAATCTCATGCTGTAATGACAATGGTTCCGGTATAGGATTGTTTATGCTTTCCTTGATGTTGAAGGTATAAATGTTTTCCCGGAAGCCAGGGAATTTGAATTTTATTCCATCTAACAGCGGTTGATATACAATACCTTTCGCTCTCAGATAATTTTTGGTTAAGCCCTCCAGCCATTTTGGAATAGGACTGTGTTTAATGGATTCAACTTTTCCTGCTTTTATGTCATGGGAATTCAATGTAGGTAAAGCCCCCTCTGTGCTACGGTAATCCATGAGCTTTTGTTTTATCTCCTCTAACCATGATGCGCTCTCTTGTTCAAATTTCGCAGGATTGAGCAAAGAGGTTAAATAAAGTTTATTGATACTATCCCTTTCAATGGTGCTATCCAGCACATCAGAAGTTTTATCAATACCCAACTCATTCATGATTTGATTGAGCTTGGTTTCCACTACCTCGTAAACCCTCTTATCTACAGAGTTGTCGAGCAGAATATTGAAAGCCAATACTTCATGGGTTTGTCCAATCCTGTCCACGCGGCCTATGCGTTGTTCTACCACCATTGGGTTCCAGGGCATATCGAAGTTGATGACAATGTGGGCAAACTGCATGTTTAACGATTCACCAGCGGCATCGGTGGAAATAAGTATTTGGGCTTTGTCTTTGAAATTCTTCAATGCCTCCACCCTTTGCTCAAATTCCATAGAGCCATTGATGGCTTCGCAAACGTAACCGCCTTTTTCTTCCAGTACTTTTTTAAGCATAAATTGGGTGCCGATGAATTCGGTGAAGATGAGAAACTTTACATCAGGATTATTTTCAACCCGCTTTAACCCGGAAAGCTTATCCAGCAAAAACTCCACTTTGGCGTCCGACTCCGTATTCAGGCAATCCTTTGCGTCCCTTATCAAGCCTTGCAGAATGCTCAACTCCGTATCGTAGTTGGCTTGTGCCTCTGCCACAAAAGAAAAAATCTTCTGTTCAAAATCTAATTCCAATTGCCCTTCAAAACCATATTCTTCGATGTTTTGGATAATGTTTTCTTTGGTTACATCCTTTCTCTCCCCAGAAAGCCTGTCAGCCCTTTTTTGCATGGCATCCATAATAGCCTGGGTAGAACTGCTCACCATGCGTTGGAAGAGAATCATGACAAAGCCATAGGAGTTATTCTTGGTTTGCTGTGCCAGGTTGAAACCGTTGATTACATATTCACTCACCGCTTTGTAGAGCTTTTGCTGCTTGCTATGCCTTGCCCCATCATAAGTCACTTCGATTTTTTGCGTAATGCGTTTTTTAAACAAGGGCATTCCATTATAGTCAATGGCCTGCCGTTTTTCTGTTCTTACCACATACGGTTCCAGCTCAGGAATTCTGGGCATACCTTCACCGGAGAACGCATCTGCATCCAGTAGTTGCAACACTCTGCGGAAGTGGTCGCTTTTGCCACGGTGTGGCGTTGCTGACAGCAACAATACATTGGGAATAGCATTACACAAAATATCTGCCATTTGATACCGCCCTACCTGTTGATTGCTGCCGCCTACCTTGTGGCATTCGTCAATGACCAACAGATCAAAATCTGCCTCCAGCACACTTTGTATCCGGTATCGGTTATATTCTTCCACATTCTGTTTGCTCCAACCCTGCCGGCTTTCGATTGGCTTGAGTGCATCCATCGAAACTATCAACTGATTATGTTGCATCCAAATATTAATCTCATTATCGGCTTCTAATCGGGTAAAGGTTCTTGTTAAGGTATTAATGTAATCGGCATCATAAATATGGAAAGTTTCATTGAAGTGTTTCTTCATCTCCTGCTTCCATTGGGGCATAGCTGATTTAGTCACAATTATCAACGAACGTTTTACTATTCCTCTCAATTTCAACTCTTTTAACACAAGTCCTGTTTCAATGGTTTTACCCATCCCCACTTCATCGGCCATGAGAAAGCGAAGAAATTGGCCAGACATTACTTTTTCTAAAGCCAATATTTGGTGTGGTAAAGGAATGATGTTGCTCTCGATGGGAGCCAACATTTTTTGGGTAAATACCTCGTTGCGGATTTTGGCTGCAACGGCCTTAAAGGCAATCTCATGTGAAGAGATCGTTTGAGTATCTTCTTCCAGGTCGGCAAAGGGAACATCTAAAATATGGCCAGTTGCCAATATGCGAATTTCGGCAATGGTTTTGCCGAATATGGTTCGTTGGGAAAGTATTTCTATTTCTCGACCCTGATACTTCATTATTTATTATCCCACACGGTCTTTTGCAATATCATAATACATCAATAACTGCTCATCTTCGAGCAGGAGGTTTTGTGATATCTTGCCAGCTATCAATACAATGGTGGCGAAGTCTTTCTTCTCCCAGCAGGCTTTGAAACCGGCACGTAACGCTTCTACTCGTACATCTTTGAGTTTCTTCGGTTTGGGCTTATTTACTTCTTCGACATAACGGTTGAATTCCTTTAAAAGTACCCGATTACGGAGGGCTTCCCGGTCTTTTGCCTCGTTAAGATCAGGAACACGCCATGTACCGTCTGTTTCCTGTATAAAATTCTCATTTAACAAATCATCCAACTCTGGCAGTACATCATTTTTCCTTACTCCTTGTATTGCCTGAACATAGCCTGTATATAAATCTTGTCTCTTGGCAGGCTTGTTTTTTAATTTACTTTTCAGCCACTGGATAGCATCGTTTTCCGTATAGATTACATCGAGACCCATAGATAGCTGATCTCCATATTTGGCTTTTTGTTCATCGTACTCGGCTGCCTTATCCGTGGTGAAATACATACCATCCCGTTCTGTAAACCTTTGCCTGAGACCAGCCTGGAAATCGGTCGCATCTATGGGTATGGGCAGGCCACGCATGAGATAGAATGTGATGAGCCTGTCGTATAAAATCTTGGGGCTGCGTTCTATGATTGCTGTAGTCTTTTGCCCTTTACGGAGATGGACAGGCATGTGCTGCAAATGCTCCTGTACAAAACTCCATATATTTACTTCGGCTGATTGCTGTCTGAATTTATTTTCAAATTCTTCGCTAGGCTTGTAGCAACTGATAATTAAATCTTGTTTGACGGCAGTAGGTGTAGTAACCGCCTTAAAACTCCCCTGTTGTTTATCTAAGGCGGCTACGTTTGCAATGATAAAACCAGCTCTTTGTATTGCCGTTTGGATGCCATTCCATACAGTGGCGCTGGTATTGCTGAACTCGACGGTCATCCACTTCCCCGGCTTTAATATCCTGTAGTACTCACCAAAACACCTTGCCATTATCTCATGATAATCCAGAAGCGTTTTATTCTGAACCTTGTTTTCAATAGCTTCTGTCTTGTTGTTTGTCTTTACCTTGAGCCAGCTTTCCCAAAGGAAATTGAGTTCGGAATACATAATATTGGCACCAAATGGGGGGTCGGTGAATATGTAGTCAATCGTAGAATCTATTATTTGTAAATCATTTGAAGAGGTTATGTAATTAATGCTTCTGGTGTTTAAAAGAGAATATGCCTTTATGAATTCCCTAATTTTATCTTTAAATCCGTTAATGATATTTTTTTCAATTGGGATTGAACTTATATATAATGTTCCACTTTGATATCCAGTTAAAACAAGCTTATTACCAGCTTTAAATATCATCCTACTCATGGTTGTGCTATGTGTTAAATCATACGCAGATTTAACCATATAAATTTCTGGTGCATTTTTAGTGATATCATTTAAATCCGATATTACGTGCAAATTCCTCCTCGTATAAAAATGATGCACATGGGTGATACCATGTGATTTTTTTGGTTGCTCAGTATTATACCCATCAGGCATACGATCTGTTGGATACCAATAAGGGTTATCGGCAGATTCTATTTTCTCGATGAGCGCGTGATCAAATGCGCTTACTGCCTTTTCACTTCGGGCCTTACCAGCAGTATAGTTGATAAGTACGGGAGTGGATTTGGTTTGCTGTATGGCCTGGTTAAGTGCTTTGTCAAAAACGGTTTTTCTTGCTCTTGCCAGGCTGCGCTTGGTCTGTAGGCTCTGACAATGGGGACAGCGAAACTCGTCCATCACCTTCCCTGCATGATGGTCAACGGCTGCTTCCCAGAACACAATTTCGCCACTACATATAGGGCAAATGAACACATCACTCCACACGGTATAGTTGATTCTGCCGGGTTGTACAAATCCTTCCGGCAAACCCAAGTTTATTGCTACTGCATCGAAATGCTGTTGAGTAAGAACTGTTCCTGTATCATGCGCTTGTTGTACGTCTTTAATCAGTTGATCTTCAATCCGGGAAAATTGCTGTTTTTGTTTTTCCAGGCGTTCATGTTCTTCTTTACTTGCCTTTTTCTTTATAGCGATGATTTGCTCTAAATTGTATAATTGGGGACAATGTAACGTAGTGTACATCCAGCCACATTCATCTTCTATTGCTTTTAATATCCGTTTTGCTTCTTTTTCAAAGGCTTCTACATCAACCGGAGTGTTGTAATTGTATGCAATGAAGCTCGCTATGGGGCTTAAGTCGCCACAAATGCCCTTTCTTGCCCCCCATGCCGGTTTAGCGCCAAACATATCATGCCATTCTCTTTCAATCTTGTACTTCGTTTCAGGGTCGGGATTGCCACAGAGTTGTGCCGCCACGCCCGTCATCCCCGTGCCGGCAAAACCATCAAACACAATATCACCCGGTTGGGTATAATGCAGGATGTAACGCATGATTGCCGGGTGCGGCACTTTTGTATGGTAACTATGGGCATTGTAAATGGGGTTGTTCTTTCCCTCACTTACGTCGCTTGCATAAGGCTCATCAACCTGGAAATCCTTTTTGTAGCCAGGTATGGTCTCTTTTTTCTTTTCCCACTCGGCAATAAAATCATTCAGCCAGGGATTAGGGCAGGCGGTGTAGTAAGGCGGGTCACTCAGGGCAATGATGTCATCATCTTCGCCAATGGGGAAGCCTTCTATCTTTTTCAATTCCGGCAGTTTTTTCCGCAGCTCATTACGGAAATATGCCCGGCGTTCTTCTTCGTTGGAAAAGGCTTTACCCAGACAAACTACCTTTGAACATTGAGCCTGGGTACTGGAATCTTTAAGGGGATATGATTCCCGATATTCTTTTTTGTTTGTCATAGCACGCTCTCTTTCTTCAGTTGGGCAATTAGTTGCTTTAGTGTATCAGTAGCAGTGTAACGTTGTCTGGGACTATTTGGCTTATCGGGGACGGTTTTGGCAAGCCAACCGATGGATTCCAAAGGTTCTATATATTTCTTTACATTTTTTGTCTGTTTGCTTAAACCAATATGCTCCAAAAGCTCGCTCCTTTTAAAGGTTCCTGTTAATGTATACATCGTCAGGCGTATCATTTCCTTTACCACTTGGTTACTAACTTGGTTACTAGCTTGGTTACTTAACCATGTATTGAGTATTGCAGATAGTTTTTCGCTAAGTTCTACACCACCCTGACCAGCCACATTGCTCGTTGATAAGCCTCCAAAGTCGGGATGGATAAAAATTTCAACTCAAACCATGTACGGTTATTATCGGTATCAAAAACAGGGTCAGGAGAACCATTTGCTTTTAAGATATGGCGCATGGTAATAATCCCGGTAGCATGACCTTCGGTAAGCTTTAGATCTTTTAGAAAACTACCCAATCTGCGGTTACGATAACGCTTAGGACGTACTTTTCCGGCATTGAGTTCATCCATCCGTATGGCACGGTCGGGTCCACCGGCATTGGTTATCACTATAGAATCAGGGTAAATACGAATTTTTACTGGCTCTCGTACCTGATAATCCCGATGATAAATGGCATTGGCAACGGCTTCCTCCAGGACATCGCAAGGGTAGTTCCAAAAACGTAATGCCTCGGCCTGTCCGGATACTTTTTTAACCTTTTCCTGTAACAATTTGGTTTTCAGGTAATCAAGTGCATTGGTAATCTGGTACTGCACCGGGCCGGTAATGGGTGACGCTTCGAAAAACTCAGGATTTGCGGGGCCTTCGGGAAAATGTACAATCTCGATACGGGTTTCTGGAAAAAACCTTTCTGGATGTTCGCAAAATAGCATCAGAGTCACATTGCGGGGATATTGCTGTTCTGGTGGACCCGAAAGCAGTTGCATCTGGTTGAGTAATTCTGTTTTACTTAACGTTTCTGCCAAGACTGCCAGGCGGCTTCCGGTTTTGTGAAGGTAGTTGCGAAGCAACACCAGGTCAATATCTTTCATGGCTGCCTGAGTATTGGGCCGGTCATCAAAAGGTACCTGATTCGCCAAACTAATCAGGTCTTGTTTTTCTTCCATGATAGGCTCTACCGAATTAGCATATCTGCGTATATAGTAATGGTAATTTTTATGGTTTGCTGTAATGCGATCAGGTACTTCGTATGGTCTATCAGACCCGCCAGGCACCCAGATAACCAGTATTTGTTTGCCATCCACATCTTCTACAAAAACTTTAGGATGATAAACAGGTTTGATTAAATTATTAAGGCCAATCATCTTTTGCTGAATAGCCGCCAATTGTTCTGGTAGTAAACCCTTCGCCGGACGCTTGGCTATGCCATTGCTTTCCTCTACACCCACCACAATATGTCCACCGCCCAGATTGTCAAAGTCGTTAGCAAAAGCACAGATGCTCCGGTAAATGGCATCCGGATTCCAGCCTTCTTTGAACTCAATACGGTCAGATTCAACCGTTCTGGCACTCAATAAATCTTCTATGTTAATGGGTAATGGCATCTTTACTTAACAATAATTCTCACTTTGCTTCTTTCCCTGCCTGCACACAGATTATTGATATATTCCGTAAGTGTATCAATGGCTTCCTGTGGAGTAAGAGGTTTGTTGAGTTGTTTGCGGAAGTCTTCTAAAGTTACCTCCACCTTATCAATACCTTGTGCCAATTGACCAATGAGATTGCGAAGTTTGCCAGCATTGTCCACACACAGTTCTATCTTACCAATGCTGAATTTCTCTACAAGCTTGCGGTCATCGGTATTTAGTAATTCCAAGTTATCCTGTACACTGGGGTCTTTAAATACCGAACGCATGGCATTGACCCATTTCCCCAATATGTCTTCCAGGTGTTCTTCTAACTCTTGTACTTTAAAGTTGGGTTTGCCGTAATACTCACGGGGATTGAAATCGTGATACGGCTCTTCTTTCACCCTGACCTTGGTAAGAGAGACATCCGCTTCACGCAAAGAGGTGATGCTATTAATCCAGTTCTGGTATTCGGTTGCGGTAATAAACTCAGAGTCTTTAATAATATCGCAAATGCGTTTGTTCTCGCTGTTCATCAGGCGATCTTTCACCCTGGCATCCGCAGCAGAGAGGCGGCACTTGGTATAATGGCTTAGGTAATAATCGGCATATCTGTCAACCAATGAGTTGAGCAGTGCTTCGTATTTTTTGATGTCAGCATCTTTACCCGATGCCATCACAGTTCTCAGGTTGTTAATGGCCTGGTTGACGTCGTCGTACAAAGGCTTTTCACTTTCAACCACGTAGGACTGAGCGGTGTAGAGATAGCCCACAAGTTTCTCAAACTTTTCTGCTTTTTCTTTCAGTTTTTTAATGGCATCGCAATAAGGCCAGGCTTCAAAGACTTTTTTAAGTTCGTCTTCGGTGTATTTAAAGGCCTTGAGCTTGCCATAGGTGTTGTAGGATTGTATGCCATCCAGCAAAGCGCTGAGGGCATCTAATTCTGTTTTCATCTGCTGTGCCTTGTCATCTGCAAGCAAAGCCACACTGCGGCAACGAAGTCCCTGACTCATTAGGGATTTGGTTTTTACTACCCGTTCAACCTTAATTTTCGACTCGGTGATGATTTTGGTGATGGTTTCAGGTTTTTCCAGTTCAGAGGTAAGGTCGGGTAAGCCCAGGCAAGAAAATAAGGCTTTCAGGTGCTTTACTGGAATACCTTGCGGTTCTTTGATATGCTGAAAGGTGAAAAAATCAGAATCATTCAGATTTAATAAAGTATCAATGTTCGTGGCGGATAAGGATTTTCCGGCAGACCAATTAATCTCGATATCACCTTTGTAAGCCAATGCAGACAGCGCCAGAAATTCCAGTTGGTGATCTATATTAAAATCAACTGAATACCAGAGATTATGAGGAGCATAATGGGCATAGATAATGTCGTTCCTGTTAAGCACGGAGCCTTCGCCCCGTTCTTTGAGCTTCTTTCGGATGCTATCGGCATACTTGCTGTTTTGAGTATCAATACTTTGTCCACTCCACAAGCCCAAACCACTTAAGACAGCTTCGCCATCTCTATTGGGTTGACCAGTGCTGGTGATCTTCTTCAAAGCGCTTTTGATACGGCCATCAAAATTATCTTTTGACAACGGTTGTAGCAGGTCTTTGAATGCGGGGTAGTGGGGAAACTTATCATTGAAATGCCTGTTCAGTGTACGGCCAGCTACATCACCAAAAATCATGTCTTTGGTAGAGCCTTCACCGGGTAAGGGATATGATTTTAAAGGTTTAAAATCGCCTTTATAGATCACCTTGGTTTTATCGGCATATTCTTTTTCAAAAAGTTTGATGGATTTAAGCTGGTGTTCTTCTATCTGATTTCTGAACAACTGCTTTTGGTTAGAAGGGGCAGATGCCTCCTTAGCCTTTGCTGCACCATATAAGCAGATAGTGTCCTTGAATTCGTTACTTAATCCATTCATATCAAAATATACTTCATCTGCCTCGTCATTGCGATTGATGCTGTTGAATATGGGGCAAAAGAAGATGTAATATTGCTGAATAGGTTCGGTAGTGCTTCTTTCATTGGGATTTCCAAAAAATATATATCCTAAGCGAAAACTTTTTTTATCTATCCATTCCAGGCTGTGCTGCCAGATTTTAAAGCCTGTACGGTAGGTATTTTGCTGAAGTCCTAAAACGTATTGCAGGAAATCATAATAGTATTGGTCTGCCTGATCGGGGTCTCGTTTTATAACTTCATCTGCATAGTCACGAATAAGTTGCGGGATATTCACGCCTCCCTCGGTACGGATGTAAAATTCACTGCTCATGGAATCCTGGTCTATGTATTGGCCGGACGTGGCCGTGACTAATTGCTTGGCAGAACTTTCTATCGCAGCCAGCAACAACTCAGGGTTATCAACACCTGCTATAGTATTGCATAAATCTTCTTTCAAGCTGTGAGCATTGGCACCATTGCGCTTATCCAGATCGTCACAAAGGATTCGTATGGCTAAAGCATGTGCAATTTTTGTTGCCAACTCTTTGCGATTGGCTCTGGCACATATGAAATGGTTTTTAATACGATCGTTAATGATTTCGACTTTATCCTTTACTATCCTGATATCAGGGAATGTGAGCATAGCTGGGTTTTGGGAAAGGTCTAACCAATAGCTATCATACGTAATCAAGCCAGGATTTTTATCAACAACTTCTTGGCTTAGCATTTCTTCGAACTTGGTGCTTAATACTTTAAGAATTTCACGCTGGCTTTTCCCATGTCTGATCCGTTCGAAATAGCTTATATAATTCGGATGCACGGGAAACAGATCAACAAACTCATTGAGATTAGTGTTGATCCCTTCAAAAAGATGAGCAAACTTTAAGAGATGGTCACGGATTTTGGCTTTTTGGTGAATGTCTTTTTTGAGCAACCGTTCTTTTACTACAAAAGACACATCCTCTTTGGTTATGATTAAGTCAGCATAACGATCTTCAATCTTGTTGAGCATCTCTGCCTGGAATTGGAATTCAGGTGCCCTATACAGCAACTCCTGAACACCAAACATCAATTTGAATCTTGATTCATCGCAGGCCTCGCCCAACTGACGTAAGAGCATCAGGTCATTGTTTAATGCAGTTGGGTTACGGCCTTTCAGGTATTCCAGCAGCTCATCAATAACAATAAGGAAATGCTTGTTGGGGAATTTGGTTTCAAACTCGGCCATCATTTGTTGGATCAGTTCTTTCCAACTGAAATTTGAGTTTTCATCAAATGTGAAATCAATACCTTCTTTACCCAAATATCTTTCAATCTGAGCAAAAACAATGTCTTTTAAGGGCTTATCGGTACCAATTTCAAACCTTAATACTTTGTAATGACCGGCAATTTTTTGAAAAGAATGCTTGATATCGTCTGCTGCCAAAAGCTTTAATAAACCAGAATTCTCAGCAATGGCAGAAACCAATGACATCAAGTGAGATTTACCGGTACCGTAGCTGCCCACAATCTGAATTCCCTTGGTTTCGTATGATGGATTAGTAACCAAATTTTTGATGATGACTTCTTGCACATCTTCCTTCATCTTCTGAGAAAAAACAAAGGTTTTTACCAGGCTTTCAGCCACTGATAGTTCACCGGCATTCACCAGCTTCACCACCGAGGTGATAGGTTCAAAATGGATGAGTTCCTTATATTTCATGTTGTAAATTGACTTTCATTAAATTTATATCTGAAAAATTAAGGTTATATTGGTCTTGTTGCTTACCCCAGTGCAAAATGCCTGGTGGGCTAAATTGATGTTCCCAGAGAATAATTAGTGTTATGCTTTTTGAAATATCTTTGAGAATCTTTTCAGCATCCAGGCTGAGTATTGGTTCAAATAATATCCCTAAATTGTAAATGGCCACTACACGTGGCTTGTCTTTAATAATCTCTTTTGACTGTTTTTCAATCAATTCATATAAAAATTCCTGTGATTCAATGTTAATAAACCTGGTTGATTTTACCTCTTTCAATTTCATGGATAAAGCTTTACCAATATTAATCACACTCACACCATCAATTTCCAGTTTTGTTATCACGTCAATTAATAAAGCAGCTTGGCATTGCACAAAAAAAAGATTGTGCCTGCTGGTATCGGAGATGTTATTGAGAAAATCGAGATTCATGGGTTTTACCAAATTGCAAAACCTTATAAGACAATAGATGTCTGCCTATGAGCACGTTAAATTATAATTCTCTAAAGAATTAGATTATCTTGTGTGAAATGGAAAGAAATTAAATCATCATCTTATATCCTATGTAATTTTTATTGTCAAGAAATTTAAGAACTTGTAAAGAAAATACTTAACGCATCCGACATGTTCTGCAAATCTTATTAGTACCCTTGAAGACTATTAACCTGAATTCGTCCTCTTTTTTATACACTAGAAAGTCAATTAGTATAAAAACCTGCGAAAAGGCTTGAATTATGGTGTTTCCTGGTAATTTCCCGAAAAATAACAGTTTTTTAAAGCAAACGATTCTAGTGTATAATATATACACTAGTAAGGCCGATTGATTTTCCTAAAATTATTTTCCTTAAAAATTCCAAAACACCTGGAACACCCTATAAATAAAGGGAGAAAACGATTGAGCATTGTGTATCTCGCTTCAAATATAAATCCTAGTGTACATTTTTCAGGGCGAAGTCAGGTATTAAGTTTATAAGATGTTTTCTGCAACATGAGTTACTTATTCATTTAACTGCTTTACATTTTATCTGGTATACAATAAAAATTATCCCATCTGTAGCAATTTTCTAAATCGGTTATTTGAATGAAAAAAGAAAATCCTATCTCGATAGCGGATAAGGAAAGGTTTCTTTTTGAAGGAGCGGAGCGACTGGGAAATCTTAAGATCGCCTTTCGATATGCGGATAAATCAACCGTGTGTATACGTTACCCCCCTTGGTTTTTGGTATTAGCCTTTTGTTTTAACGGATAGTATAATCTAACCATTATTAAGAGCGAAAAACAAAAAGTATTCAACATGATTAAAGTCGGCACGTCAGGTTTTTCCTTCCCCGATTGGGTGGACACTATTTATCCCGCCAATATTAAAAAGGGAGAGATGCTCCCATGTTATGAGCAGAAACTCGGCTTTAAGACAATCGAAGTCAACTCCACATACTACACCATCCCCTCCCAAAAATCCTTTGATGGCATGCTAAAAAAGACCTCTCCCGATTTCGAATTCACCGTCAAGGCGCACAAGTCAATGACCCACGAAATAAGAGACAAAGAGACGGGGACATTCTTTGATAACAAAGATACCATTGTCATGTTCAACAACTGCCATGCGGGAAAGGCAGCCGTGAATGCGAAAGAAATGCGGGAAATGCTGAAATAGGTTGCTCACACCTTACGCAGTTGTTTATTTTTACTAAACACCCCTCTGTTGGGACTTGACAAGAGGGGATTCAAAATATAGAATGGTGAACGCATGGACACCCATAAATCAAAATCTGCAAATTCAACACTCACCAAAAAGCAGGCGGGTTTTTTTAACTTTCTGAAGGAATACTTCCAGGAAAGGGGCTACCCCCCTACAGTCCGGGAGATTATGGACGGATTAGGTCTTTCAAGCACCAACATTGTAAGAAAATACCTCGATATCCTGGAGCGTAAAGGTTATATCAAAAAGCAATTCAACAGCCCACGCGCCATTGAGATTGTTGATTCATCTGCCAGAAACGCAGAGGTAAGGTCTGTGCCTATAGTGGGAAAAGTTCGTGCGGGTACTCCCCACCCTGCCATAGAAGACATTGAAGGATACTTTACCGTGGATAAATCAATTTGCCGTAATAATAAAGCCTTCTTCCTGCGGGTGGTGGGAGATAGCATGATTGACGCCCATATACTGGAAGGCGATCTTGTCCTTGTCGTATCTCAGCCAATTGCCAATAATGGCGAGATTGTCGTTGCGCTTGTAAACGATGAAGCAACGGTAAAACGATTCTATAAGAAGGGAGACACGATACAACTGAAGCCTGAGCACCCAACGATGAAGCCGATTGTTGTCAAAGGGGAGAGTGACCAGGTAAGCATTATTGGAAAGGTTGTCGCCGTGGTAAGGCAATTAGACACACGGCCTGCGGTCGTTAGGAAAAGATAAATACAGGGTTTTAAAGTTTTTCAGGAAAAGTTATGATTACGGAAGTTAACGAGCCTATCAAGGTGGGCGCCGTCTTTGGCGACAACAAGAAGAAACTCAAGCCCGTCTGGTTTGTGTGGAGCGGACGGAAATACGACATCAAAGAGATTACCTATATTTGGATGGATCGGGTAGGGAAGGCCAGCGTACACCATTTTACGGTTACAGATAATGTACATCTTTTTGACATTTCTTATTGTACCGACACCCTGGTGTGGACGCTTCATTCAGTGGAAATGATTGGTTAGCGCCTATCTTAGAGGCACTCCGATGAACAGAATTATTATGCACGTTGATATGAATGCCTTCTTTGCCTCGGTAGAACAACAGAACAATCCGGCGCTCAGAGGTAAGCCTATCGCAGTCATTGGTTCTCATGAAAGGACGGTAGTTACCACATCATCTTACGAAGCAAGGGCGTACGGTGTCAAGACCGGCATGACGAAATACGAAGCCAGGCGATTATGTCCGCATATTATTCTTGTTGCCGGCGATACGGGTCGTTATACAGATACCTGCCGCCGTCTTGTCGAGATATTCCTGCAATACACCCCTATTGTTGAAGTTTACTCTATAGACGAGGCATTTCTGGATATTACGGGTTCCATCATGCTCTTTGGCAGCGCTGAGATCATAGCCAAAAATATTAAAACAGATATTCGCAAAAGATTTGGACGGCTTACCTGCTCTATCGGCATTGCGCCGAATAAACTTTTGGCAAAGCTGGGTAGTGATATGAAAAAGCCGGATGGCCTTGTGGTTATACAACGAGAGGATGTTGGTAAATTACTGGAAAACCTACCCGTGAAAGAACTCTGCGGCATAGGTCCACGGCTCGAAACGCACCTGGCAACCATGGGAATTAGCACCTGCGGTGAATTAGGACGAACATCCATACCCGTATTAAAAAACCGATTTGGAGTTATTGGGGAACGGATAAAACTTATGGCCCAGGGTATAGATGACAGTCCCGTGATACCCCCTGGACAGGAACCAGATGCAAAATCGGTTGGGCACAGTATGACCCTTGAGCGGGATGTGAGTGATATGGAGACGTTGGAACGCCATATTCTCCATTTATCTGAGATGGTAGGCCGGCGCATGCGTCGTGGAGGTTATACAGGCAGGACGGTTGCCCTTACCATGCGTTATTCTGACTTTACTACCTTTACAAAACGTACTACGGTAGGAATGCACACAAACAACAGCATAGACACCTATATAATTGCAAAAGAGATTCTCAATACAATACGACTGCAACAGCCCATCAGATTAATAGGTGTTAGTGTTTCCAACCTTACAAAGAGCATACCCCAAATATCTCTCTTCAGTTCGGACAGAAATAAGAAAGCTGCCACACGCGCCATGGATGAGATCAATGACCGATATGGGGACTTCTGCATTACCTGGGGCGCGTTGCTTGAACGCTATCATCACAATGGCGTTATCTCCCCTGCATGGAGACCCGGTGGGGTCAAATGTGTTAACTTTTCGGCACAGAAGACAAAAAATAATAAGTCGGGTAAATACTAAGTAACGGAGGTTTCTGCTTGGTATATTAGCCCGACCTTCGCAATTCGAGGGGTATATAAGCCGCTAAGCCAGTAAATTCAAGGGGTCCCCTAAAAAGGTCGGCACTACAGACTGGTTTTTCCGGATGCATAAACCTTGGGCGGTGGTTGCTCAGGAAGCGATAATCCCAGTTGCGCCAAAAGGAGAGAAACGTCCTTTTCCGGTTGGGTATAGCGGCTCATGACAATGTGACGGCCATCTGTGGTTGGTAAATGGATATCAATCATTTGGATGGTCGAGAGTTTTTTCAAGATGGCCTCCGATGTGAGACCTGCGGCTCGTCCCCGTGCAAGATTTCG
>ORJL011842184.1_pt1 | contig 18398 bp, 20 predicted proteins | sample 1779941 | NCBI WGS metagenome assembly ORJL01 (sample SAMEA104232317, study PRJEB22302) | groundwater metagenome | biome: forest; feature: aquifer; material: groundwater | place: USA | collected 2011-08-07 | depth 5.8 m | reverse complement strand
TGGACGCGAGGGGACGCGGCGGTTGGTTGCGACGCTCGGTGATGTCGTGATCGTTTCAGTTCTCATGATGTGTGCTCCTCCCCGCCCTCTACTCTAATTTAAAGGGGGGCAGGTGTCTCACTATTATTGGCACAGAGGGCCACCTGGACCAGGGTATAGGCTGGGTCACCATCAGTCAGGTAGCTCCATACGAAAACCATGGCCGTACACGGGGCAGCCGCCAGGATGATGGTCCCGGCGAGGTACTGATCTCCGAGCGATGGACCGATAATCCCGGCAAAGAAGTGCTTGAAGAAGAGCCAGCCGAGGAAGGCCATGCTAAAAGGTTTTACCAACCAGTTCACGAATAGGACGATCAGGATTCCCTTCGGTCGCCGCCCGACGTCCCTGATGGCAGAGAAGTCGATCCGCAGCATCATGGGGTAGATCATCAGCCAGATCAGGACCGCGACAGGAAGGTTGACGTGACTCACCTCCATCCGGCTCAAGATACCCACCAGTCTGGGGCTGGCCGTGCCGATGGCGACGCCCGTCACAATACAGAGCGCCACCCAGACAGAGAGGTAGCGCTCGAAGACATTCAGCCGCGTTGCAATGTTGATGTCCTGCTCGCTCATGTTGGACTCCTGTCGCTCACATCAATAGTTATTGATGTATGAGTGCCAAAAAAACAAGTCACTTACAGCGGTTCGATGCTACTAGTGCGCCTCGACCCCTCGGCTTGATTGTGGCGACGAACTCCTCCATCTCCGCAATCACCTCGGGATTCAGTGAGTAGTAGACCCACCGCCCCTCCCGTCGGTCACGTACAATTCCGGCGTCCTTGAGCGTCTTCAGATGAAAGGAAAGGAGCGACTGGGCTGTTCCGAGTATGCCGCTGAGGTCACAGACGCACTGCTCGCCCTCGCACAATCGATCAATTATCTGCAAGCGCGTTTCATCGGCCAGCGCGTGGAACCGGCGCACGGTTTGCTCAATACCTTTCGCAATCAGAGATGGCATGCGGCTAATATATCAACATCTCTTGATTTGTCAAATTCTTGGATGTGTCGAAATGCTCAAGATGGCAACATGGAACTTTCTGTCTGGTCAACGGCAGGCAAACGAGCGGCTTTGACTCAGTTACGAGTCTTCAGAGTCGGTCGCGGCGACCGGGAGTGTAAAGCGAATGGTCGTTCCTTGGTTTAACTGACTTTCGATATTCAGCTCACCGCCGTGCGCCTTCACCAGGTGCTTCACGATAGCCAGGCCCAGCCCTGTCCCGCCCAACTCCCGAGAGCGGGCCCTGTCCACCCGGTAGAACCGCTCGGTAATCCTCGGCAGATCCTGCGATGGTATGCCGATGCCGGTATCCTGTACCGCGATTTCAACCGCCTCGCTGAGACTCTGTGCTGTTGGTTCAGAACGTTGAACGTTGAACTTTGAACTTTGAACAATCTTCGTCGAGACCGTCACTCGCCCACCCTTTGGTGTGAACTTAAGACCGTTATCGACAAGATTAATCAACACCTGTACGATCCGATCGCGGTCGGCCAGAACGTGTGGCAGATCCGAGGGAAGCTCTGCCAGCAGCTTGACTTCCTGCTTGGCTGCCTGTGGTTCGTAGATAGCCATGACATTGTCCACGACCTCCGAAAGGACTATCGATTGCCGATGAAGCACGACCTTCCCCAATTCGAGGTTGGAGAGATCCAACAGGTCGTCCAGCAGCCGACCCAGTCGTTCGGTGTGTTTGTGGATTACCTCGAGGAACGGACGGGCATGCTCTCGATCCTCGAGTGCTCCTTCCAAGAGGGTCTCCAGATACCCTCTGACCGAGGTAAGGGGCGTGCGGAGCTCATGAGAGACGTTCGCCACAAACTCCGTACGGATCGTCTCCAGGCGACGAAGCTCGGTGACATCGTGCATCACCAGCATTGCGCCCGATGTCCGCTCTCGTCCTTTGAGGGGAGACGCATGCACTTGAAGCACTCGCTGCACGGGGGTAAAGATCTGCAGCTCCTGCTCGGCGAACACTCCCTGTCTGAGCGGTTGATTCAGAAGATCCAACATCTCCTTACTGCGAATTACCTCGAGGAACGGCTTCCCCTCGGTTTTGGCCGATACGACGTTGAAGAGCCGACAGGCGCCGGCATTGATAAACAGAATCCGGTTCATCTCATCAACCGCCAATACCCCTTCTACCATGCTGTCAAGGATGGCAGCCCCTTTCGCCCGTTCCTCTTCCAGAGCGCCGAGTCGGTCCTCCAGCCTTTTGGCCATCATATTCAGGGCGCCACCTAGCTGGCCGATTTCATCGTTTGAAGTTGTTGAAGTCCTCCGGGAGAAGTCGCCTTCGGCCATACGGCTGGCGGCAGATGTCATCTCTAATATGGGTCGTGTCACTTGACGGGCAAGGCAAGCGCCAAACACTACCGATGCGGCCAAGGCCGCCACGCCTACGATAACCAACGTCAGCCGGTTCCCCCTCAGGAGATCAATCAGGGCAGGATCCGATGATGTGAGGATAGCGAGAACGGCAGCAACGGCGAGGGTTGCTACAAAGGCGAGGTGCGCGGCGATAAGCTTTTTTTCAAACCCGCCTGAGATCACAGGTGTCCTAACTGTCTCGCTAATCAGCTATCCTGGTCGAACCGATAGCCGACATTCTTGACGGTGACGATGCGCGCGGCCTCCGGTCCCAGCTTTTCCCGGAGGCGCCGGACATGGACATCGACAGTGCGAGATTCTATCTCGGAGGCCTGCTCATATCCCCAGACCCGGTCCAGAAGGAACTCTCGCGTCAGGGCGCGTCCCTTGGCAAGGACCAGGGCCTTCAACAGGTCGAACTCCTTGGTGGTCAGCTCCACTATTCGCTTCCGGATAGAGACCGTGTAGCGGCCAAGATCTATCTCGAGGCTGCCTACCTTAAAGGCCTCCTCCTCTTGGGTCTCCTCGCTTCTGCGAATCAGCGCCTTGGCTCTCGCCACCAGCTCTCTCGGCCCGAACGGTTTCGTGAGATAGTCGTCGCCGCCCAGCTCCAGGCCCAGGACCTTGTCGGTTTCCTCCGCCTTGGCGGTCAGCATCAGAATCGGCAATCGCGCGGTATCGGGCTCTTTGCGAAGCCGTCGGCAGACATCCAGCCCGCTCAGGTGCGGGAGCATCAGATCCAGGATCAGCAGACTCGGTCGCTCGCGACGTACTAGTTCCAAGGCCTGCAGGCCATCATGGGCCTGAAGGACGCGGAATCCCTCGCGCTCCAGATGGTACGCGACCAGGGCGGCGATATCTTTCTCATCGTCTACGACCAGGACTTTTATCATTGTGCCTCCAGCCCGATCATCAACATGACGTGTTTAGGGTATGCAGTGGCCGGTCCGATGATAGCCACCTTCACGTGGAGCCGCAAGGGATTTTCCGTGAGAGCTGCTCGCTGACTAGGCTTGACGTGATGAGCAAGCCGTGATAGAAATGCTGATATGTTTATTCATGCATATCGAGGTTAAGCGATGCAGTGTGAGGTGAAGTCAAAGACCTGGCTGGAGGTAGACGGCAAATTTATCATGGGGGAGCATGGGATAGCGCTCCTCGATGCGATCGATACGCTCGGGTCAATCCAGCAGGCGGCGAGGCAGCTTGGATGGTCGTATCGGCACAGCTGGGGGTATCTCAAGAATATGGAGCAAAATGCCGGCGTACCGATTCTGATCAGCAGTCATGGCGGTACGGCTGGCGGCGGGACGCGGCTTACGCCGCAAGCGCGCAAGCTAGTGCGGGACTATAAGCGATTACAGAAAATGTTGCGGGCAACCATACAACGGAAATCGCGGATGGTGTTTTCATATTAAGTAATCGAGAGCAGGATCGGCAGACGAGAGAGGAGGTGGGGAGGATGAAGATGAGCGCGAGGAATCAATTGCCCGGAACTATTAAGAAGGTGAAAATCGGCGCGGTGATGGCTGAGGTGGTCATGAAAGTGGGGGATCAGGAGCTGGTCGCGGCGATCACCAGCGGATCGGCCAAGCGGATGAAATTGAAAGCAGGTGAGACAGTTTTCGCCGTCATCAAAGCCACCGAAGTTATGATTGCCAAGGAGTAGCAGAAGCCAATGAGGATCATGGGTACAAGATGGCCGATACGCGTTCTCAAGCGCTGTGCGGTGAGCTTAGCGGTGCTTGGTATGCTGCAGATCGCATTGCTCTGTCACGTCCAGGCCGCAAGCCAGGTTGTCATCCTGGCCACTACGACAAGTACGCAGGATTCGGGTCTGCTTGACGTACTGGTCCCGCGGTTTGAAAAGGCAACCGGCTATGTCGTGAAAACGATTTCTGTCGGGACCGGTCAAGCGCTTGCCATGGGTGGGCGAGGCGAGGCCGACGTTGTCCTGGTCCACGCGCCTGAGGCGGAGAAGAAATATGTCGCCGATGGAACGCTCATCAACCGTCGGTTGGTGATGCACAACGATTTCATCATCGTTGGCCCAAAGGAGGATTCGGCTCAGATTCGCAATGGGAAGAAGGTGAGTGACGTGCTTCGCAAGGTATCTGAAACGAAATCGACATTCGTCTCGCGCGGTGATAGCTCTGGAACGCATCAACTCGAACAGCGCCTCTGGAAAGAGGGTGGGTTAGACCCAAGCGGCGGCTGGTACCTGCAATCGGGCCAGGGGATGGGGCAAACCCTCGTAATCGCAACAGAGAAGCGTGCCTATACCCTCACCGACCGTGGAACCTATCTCGCCTTAAAGAAACGCCTTGCCCTGGACATTTTGGTGGAGCGGGACTCGTCGCTGCTGAATATCTACTCGGTCATGGAAGTGAATCCCGCCAAGTTTCCAAGGGTCAACGCTGCGGGCGGTAAGGCGTTTGCCGACTTCATGGTCTCGCCTGCGGCCCAGGAGGTGATGAAGATTTTTGGTGTAGAGAAGTTCGGCGAGCCGCTTTTTTATCCGGATGCCGGTAAACGTGAGGAGGAGATTGGGCGCTGAGTCACTACGGGCAGGCGAATAGAGGTTTTTACGCGCCATGATTATGGTCCGCACGACACTAGGCGAGGAAATGCATGACTCTAAGGGGCTGGTGGATTCGTAGTATCGTCTTGGGCGTCGCCGTACTGCTCGCCCCGACCGGGGCGTGGGCTGATAAACTCACCTATCTCGAGCAGGCCCTCAAGGTCCAACAGCAGTCACTGCAGCAGTTGCAGCAGGAGATGCAGCGGTTGCGGCAGGATCGGTCTGTACAACAGGATGAGATGGCCAGGCGTGTGATGGAGGTCGAACAGAAGGCTGCCGAGGCCGCAATGTCGGCCTTCCAGGTCGGGTATGAGCCTGGGAAGGGGTTCTTTCTGAAGTCTCCGGATGGCCAGTTTCAACTGAGGCTGAGTGGCTACACGCAGACCTGGATGCAAGTTGAAGGGGCGGAACATGAAGAGGATTACCCCGGTATCGTTGATGGCCAGGATCTGACGAAGGCGGGGCTGGCACGGCACAACCCGAGCACATTTCGACTACGCCGCACGCGGCTCCTTGTGACGGGTCAGGTGTTTCATGACTTCGGCTTCTATATTGAACCGGAGATCACGGGCGGTGCCACCGGTATGCGGCTCCAACAGGGCTGGGCCAGCTACACCTATACCCCTTGGGCCAAGGTGTTTCTTGGGCAGCGCAAGCCTCGATTCGGTCTCGAGGAGCTCACCTCCGCTCGGGACCTGGATTTCGCCGAGCGGACGGTGGTCACCCGGGCGCTGGCTCCGGGCCAGCAGCTTGGCGCCACCATCGAGGGTAATCTGAAACTCGCCGCAATACCTGTCTACTACGGGGTGGGTCTCTACAACGGCTGTGGCCGAGTCGATCAGTGCTCTGGAGGTATCGATAATGACGGGAATAAGGAGTACACCGGTCGGGTCACCTTTGCACCTCCGATGCCTGTCGGGAATCTTACCATCGGGCTGAATGTCGATCACCGAACCTTTCGGGTTGTGAGGGGCAATGGCGCAACCGATCCCAACTCGGTGACGACGCGCATCAGCGGTACCTCGTTTCACCGCTATAATCCAGTAGGTCCGACCGGCGTCAGGCTGGCCGGCAACGGCGAAGGCGGGACCCAGAACGGCTTCCTGATCAACGGCAATCGCATCGCCGGCGGTGGCGACCTCGTCTTCGACCTCTACCCGTTCATCCTCAAGGGGGAGTATATCTATGCCACGCAGGAGCGCGACGACGTAGGCGCTGGTGGCAGTAATCTCGATAATCTCATCATGCAGGGGGGGTATGGATCGATCGGCTACTGGCTCTTCGGCAATAAACAGAAAGGGCTCCTGGCCAATGGCCGCTATGAGCATATGCGGGTTGATGATAATAAAGGTACATTTACGGCACCTGACTCAGCCAAGAACGAGGTCCCGATGGAGCTGCGCTCCGGGACCTTTGGACTGAGTTGGTATCTCAATCCCAACGTCCGGTTGCGTGGCAACTACATCCTCACCGACCTCTCACCTGGCCGGAATGCCGTCGGGCTGAGCAATAGCGCCCATGGTGAGCTTGCACACGAAGGGATCGCCGAGCTACTGGTGCAGTTCTAATCGATCAGGCGAATGAACTGCCCAGCGACTTGGCGCGCGGTCATTTATTCGCCAACGGTACGAGACCCTACACCACATCGCATTTTTGCTTGACAGAATAGGCGTAAGTGATTGAAGATAAGCGTCGATAATTATAAGAACGAAAAGAAGATTTAGGCGCGTAGCTCAGGGGGAGAGCGCTTGCTTGACACGCAAGAGGTCGGCGGTTCAAGACCGCCCGCGCCTACCATCGCTCATTGCGCCCGGTGCTTTACCTCGGGAAGAATCATCTGAACGGCAAAGGGCATCATGCTCGTTGTGGTGTCCTGCTTGTATCAAGAGTGGACATATAGAGCGCGTGAGTGAGATCCGGACAGAATCGATCGTGATCACCCTGGACGACGGACAGCAGCATGAATTTCCAGCCGGTATGACAGTGCTGGGTGTGCTGGAGGCCGTGGATCCCGCTGCCAAGAAAGAGGCGATCGGGGCGATGGTCAATGGGCGCCTGGTCGATCTGAACAGCCTCATTGATCAAGAGGCTAGGATCAAGTTTATTACCGCCAGTTCGCTGGAAGGCCTGTCAATGCTCAGGCACAGCGCGGCCCACCTGATGGCGGCTGCTGTGCAGCAGCTTTTGCCTGGCTCAAAATTTGCTATTGGTCCGGCGATCCAGGATGGCTTCTACTATGATATTGAGCCGCCTCGTCCGTTGACCGCAGACGATTTACCGGTCATCGAGGCCCGGATGCGTGAGCTTGCGGAGCAGCGACTTCCGTTCGTCAGGTCCGAGGTGTCACTGGACGAAGCGATCGCGAGGTCGATAGCGCTGAACCAGCCGTACAAGGTCGAGCTGCTGGAGACTATCCGGGGCCGGGCGATAGCGCCTGCCGGAGCCGCCGAACAGGATGATCTGGCGAACGAAATCGATCCGGCTGCGGAACGGGCCAGTTTCTATACTACCGGCGATTTTATCGATCTATGCCGCGGTCCCCATGTGCTCGATACGTCAGCGATTCGCTTCTTCAGGCTGACCCATTTGGCAGGCGCCTACTGGCGAGGCGACGAGCGGCGGCCGATGCTGACCAGAATCTACGGCATCGCCTTTCCGACACAGGATGCCCTTGAGACGCATCTGTTTCTTCTGGAGGAGGCGAAGCGGCGGGACCATCGGCGTCTGGGCCGCGAACTGGACCTCTACAGCGTGGATGATGAAGTCGGCGGTGGACTGATCCTATGGCATCCCAAGGGGGCATTAGTCAGAAAGCTGATCGAGGATCTGTGGCGCGAAGAGCACCTCAACAACGGTTATGATCTTATCTATACGCCGCATATCGGTCGGGCAAAGCTGTGGGAGACCAGCGGCCATCTTGACTTTTACCAGGAGTTCATGTATCCCAGGATGGAGATGGAGGGGAACGACTATTATGTCAGGCCAATGAACTGCCCCTTCCACATCAAGCTCTTTCAATCGAAGGTTCACAGTTACCGAGAGTTGCCGGTACGGTTCGCCGAGCTGGGAACGGTTTATCGATTTGAGCGTGCCGGCGTGCTGCACGGGCTCCTGCGCGTTCGGGGGTTTACGCAGGACGATGCGCACATCTTCTGCACACCAGCACAGATGGTGTCCGAGGTGGCCCGTACCGTGAGCTTCAGTCTGGACTTTCTGCGTGCCTTTGGGTTTGATCGGTATGACGCCTATATTGCGACACGGCCGGAGAAGGCGATTGGGGATCAGACGCTCTGGGATGATGCGACGCAGGCGTTACGCCAGGCTGCCGATCAGGCTGGACTTGCCTATCAGATCGACGAGGGGGGCGGGGCGTTCTATGGACCAAAGATCGATCTGAAGGTAAAAGATGCTCTGGGTCGTGCGTGGCAGTGTACGACCGTACAGTTTGACTTCAATCTACCGGAACGCTTCGACATTACCTATGTCGGAGAGGACAATAGATCGCATCGGCCCCTGATGGTTCATCGTGCTGTTCTGGGGTCGCTGGAGCGATTCTTTGGGGTGTTGATCGAGCATCATGCAGGCGCCTTTCCGACTTGGCTTGCACCGGTGCAGGCGCGGCTGGTGCCTGTCGCAGATCGCTTCCTGTCGTATGCGCAGCAGGTCGCCGACCAGCTCAGGGCGGCAGGGGTGCGCGTAGAAGTAGATGTGCGGAATGAGAAGGTCGGCTATAAGATTCGAGATGCTGAGGTACAGAAGATTCCATATGCCCTGGTAGTAGGGGAAAAAGAGATTACGTCGAACGCTGTATCGGTGCGGAAGCGCGGCGGGCAGGATCTGGGCATTATGCCGATTGAGGGATTTGTGGCCGCGATTCAGGATGAACTTAAGCCAGCCGTCAAGACGACTTGGCCGGCTTATCACGAAGGAGGGAGTGCTCATCAGTAGAACTGTTCGGGTGAACGAGCGGATTCGGATCAAAGAGGTAAGAGTGATTAGCCCGGAGGGTGCACAACTGGGCATCCTGCCGATTCAGGAGGCTCTCGAGACCGCCCAGAAGCTTGCGCTCGATCTGGTGGAGGTGGCGCCTGAGGCGAAGCCGCCTGTTTGCCGGATCATGAACTATGGGAAATACCGCTACGAACAGAGTAAGAAGACGCGGGAGGCGAAGAAGAAGCAGACGGTTATTCAGATTAAAGAGATCAAACTTCGGCCGAAGACTGAGGATCATGATTTCCAGTTCAAGTCCAGGCACGCCGAGCGCTTTTTGAAGGAAGGGAATAAGACTAAGGTTACCATGATGTTCCGAGGCCGGGAGATGGTTCACATCGATCGTGGGAAGGTGCTGCTTGACCGCTTTGCAGAGGCGCTCGTAGAGGTTGCGGTGATCGAGCAACGCCCCAGGCAGGAGGGTCGGAACATGGTAATGATTCTCACACCCAAGCATTAATCGAGAGGAGCGACGGTGCCGAAGATTAAAACACTCAAAGGGGCGGCTAAACGGTTCAGGATAACGGGAACCGGTAAGCTGAGGCGCAACAAAGCGGCAAAGAGCCACTTGCTAACCGGAAAGACGAGGCAACGAAAACGAAATCTACGACAGCCTGGTCTGGTGTCCAAGGTGGATACGACCAGGATGAAGCGTTTGCTTCCATATCTGTAGAAGGACTGGGTAGCGGTCGGTAATCGGCCGTTAGGGTTCGGCCCACAGGAAGTGCGGATACTGCCGGATCGCTACGCTGATCGCTAGCGGCTGAACGCTGAACGCGTTCTTATTTGGAGGAATAGGATGCCACGTGCAAAAGGCGGGTTTAAGACAAGACGACGCAGAAATAGGGTCCTGAAAGAGGCGGAGGGATTCTGGGGTAAACGGAGTACGGCGTACAGAAGTGCACAGGAGGCGGTTGATCGGGCAAAACGATATGCGTATCGCGATCGGAAGGCTCGTAAGCGAGACTTCCGCAGCCTGTGGATTATACGGATCAACGCGGCGGCTCGTCTGGTTGGCCTGTCGTACAGTGTTCTGATGGGCGGCCTCAAAAAAGCCGGCGTAGCCGTCGATCGAAAGGCGCTCGCTGACCTGGCCATCAAGGATCCTGCTGCGTTTATGAAGGTAGCCGAGACAGCCCGGGAGAAGTTGGCGGCCTAGGGATTATAGATCTCGACATGATGATCGAAGGCATGCCCCGACCCGTGTCGGGGCTTGTTATTGTGAGGGGAAGGTGGAGGCACTACGGCAGGAGCTGCAAGATCTGAAGGCAGCGGCGCTTGAACAGATTGAACGATGCGCCGATGCGGCTCAGCTTGAACAGGTGCGCGTACAGCATCTGGGTCGAAAGGCCAGATTGACGGCGATCCTTCGGCAACTGGTCACGCTTCAACCGCAGGATCGGCCGACAATCGGTTTACTGGCCAACCAGATGAAGGCGGCGATCGAGGAACGAATCGCGGCAAGACGGGAGACCCTGGACTCGATCCCGAGTGATGAGGTGCTGGCAACAGACCGGATCGACGTGACCCTTCCTGGACGGTGCCCGACCGTAGGACGCCTGCATCCTCTCACCCAGATTATCCGCGAGATCTGCCAGATCTTCAGGGAGATGGGGTTTGCGATCATAGAAGGGCCGGAGATTGAGTGGGACTACTATAACTTCGAGGCCTTGAACATTCCTGAGGATCACCCGGCCAGGGAGATGTGGGATACCTTCTGGATTGATCCGACAAGTGCCAAGGTCGACAGGCCAATGCTGCTCAGGACCCATACCTCGCCGATGCAGATCCGCATTATGGAACAGACCAGACCGCCGATCCGTGTCATTGTACCCGGTAAGTGCTATCGGTACGAAGCGGTAGACGCCAGCCACGAGAGCCAGTTTCACCAGATTGAAGGGCTGGCGGTTGACGAGCATATCACCTTCGCCGACCTGAAGGGGACATTATATGCCTTCGTACGTCGTCTCTTCGGTGAAGAGCGGAAGATCCGCTTTCGATGCGACTATTTCCCATTTGTTGAACCGGGCGTCGATATGTCGATCGACTGTTTTCGCTGCAAGGGCGCCGGCTGCCGGCTATGTAAGGCAAGCGGGTGGCTCGAGATCCTTGGGGCGGGGATGGTACACCCGAATGTCCTGGCTCGAGTTGGGTACGATCCAGAGCGTTACACCGGCTTCGCCTTTGGCCTTGGCCCGGCTCGAGTCGCTATGCTCAAATACGGCATCGACGATATCCGCTTGTTTCACGGAAACGACCTCCGCTTCCTCCAGCAATTCCCCTGAGACCTATATCTGTCCGTACGCTGCGTGTCTCCCTGGAAAAGACGGAGGCTACCGTCATTGCCGTCTCGGATTTGATTGCCCTCAAGAGAGGTGTAGGTCGGCCCAGAGATCTGGAAGATATCGCCGCCCTGGAGTCGCTTGTGGACAGGGGAGAGGAAAGGAAGGGACATCCCGATGAATAACGAACGACCGGTCAGCCTCTCGAAGAGGGTAGAGGATCCGGACTGGGACTTCGAGGGGCACCGTCGCCGACAGGCCAGACTCGGCCTTGGGCTCAGCCCGGCCGAACGGTTGAGGTGGCTCGAGCAGTCGATGGAGGATCTTCGAAAACTCGTGGGTCGCGCCCGCCAAGGCCGCCCCATTACTCCAGACTAAGCTCCGGTACCGAGGTTGTAAGTCTGGCGCATATCGCCATGCTCAAGTACGCTATCAGTATGTCCCTTTCTTCTACGGCAATGACCTCCGCTTCCTCCGGCAGTGCCCCTGAGACGCATCCGCCTTTTCTCATACTTCGCTCTCTGCGATGACCGCGCAGACCGTTCGCTCTCGTTTGTCATTCGTTGAGGGTTGATATCCTGCAGCTTGCTGCGGGATAGTTCCTCCACGATGAGCGTGACGGATGCCCCATTGTAACCCCAGCCATCCGTTCAGTACTATCAATCTTGACAGCGCTTTTCTCAGTAGCTACAATAGCTACAAGCGAGGTGATATCTATGGGCAGCGTCGGCGTCAAGGAACTCAAAAATCGGCTTACGCAATATCTCCAACGGACGAAGAAAGGCGAGGAAGTGATCGTGACAGAACGAGGTAAACCGATCGCCCTCATCCAATCCATCAAGTCCGCAGAGCACGTCGTAAGCCTGGAGGCAAGGCTTGCCAGACTGGCAGCTCAAGGCGTCATTATGTTGCCAACCGAACAACCCGTAAAGAAAATCCGCCTGGCCAAAGTCACCGGCGCCCCAATTTCACAAATCATCCTCGAAGATCGACGATGAACTACCTGGACACCAGCGCCCTGATCAAGCGGTTTGTTGCTGAAAAGGGCTCACCGCTGGTGCAGATCCTCGTGACGCGAAAAGGGCCCATCGCAACCGCCAAAATTGCCTATGCCGAAGTCTATGCCGGCCTTACTCGTAAACTCCGCGAAGGCCATCTCTCCGACGCCCGGTATGCCGTCACCTGTCGGCAATTTGAGGCCGATTGGCAGACCTACATCCGAGTGGAGCTGCGCGACGATACCCTCTTCCTTGCACGCGATCTGATTCGGCGCCATCCCCTCAAAGGTTTCGATGCTGTTCATCTGGCCTCCGCCATCAGTCTCAAGAACGCACTTGGGGAAGACATCACATTTGCTGCCGCCGATGAGCGTTTACTTCGAGCGGCCGAAGCTGAAGACCTGAAGATTCTCCACGTCGAAATCGCCAGAACTCCGTAATACTTTGTGGGGCTTCCTCAGAGAAAATAGGTTATACAATGAACTACCCCGTGGCTTGCCGCGGGGTAGTTCATCAACTCCGCATCAAGTTCGATATTTGTTCTTAACATCGACGTCCCTCCTTTGTACTATACGCATGATATGGCAGAGTCAGGCGTCGGGGTAAGTCGGTTGACATTTGTCATCTATTAACATAGTCTCCAGCGCATAGTAGCGTTCATTCGAGTACCATGAGGGCCGGATCAGACCATGCTTCATGAGTACGGTATTGCTGTCGCTGAAGCTCCACCCTTTGAGCCGCTGCAGTCGGAGTCGAACCGACTTCGGCGTCGTCGCATATCGCGGAGATTGCTGCGGAGTAGGTCGAGACGCTGGTAGAACCGTCAGATCGCAGCGAGGCTGTGACGTTGCTGTATTTTCGCGCTATTGACCTTGCCGGATCGAGGATTCGGTATAGCAGCAGTTATATTGGCAGAGAGATCAAATGAGCCCGATGAAGGTATCGCTGGAATGGCTGTCTGACTATGTCGATGTGACATTGCCCGCTCAGGAATTGGCCCATCGCCTGACGATGTCAGGAACTGAGGTGGGCGGTATCGAAGAGCGTGGTAACGGATGGCCAGGAATTATTGTCGTACAGATCGAATCTATGTACCCACATCCAACGGTTAACTCACTCAGCCTGGTGGGCTTGCGGTTGTCTGACGAGACGGTCTCAGTTGTGAGCGGCGCCACGAATCTCAAGGTCGGCGACCGGGTACCGTTTGCGCCGGTTGGGTCGCGCCTGATAGACGCGTCGACAGGTCACTCTACCGTGGTGGAGATTGCCCAGATTCAGGGAGTAACCTCGCGTGGGGTACTTTGCTCCGAGAAGGAACTGGGCCTGTCAGAGGCTCACGAGGGGGTGTTGATCCTTCCGGACGAAGCCGAGGTCGGCTCGGCGCTCAATGCGGTGCTCGGGGACACTATTCTGGACCTCGAGGTTACGCCGAATAGACCGGATTGTCTGGGAATGCTTGGGGTTGCGCGTGAGGTGGCTGCTATTACGGCAACGCCCCTCAACCTACCTGATCTATCCTACCAGGCGGAGGGTTCTGACGTTGGGCATGAGGTGCAGGTTGAGATTCTGGCGCCTGAGCTGTGTCCGCGATACAGCGCATCCGTTATTCATGGGGTGACGATTGGCCCTTCGCCCACGTGGATCCAAAGACGCCTTATGGCAGCCGGTGTGCGTCCCATCAGTAACGTCGTAGATATTACCAATTATGTCATGCTCGAATATGGGCAACCTCTCCACGCCTTTGACTACGATACGATTCAGGATGGACGAATTGTTGTGCGACGCGCCGCAGATGGAGAGTCGCTTCGCACGCTTGATGGCCTCGTGCGGATCCTGACGCCGGATATGCTGGTGATTGCCGATGCCAAGCGTCCGGTGGCGCTTGCCGGGATCATGGGCGGTTCGGACACCGAGGTGACCGAGCTGACGAAGAATGTATTGCTCGAGTCGGCCAACTTCAGCCCCGGCTCGATCCGGCAAAGCTGCCGTACACTGCGGCTGAGGACCGAGGCGTCGTTGCGCTTCGATAAGGGGCTGCAGCCGGCGAACACCGTGGCTGCACTTCAACGGGCGACGAAGCTTCTGGTGGAGATTTGCGGGGGGAAGGTATCGCATACGCTCCAGGATGTCTTTCCCGGTTTCCGAGAGGCGATTGAGTTCAGACTGACCCCGGCGGAGCTTCGCCGCGTCTTGGGGATCGATCTGACCGTGGCCCAGATTCGTGATGTGCTTGGCGGTAGACTTGGGTTTGGCTGTCGGGAAGAGGGGAGCAGCCTTATGGTGAGACCACCGGCGCATAGAAGCGATATTCAGCTCCCAGTCGATCTGGTGGAGGAGGTGGCACGCCTGATCGGCTACGACCAGATTCCAACGACCACGCTGGCGGGTCACCTGCCCGATTACTCGCCTCAGCCGATGGGTCACCTTATCGAACGAATCAGCGACGTACTCGTCGGCTGCGGTCTTCAAGAGGTGATGACGTATTCAATGATCGGACGACGGCTCATGAATACGATGAGTACCGCAGGTGAAGTTGCAGGACCGGATGGGTTGCGGCTGGCGAATCCGATGACTCCTGATCAGGAGATGCTGCGGACGTCGCTCCTCCCCAGTTTTTTGGAGTGTCTGAGCAGTAATCTTCGTCAGGACGAGGCCGGCCCACGCCTGTTCGAAATCGGGAGAGTTTACCTGCCGCGCGACGCCGACTTGCCCGAGGAACGGCAGATGCTGGTCATCGGTATGGCTGGTCCAACATGGCAGAGACAGTGGAGTCGACCGACTGCGCAACTGGATTTTTACGACCTGAAGGGCGTTGTAGAGGGGTTGTTGGGTTGCCTGAATCTTCGAGAGGCTCACTTTGCTCAGATGACAGGCCGGCAGCCGTTTCATCCCGGGCGAGTATCGGCCCTCTATGTGCGAGATACGCAGCTTGGCGTCATGGGAGAGATCCATCCGGCAGTTGCCCGTCACTTTGAGACTCGGGTTCCCGTCTACCTGGCTGAATTCGACCTGGAACAGCTTCTCAGCCTTATTGGAGAAGGGTTCTTGCGGATCGAATCACCGCCCCGCTTTCCTGCGGTACGACGCGACCTGGCGCTGATTGTTCCAGAGCGTGGCCCGGTTGCGGAACTCTTCGAGGTCATCCGACAAGCCGGGGGATCACTACTCGAGCAGGTCAATCTTTTCGATCTGTTTCGCGGAAAAGATCTGCCGGCAGGGCATAAATCGTGCGGTGTTGGACTGATCTTCCGTTCCCCGGATCATACCCTTACCGATGCCGAAGTTGTCGAGATCGAGTCCTGTATTATTCAGCAGTTACAACAGAAGACCGGGGCTCGACTCAGGGGATAGTTTTCGCTTTACAAGGGTCTATAGCTTTGGTAGGCTCGCGAGTGAGGAAGATCTGACATCTCGGCAAGACTGCATAGGGAATCTTTCAGACGAAGGCCAGATGATGCTTGTTGAAGAACTAGAGACGCTGGAAGGTCGAGTAAGGTTAGTTGTTGGGCTTGTAGCAAAGCTGCGGGAAGAGAAGGCAGCGTTGGCGCAGCGGATAGAGGAGCTGCAGTCTGTAGTGAAGGTACATGAAGAACAGGTGGGAGAGCTCGAGGCTGCACGACAGAAGGATCGAGAACAGCTTGCACATATGCGGGAGGAGCGTGAGGAGGTTCGGCTCAAGGTAGATCGCTTGCTTGAGGAGATTGCAAGGATCGAGGTCTCTATTGAGTCCGGCACCTGAGGATGGCATGGAACAGCTTGTCAGTGTCGTAATCCGAGGGGAGCAGTACACAATCCGTTCCACAGAAGATCCGGCGTACGTGCAGAGAGTCGCAGCGTATGTGGATGAGAAGCTACATGGGGTGATGAAGGGTTCCAAGTCGCTCCCACCTACCAAGGCAACCGTTCTGGCATCGCTGAATATTACGGATGAGCTATTCAAGGCGAAGACCGAAAGGGAGCGGCTTGAGGGATCGGTAGCGGTCAAACTCAATACCCTCGCAGAGCTGTTGGGAACCGTTCTCGAAGAGAGGGCACGCAGTCCCAAGGGCGATCATCGGGGATTGGATGGTTATGGAGAAGAGGCGGAGTAAGCGAGCTGCGGTGCATCGCAGTATACACTATGACGTCAGTGAGACCCCCTGCCGTGTTCGTGATGAGGGTATGTATTTTGAACCAACAGCATACAACAGGGGCCCTTTTCACAGCGTGATGTGCATAGCCCCACCATGTGTGGGGAGAGCCTAAAGCGCTGCTTGGGCAACCACCTGATTGACGAGGTTCAAACCTCATCCCTCAAACGGCACAAAGGCGGGGGGTCCTTTACTCTTCCACTCTTACTGGCCTACCCCTTACCATGATCGGCTGCGTGGTGTACCGTTCCCGCTTCGTCCCGAGTGTTGATTCTGCTCTCCCCCATGATGTGCTTCTTTCATTTCTTACGATTCACTTAATGGCGTTGGCATAGGTAGTTCGGAAGGGGGTGGACCTCCGTTGGCGATTGGTATTGAGCAGTTAACGATCGGCTTGATCGTAGCAGTCGTAAGCGTCATAGTCGGCTACCTGCTGAGAAAACAGGTGGTCGAAAGTAAGGCAGCTGAGGCAGAGACCTTGGCAAAGCGGATCCTGAATGAGGCGGAGAAAGAGGCGGAAACCAGACTTCGGGCGGCTGAGCTTGAGTCTAAGGAGCATGCCCTTCAAGCAAAGGCAGACCTGGAACGGGAGACGAAGAGTCGTCGTCAGGAACTTGAGAGTACACAGCGCCAACTGGATCAGAAGACAGAGGCCGTCGAACGAAAGCTGGAGCAGTGTGAACGACGCGATCGTGAACAGGATGTCCTGGCCAGAGAGCTCGACAACCGAGAGCAGGCCGCTGCCGGCAAGGAGACCCAGTGCGCCAGGTTAATGGAGGAGGCACAACAACGACTGGAGCGTCTCGCCGGCCTTACAGCCGCAGAAGCTAAGAAGATCCTGCTTCAGAATATGGAGCAGGAGGCCAGGATCGAATCGATAGCCCTATTTAAACGGCTGGAGGATGAGACGAGAGCGACGGCAGAGACCAAGGCGAAAGAGATCCTGACCATTGCCGTGGATAAGTGCGCCTCAGAGTTTGTCATGGAATCGACGGTGTCTGTGGTGGACTTGCCGAGTGAGGAGATGAAGGGGCGGATTATCGGACGGGAGGGGCGCAACATCAGAGCCTTTGAGCGAGCAACGGGGATCGATGTCATTGTGGACGATACCCCAGAAGCGGTCATCCTGTCCGGCTTCGATCCGATCCGCCGTGCTATCGCCAAGGAGTCGCTTCAACGCCTTATTACCGACGGGCGGATCCATCCTGCTCGTATCGAAGAGGTCGTGGAGAAGGTCAAAGGGGAAATTGACGACGACATTAAAAAGGCTGGTGAACGAGCTGCCTTCGAAATGGGGATTAACGGTCTTCACCCCGAGCTTGTACGCCTGGTCGGACGGCTTAAATATCGGACCAGCTATTCGCAGAATCAGCTTCAACACACAATAGAGGTCGCGCAACTCGCCGGTGTGGTGGCGGCTGAGTTAGGGCTTGACGTCAAGGTTGCCAAGCGGGCCGGCCTACTCCACGATATCGGGAAGTCAGCCGATGTCAATATGGAAGGGACCCATGTCTCTATTTCGGCCGAACTGGCCAAGAAATACGGTGAGCGCCCGAAGGTGATCAATGCGATCGCCGCCCACCATGAAGACGTAGAGGTCACCTGTCTGGAGGCCGTCGTGCTCCAGATAGCCGATACACTTTCTGCGGCCAGGCCAGGGGCCAGACGTGAACTGTTAGAGAGCTACGTAAAACGACTCGAAGGATTGGAGAGAATCGCCAACTCCTTCGCGGGGGTTAGCAAGACATACGCCGTCCAGGCTGGACGCGAGGTACGCATCATCGTTGAGAGCTCTGAAGTCTCGGACGTACAGTCATACCAGCTTGCGCGGGATATCGCGAAACGAATTGAAGAGGAGCTGCAGTACCCTGGCCATATCAAGGTTACCGTCATTCGAGAAACGCGGGCCGTGGAGTATGCGAAATAAAATCGTGCAATGTTCAACGTCAAAGCCAGGCCGGAGCAGAATTTCTCAACCTTGAACATTGAACGTTGAACTTAGAACCTT
>ORJL011574961.1_pt1 | contig 18411 bp, 20 predicted proteins | sample 1779941 | NCBI WGS metagenome assembly ORJL01 (sample SAMEA104232317, study PRJEB22302) | groundwater metagenome | biome: forest; feature: aquifer; material: groundwater | place: USA | collected 2011-08-07 | depth 5.8 m | reverse complement strand
GAAGCGGCTGCGCTACATCGAGGGCCACCTGGCGGGCATCCGCCGCATGATCGAGGCCGACCAGTACTGCGTGGACGTGCTGAAGCAGACCAGGGCCGTCCGCCGCGCCATCGAGAAGCTGGAGGCGAAGATGCTGGATGGACACCTGGGCGACTGCGTCGTCGAGGGCATCAAGGGCGGCCGCGAGGCCCAGATCATCGGCGAGCTCTCCGAGCTGTATAGGCTGGCCAACCGCTAGCTACGCTGGGAGGCGAGGATGGCTGACGGGCAGAACATGGGGATGGCGCGCCCGGACCTGAGGCGTCTCAGCATGCCCGTGACGGGCATGCACTGCGCCGCTTGTGTCACCACGGTGGAGAAGGCCCTGAGCGGGGTGCCGGGGGTCCGCTCGGCCGCGGTGAGTTTGGAGGGCCAGCGGGCGGTGGTGGAGCTCGACCCCGGCCAGGTCCCCCTGCTCAAGTTGCGCCAGGCCGTCAAGAGTGTGGGGTATGACCTGCCCTGGGACCGGAGCGAGTTCCTGGTCCCAGGGCTGAAGGGCTCCCCTCTGCGAGGCGCCATCGAGAAGGCGCTGGGCGAGTTCGCGGGCGTCGCCAGCGTAAAGGTGGACCTGGCCACGGAGACGGCGACGGTGGAGTACGCCGGCAGCGTCCTCCGCCCGGTCGAGATCAAGAGGGCCATCGCTGGCCTTGGCTATCAGGTACGGGAGAAGGAGGGCACCTCCCAGGACCGGGAGCAAGAGGCGCGCCAGCGGGAGGTCCGTCGGCAGCTCCTCAACCTGCTGGTCGCCTGGCCGGTGGGCCTCCTGATCATGGTGGGGACCTTCCGGGAGTTCTGGATACTCCCGAGCTTCGTGCCCGAGCTCCTGGGCAACAAGTGGTGGCTCCTGGCCTGGACGACTCCCATCGTCCTGGGCCCCGGTCGCCAGTTTTTCATCCAAAGCTTCAACGGCCTGCGGCGCGGCGCCACCGACATGAACCTGCTCTACGCTACCGGCATCGGCGCCGCCTACCTCATCGCCCTCATCAACACTGTCTGGCCCCAGGCCGGCTTCGGCGGCGAGAAGGCGACCTTCTTCGAGTCGGCGGCGCTGCTGACCGCCTTCATCGTGCTGGGCCGCTACCTGGAGGCCGTCACCCGCGGGCGCACCTCCCAGGCCATCCGCCGCCTCATGAAGCTCCAGCCCAAGCGAGCGCGGGTGCTGCGCCAGGGCCAGGAGATGGATCTGCCCGCCGATGAGGTGGAGGTAAGCGATGTGGTCCTGGTCCGTCCCGGCGAGAGCGTGCCGGTGGACGGCCTGGTGCTGGAGGGCTACTCCGCCGTGGACGAGTCCATGATCACGGGCGAGAGCCTGCCGGTGGAGAAAAAGGCGGGCGACAGGGTCATAGGGGGGACGCTGAACAAGACCGGCGCTTTCCGGTTCCAGGCCCAGCAGGTAGGGAAAGAGACCGCCCTGGCCCAGATCGTCCAGCTCGTGGAGGCGGCCCAGGTCAGCAAGGCGCCCATCCAGCGCCTGGCCGATGCCGTGGCCGGTCACTTTATCCTGGGCGTGCATATCCTGGCCCTGCTGGTCTTCGCCTTCTGGTTCTTCTTCGGCTACCAGCAGTGGTTCGAGCCTCAGAGCCGCTTCATCCTCTCTCCCAACACCCTGACTGGCCTGGGGGTCTTCGGCTTCTCCCTGTTGATGAGCGTGACGGTGCTGGTGATCTCCTGCCCCTGCGCCGTAGGCCTGGCCACCCCCAGCGCCATCATGATGGGCTCGGGACTGGGAGCGGAGCGCGGCGTCCTGTTTAAAGGCGCCGACGCCATCGAAAGCGCCGCCAGGCTGCAGACTGTGGTCTTCGACAAGACCGGCACCCTGACTCGGGGCGAGCCCTCCCTGACCGATGTCGTCGCCCGCGGGATGCCGGAGGCGGAGGTGCTACAACTAGCCGCCATCGCTGACAGGCAATCGGAGCATCCCCTGGGCGAGGCGGTAGTGCGCGGCGCTCAAGCCCGCGGCCTTGCCCTGCCGGACCCCAGCGCTTTCCAGGCCGTCCCAGGCCGGGGCGTGGAAGCCCAGTACCAAGGGCGCCTGGTCCTGGTCGGCAACCGCACCCTGATGGCCGAGCGCGGCGTCGCCCTCGAGGCCCTGGCGGAGTCCGCAGCAGCCCTGGAAGAGGCCGGCAAGACCGCCATGTTCGTGGGCGTCGACGGCGTGGCCGTGGGTATCGTGGCCGTGGCCGACACCCTGAAACCCACCTCCCAGTCCGCCGTCCAGACCCTGCGTCGGATGGGGATCGAGGTCGCCATGATTACGGGCGACAACCGCCGCACCGCCCAGGCCATCGGCCGCCAAGTCGGCATCGAGCTGGTGCTGGCAGAGGTGCTCCCTGAGGGCAAGGCCGCTGAGATCAAGCAACTGCAGGCCCGCGGGCGCCGGGTCGCCATGGTGGGCGACGGCATCAACGACGCCCCGGCCCTGGCCCAGGCCGACGTGGGCCTGGCCCTCGGCAGCGGCACCGACGTGGCCAAGGAGACGGGCCATGTGATCCTGATAAAGGACGACCCCCGCGACGTCGTCGTGGCCATCCAGATCGCCCGCGCGACCATGGGCAAGGTGAAGCAGAACCTGTTCTGGGCCTTCGCCTACAACACCGCCGGCATCCCCATCGGCGCCGGGCTCCTATACCCCTTCTTCCAGCTCGTGGTGGGGCCCGAGCTGGCCGCCTTCTTCATGGCCACCAGCTCCCTCTCTGTGACCCTGAACACGCTGCTGATGCGGCGTTTCAAGGCGAGCGTGGGTAACGGTGGCACGCGTGCCCCAGGCGAGGCCGCCCCAGCGCCGGTGAGGCTGCCGGCGCCCAGCGCCCAGTGAGCCCTCGGTGAGATAAGATGAGGCTAAGCGACAGCACCGCCGCCCGGCTGAGCGCCCTGGTTTATACAGGGCTGGCCCTGGCCCTCGCCCTAGCCTTCGTAGTGCTGGCGCCGCGGGTGGCGCCGGGCGATGCCGTGGCCCGCTATGGCGGGGCCGCGTGGGTCTTTCTGCTGGCCATGATCGTCATCATGCCCACCTTCGCACCTGTCCTGCGGCGCTGGCTCACGGCCGCTCCGACGCCTGGGCGATCCAAGGGCACCGCACCGTTGGTCGCGGCGCCGGTGGGGGAGGAAAGCGCCCTTGACCCCGTGTGCAGGATGGTGGTCAACCGCGCCAGCGCCGCCGCGACCAGCCAGCATGCCGGCAGGACGGTCTATTTCTGCTCTGGGGGCTGCAAAGAGCGCTTCGACCGAGCACCGGACAAGTTCCCTTTGGAATAGCGTCCTGAGCCAGAACAGAGGAATTCGGGGGGGCAGGGGCCAGGGGTGAGGTATCTGTCATAAGCAGGTTATGCGGTCGGGGGCGCAACAGCCCGGACTTTTTGGAGGGATTGGCGAAACGGGACATTAGGAGGATGCCATGATGAACGGATACACTATGGGCGGCTGGGGCTGGGCCTGGATGACAGTGGGCATGGTCACGATGCTCCTGTTCTGGGGCGCCGTGCTGGCGCTCATCATCTGGGCGGTGCGCTCTGTCAGCGGAGGCAGGGGAGCGCCGGAGCGCAACCCCCTGGACATCGCCAAGGCGCGCTACGCCCGCGGGGAGATCAGCAAAGAGCAGTTCCAGGAGATACGGGACGAGTTCCGCTAGCGCCAGGGGCAGCGAGACCACTGGCATCACTGAGAGGGAGGTAGCTGGCATGAGGGTCTGGCCCTTCGGCAAGAAGGCTCAGGAGCAGAAGGTGGTGGACCCGGTCTGCAAGATGGAGATTTACCCCAGCCAGGCCGCGGCCCGATCGGAGTACAAGGGCGCCACCTATTACTTCTGCGCCGCCGGCTGCAAGCAGAGCTTCGACAAAGAGCCCCAAAAATACTTGGCCGCCTGACCGAGCGAAGGGCCTCTCCGTCGGCCCAGTGTTGTATATGCTCTCTTTCCTTGACACCAGGGAAGGGGCGAGCCTAGAATGCTGCGCGCGGCCCCGTGGTGTAGCGGTCTAACATGCCACCCTGTCACGGTGGAGATCGTGGGTTCGAATCCCATCGGGGTCGCCAAAAACTCTCAGTTATGAGTCTCCGGCCCTCTTGCTTGCAGGTATTGCCGGCCCCAAGGCTACCGCCCTAACCTCGGGGTCGCGATCTAGCCTGGCCGACAGTTCACCTCAGTTCGAGTAGCGAAGCAAACGAGAAGATGCAAGGCTAAAGGCCAGCTCTCAAGCCTTCTTCACTTGCCGCTGCGATTTAGACTCGAAGAGTTTCAGCACCCGGTCACGAAGGTAGCGCTGCACGAAAGAGTTGACCGTACCGTCCGGATAGAGGATCCGGTTCCCGATGAGCAGCTTCATCTTACCTTCCAGGCCTAACTCTGAGTAGGAAACGCCAATCTTTTCGATGAGGGTTGCCCGCGAATAATCGGCGTTCTCCCAGAGCCATCTCCACAAGCCGCTCTCGGACTCACGCCCAGGCTCCGTCAGTTTCTCGACACGCTTGACCTCCAAATTGGTCCATGCCACGACTATGCTAGTGAGCTCAGGGTTGTCTGCGATGAGCAGAACTACCTCAGGTTTTTCGTTCCGCTTAAACCAAGCGAGCCTCTCCCCGTAAATGTGGTCATGCATCGGCGGTGGCTCCTTGCCTAGCGAGATAGAATCGGGCGAGATGAACGAGAGCCTGACCACGAGAAGGAACTCCCTTCCCTGTGCTTAGAATTAGGTCGAGGGCCAGGTTGACTTCCCTTGCACCCGAGTCCTCCAGCATGAAACTCAGGATAACAGGGACATGAAAGTCCTCCCCACTAGAATTCCGCCCACCGACCTCACCCAATTCGAGGCGAGAGAGCCTTTCTAGTTCCTCAAGCTGTTTCTTATCCTCAGGCAGTAGGAGAGACAGATCCCCTACTGTGAAGGACGACAGCAGGTTTTCCAGAAGCGCGGCCCGGCGTTCCGGGATCTCCGAGCCCGAGAGTCGATTAAGGGTTGCAAGATACAGCCTGGTCTGGTCATCGTCCAGATGCCAGACGACGCAGCGTGCCGCCTGGTAACGAAGTGCCCGTAGAACACGAAGCCGGTTGTGACCATTGATGATCTGAAATTCCCCCTCCTTAGATGGATGCGGCCGTACAGTCAACGGCTCATATCTGCCAGTGCGCTCTATGTGCCTCTTTAGCTTCTGGAGAGTCTCCGCATTCATCGAATTGCTGTTCTCGGGATGCCCTTCCAGCAGATCGAGCGCTATCTCCTGAAGCGACATTTGCCCTGACAGCACGATTTTATCTCTCCACGTCCAGCAGGCTTCTCTGAACAATACCCCTGGGTCGTCCTGGCCATCTTCCATTGATACCGCAGGTGCCCTGGGCAAGGTCTGGGTTCTTGCAGGCGCAGACGGCGACCGCTACTCCGAACTCTGCAGCAGTGTCACGAACACGGTCTAAGATTTCCCGTCTTTTCTCAAGTGGCAATGCTATGACGGAAGACTGTTCAGCTCGAATCGCGAGGCGTCCTGCCTCTGTATAAAAGCCCCAAAGGCGCTCCAACACATTCTTATCGGAAAGGTTGCGTCTTAAAGACTCCACAATAGCCGGCCTCAAGAAGAGGGTGCTAGCCGCGGCACGCTTGACACCTGCCTCAGCGAGGGCAGAGAAGACTCGCTCAAGGGCGTCACGGGTGTCAGTAAGGCCGGGGATGATGGGATCAACTCGGGCCTCTGTTGGCACACATCCGGCGACCAGCTTTCTCATCTGCTCGACCCGCAATTGAGGACAAGCGGCATCTGGCTCGAACATACGGGCGACATCTTCGTCGAGGGTGCTAATTCCTATCTGGGCTCTCACCTTACCCGCGTGGTTGATTAGAAGTTCCATGGTGTTATCAGGGATAAGCCCTTTGGTGAGGAAGCTCACACCGATGCCCTGACAAAGCAGGAGCTCTAGAATACGGCGCCCTAACTCCAACACCTCAGGCACAGGTTGGAAAAGGTCGCTGGCGGGGCTGAAGAAGACTGCCCGGGGCTTCGCGCGTTTCCCGGCGAGTTCGGCCCTCAACTTCTCTAGCGTATTTTGGTACAGGATGATCTTGCCGCCGCCAGGATGAGAGCTGTATCCGACCGTGTAACAGTAGGCACAACCTATCGAGCAGCCGACGGTCAGATTAATAGTGGGAATATGAGAGAGGCAAGCAAGACTCGACCGAGTAAGCACGGCAGACCTGCGCTCGACAGAAATCACTGTCACCATATCCGTTCCCCTTGGAGTCTTGCGCCTATCCCCTCTGCTCTCGACGAGATCACATAAGCATAGTTCCCGGTGAGCCCCAGGGCTCTCGTAACATCCTGAACCGTGACAGTACTTAGCGAGAACGTGGCCAAGTGTGCTGTGAGATCCTTCGGTGCAAGGTCCGCGTCCTCGATGACGACGTAGTCGCAGAGCTTGACCAACCGAGAAATTACACTTGCACCGTCCCGCGTAACCAGGCAGTCGGGGTTGAATGTCCTGACTGGCAGGAAGATGTCGTCCTCTGAAGAGGTACCTCCAACCTCGTCGGACAAGGACAACCAAAGGCCTCTATACAATGGGGATAATGATGTCTGTACGTAGGTCCTCCCGGCCTGCAGGGCCACGCGGGAGTGTGAAACCATCAATGCTTCCACACCGTTTCCGCCGGGGGCTAAGACACGGACTGGAGAATGCTCGCCTGGGTTGGACGACCATACCTCGTCACAATAGCTCGGAGGTACTTCTTGCGGAGATAGACGCCGAACCGAGAAGCGACTTAGATTGTTGAACAGCTTCGATACCAAAGCGATGCGTAGGCCATGTTTCGAGGGAATTGGCTGCGGCTCGCTGAGCCAATCTCTATAGTCATCGCCTACGAACATCAAGCTGTCCACAAGGCTCCTCCCCCGCTTGTCACGCAAGAATCGGGCAGGGTCAGATGGGTCAAGATCCACAGACCATAACCTGAACCTGAGACTGAGCCCCATCATCACACCAAGCCCGTGGACCTGGCGGCAAAGGCAGGCTGCAAGGCTTCCACTCCCTGCCCCGACATCCACGATTTCGACGGTTAGGGTCTGGGATTGGGAACGCGTCTCCTCCTCGATCATCGGTCGGATGACCCCCTGGCAAAGGCGCTGCGCTCGCTGACGGGTGCGTGGATCAATGGCAGCGCTTACGCCACTTATCAAGCAATTGACCAGCTTGAAGCTGGAAGAGCGCGTTGCTTCCGACGCCGTCACGTAAAGTAGGAGAGACATCGGGGAGTCCTGAGAGAGGTGATACTGCCTGTAGCAGTAGAAACGCCCTGAATTCCCCAGCCCTGCAAGCGTAATTATGGGCAGAAACTGGGGGTCGTCCAGGGCATTCGGGGCCTTGAGTTTCGCTAGCAGGTAGCAGGGGTTACGCAATGTGGAGGTGCCCGCGGCAAGGACCTCTGAGTCAGAGGTTGCAGACAGTATCGCAAAACACTCGAACCCAAGTACTCTTTGGAAGGCTTGAGCCCACCGGGGGCGAGCAAGGGAAGGGGTGCAGGACAAGAGAGTATCCAACAGCCGAAAGTACCTGAAGCAGAACTCCTGCCTCAAGCTAGAGGCAAACCGGGACGCAATATAGTTTCTCCAGGCGGAATATAGCGCCTCCAAGGCGGCTTCCATGCCTTGATAATCAAGGTCGCGGAGGGGCTCCCAATATGAATCCCACTCTGTAGTTTCGATGAGGACACGACCTTCTGGAGCAACCCTAAGGCGAGTTAGGAGAGTCTCTTTCTCCAGAGTTGCAAGCAGAGTACCCCGCACGCGGGCCCGGAGCAGGCTTTCGGCTGGCGCGAAGACTGTTGTCATAGGACCTATTGTTACCTGCCCTACCTGAGGGCAGAGAACTAATGTGCTACTATCCTACCACTCGCTGGTCTAGTGTTCAAGTACAGGTTGGCGGATTTAGGAACTAGCCTTAGCTTTACGTGGGGAAGGCCGATAAGCTACAAGGCGCTCCTGGATGCTACATGGCTTGATCTTTTTCTAAGGGGCAGGATTGGTAGAAGAACGTCCAAGCCCTAGGAGGGATCAGGACCGAAAGGAAGATGCGAAGTCCCGGTGTCCCTAAGCCCACAGGTATTGCATGCCACGTGGCTCATCGGGGTCGCTAAAAACTCTCAGTTATGAGTCTCCGGCCCTCTTGCTTGCAGGTATTGCCGACCCCAAGGTCCTGGCCCACAGTTGGTGACGGCACGGATCACCTATGGCAACCCACCTCATTCTCCTATTAGCCTAAGCTGTAACCGTCAAGGCCATTTATCTTCGTCGCGTACCTGTCCCCATGGGTCGTCCAACTATCAGGACACCCTGGGATCGGATCCATCGTCGCGGCACGGACAGCCGCCGGTGGGAGCGTACGACCAGGCCGCGCCGCCGCTCCCAGCTCATTGCGCCAACCTGTCCTGCGGACGGGGTGTTGTCCGAATTCTTGTGTCCACCTCAGGCATAGGGACGAAGCAGTGTGGGGCACTTTAACACCGTCCACGGGCCAGCGTTATTAGTTGTGGAGGGCAGGGAAATGATCGAGCGTTTGTCCCAGCAGCCCCGTGGACGCCTACGTTAAACCTGGAGAGACCCCATGGTAATCTCAGGGGCATTTACCCGTCACACCACGCGGAGGACCGAGCTACGGCCCCCGGTAGCGGCGAGCTTCAGACCCGCTGGCACCATTGCCTCAGCTTTGCAGAACGGGGTGTTCGTGGAGGCCGACGTCCTACTGGTCCATCACTCCCGTGACGCAGTGGCATGGATCATCCGGCTCCTCTCGGGCTCCTATTGGAATCACGCGGCCTTGGTGGTCCATAGCCTATCGGACGGGCCTGAATCCGAGCTGCAGGTGATCGAAGCGCACTGGCGTGGCATCAGGCGCGTCCCTCTTCAGCAGTACCTGGAGAACCACGAGCGTAGCTCTGTTATCGCCGTACGCCGTGTGCCTGGCATTATCCTGGACCGGGCAGCCCGGCACCGGATAGCGCGGCTGGCGGCGGAGGCGGTAGGCCGGCCCTACGATTTCCCCTTGCTCCTACGCATGGCCAGGCTAGCGCTACGCGATATGGTGCGCCGTTACCGCAGCGGGCGACCCGCGCTGCCAGCTTTGCTGCGACTGTCGGCACGTCTGGCCGGTAGCAGCAGGGGCTTCATCTGCAGCGGCCTAGTGCAGTGGGCCTACTGGGCGGGAGTAAAGTCTGACCTACGCGAACGCGTAGTCTTCGTCCCAGGCATAGACGGCCCTGGGTCCGAGGCCCTGGTGAGGGAGGCCACCCCCGACCACCTTGCGCGCTCAGCAAACCTGGAGTGGGCATACCTCGTTCATCGGGGACAGGTATGGGCTATGGAGTCTGCCCGCGTAGACCCTATAGGGCTCTCAGAGCCTTACCTAAACCAGGTAGCCTGAATGATCAACTGCGCTGGCGTAGCGACACCGCCGAATCCCTCGAGGGTGCCTAAAGACACCCTCGATTGGGCGCTAACAGCGAGAGTGTTGTGATGAGACAAGTCATCGGTACATTACTTGGCCTCGTTGTATCCGCAGGCGTCAGTTATGCCATGGTCGTGTACGTCATTGCCCTGGGATTTGACGGGCCTGGGAGCCTTAGTACCACAGAAGCCGTCGCGTGGATTGCGGTGGCTTTGGGGACAATCCTAGGTGGCTTTGGCCTAGGTTATCTGATCATAAGTAGGATTGTAAGAACCCGCCTGACTGTTATCCTGGGCATGGCGCCCGGCTTCGCGATCTCGGCCTATCTTTTTAGCCTGACGGTACACGAGGCTTTGTCACTAGTAAGACCATAGTGCAACAGTATCCTCTGTGGGGCGCTCGGTAAGCCACTCCCGGTTGCAGCGCTCCTTGAATGCAGGGCCAGGCCAGCTCCTCCTCGGTCTCAACGGTTCGCATCCCTGGGAGCTGCCCCACAGGCTCTTGGGGCAGGGCGCTCGCTTCCTCCTAGCACCTCGTTTCACAGTGGCGCTTGCTCGCCATACCCTGCCACACAATGACCGGCCGACGGCGTTCTTATATTCGAGGAGGCCCCGCTAAATCTATTCGAGGAGGCGCTACATCATGAACGACAGCAAGCCGATTGAGCTGACCCGCGAAGAGACCTACGCTCTAGAGTCGGTGCTGAAGAATGACGACACCGAAGATGGGGTGCGCGTTGCCAGGCCCCTGCTTCTGAAGATCGGCTCCGCCTTCCTTCAGCAAAACCAGGACGGCAGCGAGCTGACCCCGGTGACCATAACCCTTACCGAGAAGGAAGCGTGGCTGGCCCGGGACCGCATCCCCATCACCCTGCAGATCGGCCACCAGCCAGCCGGCCTGACCCTGAAGACCAAGCTCTACAAGCTGCTGATCGAGTTCGACACCGAGGCCCAGGTCGGAGACGTCATCCAAGACTTAGCGGCGTCGGTGGGGAGGGATGACCATGCCAGTAAGAACCAGCCCAGACATCACCGTAAGGCCCGCCACAACGCCGGAGCCCTTGAGAAGGCTGGCACCTGACGAGCTCTGCCCCCAGCAGAAGACCGACGTGGGCACCAAGGTAAAGCGGATCCTGCGCCCGTGAAATGGTAGCTTGGCAGCTTTCAACCAAGACCGGCAAATTGCGTCCAACAAGGAGGAAGCCATGCCTACGGACGCTATGACGATACAACCAAGATTACGCGCTTTGTTCGCTGCCTGGTGTATTGAGCAGGCGGACGAGCAATTGGACAGGTTGCTGAACGAGCCGCATGGTCAGAGCGATATGGCACTGGCCGAAACCCTGGAGATGGTCTCCCTGCATTGTCGCCGCTTAGAGCACAAGGCTATGCGCACGGCTAACAACGTCGTGGCACCCAGTAAGCCACTGGCCGAAACCCTGGAGAGTCTCGCCGGTTCCTGGTAACTAGGACAAGGTTGGACGCCATGTTTCAGAAGCGCCTCGGCTCTCTCAGTATCTGGTTTGCGCTGGCGCCTTTGCTGGTGGCGGCTTCCGCGTGTGGGCAGGGTTCTGGCTCTGCTCCTCCGCCTCCGTCGCCACTGACAATAGTTACCTTCGAGGACTGCGCGCGGGCCGGCTACCCCGTCATGCTATCCCACCCTCGCAGATGCTTGGCTCCTGACGGCCGCGTGTTTATAGAGCCCGTGGTAGAAGCAGGAATGGGTGGGATCTCAGGCAGAATCGTCATCGGCCCGCAGTGCCCCGTCGTGCCCGCTGGCAGGGAGACCGAGTGCGCCGATAAACCCTATCAGGCCACTGTAGTGGTTAAAGAAGAAGGTACCTTGCGGGAGATGACGCGTTTCACGTCGGATAGCACCGGCGCGTTCCGCATCCCTTTGCCACCTGGCACCTATAGTCTGGAGCCTCTGGCGGTCGGCAAACCGTACCCTTATGGCAAGCCGCAAAGGGTCCAAATCGTTGAGGGAATGTACACCGAGATCACCATCAGCTACGACACGGGGATCCGGTAGGCGAACACACGTTACGGGAGAAGAAAGAGATACATGCTGAAGCGCGCCTCCGTCCGACCCCTTCCAGTCCTAGTGTCCTCAATCCTCGCTGTTGGAATTGCCTGCGCCCCGCAGATGACGCCAACCCTCGAGGGGTCAGGAGTGGCTACGGGGTCTCATATCGCTGCAGCCAGCCCCGAACCCATCACCACCCCCGCTGTCGCGCGGGGCCAGACGGCGACCCTGGTGGTGCCAGGGGCAACTCCTATCGCCACGGCATCTACTCCCGCCGTAGCCAGTCCCGGCCCCGTCGCCACCCCGTCCACCGCCCCTGGTGCGGTGGCGACGCCAGCTTCTCAGGCCGTCTTCCTCAACATCCTAGAGCCGGCAGATGAGAGCGTCGTCGAGGCCAGCCCTGTAACCATACGGGGACGGACGCTCGCGGGCAACGTGGTCATCGTCAACGGTGAGACAGCCGACGTGGACTCTGCGGGTGACTTTATTTTTGTTGCTGCCCTGGAGGAAGGGCCAAACTTCTTCGACATTGCCTCGGTGGACGAGGACGGGAACGACGTGACCAAGCGCCTTACCTTGTTCTATGCCCCCGCCCCATAGGGCGATGCCAATGGCTAACACCCCAGTCCTAGGTGACGTTGTTAGGAAATGAGCGCGAGAGCGGCCAGCAGGAGACCACGAACAAGCCCCCTGCCGGGCCAGCTAGAGGAGGTTAGAGATGAAGTCGCTGCTCAAGTGGAGTTGGCTCCTTGCGGTGGTGGTCGCGTTAGCCATGACTACCGCAGGCGTTGCCCTGGCTCAGGCGTCACCCCCAGCGCCCGAGGCCCACGTGAAGGGCACCATAACTGCCATGGGCACAGGCGCCCAGCCGCCCACGGTGACGATTACGCCCAAGGAAGGAGCGGCCGTCACCATCAAGGTTGTGGCGACCACCAGAATAACCAAGGCGGGCCTTGGAAAAGCCAACCTCGATGAGTTGGCGGTGGGTGACCGCGCGGGCGCAACCTACCACCAGGACACCCTGGAGGCAATCAGGATAGCGGCAACCCATCCCGCAGCCAGGCATCACGGCTTCACCGGGACGATCAAACAGAAGATCTCTTCCACCGGTTTTGTTCTGACTACAAAGCAACAGGGAGAAGTGACTATCAGCGTCAATGGGGAAACCAAGTATAAGGTCCCCGCCCTGGAAGACGCCGGCTTGGACAACTTCAAGGTCGGCGACAGTGTGGCGGTGCTAGCGGTGGACATCAAGGGCAACTGGGTGGCGCTGCACATGCACTTGATCCCGGGCAAGCCAAGCCATGTGCACCGGGTGGGCACTATTGAGGCCTACCAGGCAGCCAGCGCTGGCACGGCCGGCAGCATCACCTTGAAGGACAAGGATCGCGTGACCTACACCTTCGCGGTGACCAGCGAGACCGAGATCAAGTTCAAGCGAGGCGCCACCGAGGTCAAGCTCGGGGAGAAGGCGATCGTTGTTGCCAGACGTGACCCCAGTACCGACAAGTTCACGGCCAAAGAGATCATGGTCTTCGGCCCGAAGAGGGGTCCCGACAGGCCATGAGAAGCTAAGAATAGGCAGGAGACTTCAGGCCGGGCCCGTCGGGGGCCCGGCCTGGTTTTTGTGGTGCGAAGTATTGAGCAGGGCACGGGCTCTGGGAGCGCCGGCTCCCTAGCCCTCGCGGGGGCGCGCCCTCGGCTGGTCATGTCTGCAGCTCTGTGGAACGCACTCCAAAGACGGGCGCGGGTAGCCCAGTTCCTCCAAGATTGGCGCGATAACGGGCCGCTGTATAGTAGATGCGCTTTATCAATCCGACGGTTAAGGGAGACCAGAACGGCTCCGTTCGTGCGAGTCAGATGCCGCTAGGAGAAGGAGGGAAGGCCATGCTCAACGATTTCAAGAAGTTCGTCCTGCGAGGGAACGTGGTCGATCTCGCAGTAGCGGTCGTCATTGGAGCCGCATTCGGCGCCGTGGTGACCTCGCTGATCCGGGACATGATCACGCCACTACTGGGGATACCCGGCAAAGCGGACTTCTCGCAGCTATCGTTCACCGTCAGAGGCAGCACCTTTCACTATGGCACTTTCGTAAACTCCGTGCTTTCGTTCCTAACCATAGCGGCCGTGGTGTTCTTCCTATTCGTTGTGCCTATGAACAGGCTGATCGCACGCGCACGGTCAACGGCCCCAGTGGATCCAACTACCCGTAAATGCCCAGAGTGCTTGAGTGAGATCCCACTCGCGGCCCGTCGCTGTGGGTTCTGCACATACCCGGTTCCGACAGATTGAGCCGGCTCTCCTGATAAAAGCGGGGACCGGAGATCGGTCAAAACCGGCGAGAAGCCCGGCCACTAGGTGGTTAAGGTCACAGGGAAGCAGGACACCCACTGGCGAAGCTGCTGAGGAAGGAGGGCACCAGTGGCGACTGGCATGTCTGGGGGTATGGCTAAGGTATTAGCTGTCCTGCTAGCCCTGGTCGTCTTCGTCATCGCCGTGGTCATGCTGATCGTTCTCCCGTTGAGCCCTGGGGCCCACCTCAGTCCCACGCCTCCCGCCGGCGCACCGATCGTCACCACCACAAGCCTGCCCTTTCCAACAGTCAGCCAGCCAACTCCGACCTTCCAGCGCCAGCCGACGCCGGGCCCAACATCTCCACTAGCCCCTATCGACTTTGATCTGCTGATCCAGCAGACGCGAGCCTCAGATACGGACGTACTGTTAAATGTTAAGGTGCAGGTATACCTTAGGGCCCAGCTTGTTAACCTGGGGGACTTCGAGGCCCACAACGTGCGGGTGGAGACCAGAGCTCGGGTGCGTGACAGCTACGTCCCCATCGATGGCAAGAGTGTGTTTGTGGTAGTGTTGGGAGCGATGGCCCCCCGCGAAGAGGTGCAACGGGACATATCCTTCGAGATACGCATGAGTCTCTTGCAAGGTAGAGCAGCGGACACTGATGGCATAATCTTCGAACTGACAGTAGTCTCTGATGAGCGTACCAAACCCATCACGCCCATGCGCTGCACCCAGGGTGGATGTGCTCCCCTATGAATAAAGGCCCTGATGCAAAGACCTAGCGACGATCCCCAAAAGAGTGGAGGCCCTACAAACTGTTGGGTACACATGCGGCCGAGCACTCTTTTTAACAGCGCGGCCGCCACAGCGTTGTTAGGATTATGGAATATGAGTTGCATTTGCTATCGTGTCGGGCCGGCCACTTGGCCAGCGGCCGCAATGGGGCGAGATTTAACCTGAGGAGTCCCCAGCTTTGCTCCGCTCGGGGGACGACGACCAAACATCGAAGCGCGCCGCGGTGGCAGGGCTCTACGAGAGCCATTTTGAACGTGTGGCCAGATATATCGCGGTGCGAATCGGTGACATTCAGGTGGCGGAGGACCTGGCCAGTGAGATGTTCGTCAAAGCCATACGGGCGGCCGACTCCTACAAGGAGACCGGGGCACCCATGGAGGCCTGGTTATTCAAGATCGCTCACAATCTGGTGGTTGACCACCTGCGAAAAAAGCAAAGGCGACCCCCACAAATCCCGATAGAGGAGGCAGAACCCCTGACAGACAAGTCCGATCCGAACGAAGAAGTGGCGAGGCAACTGGAGGTGGCTCAGCTCCACGGAGCCATAAAGAGGCTGAGCCAGGCCCAGCAGCAGGTCCTGGCTCTTCGCTTCGGCACTGATATGACCTCGGAGCAGGTCGGGCAGGTGATCGGCAAGACAGCAGTGGCCGTGCGAGTAATGCAGGTAGCGGCGATCAAGAAGTTACGGGAGCTTCTAGCTGAGCCTGAGGGCCAGCAAGACTCGGGTCCAAAGTGATGACAGACAACTTCGACCAGATTCTAGACGAATGCCTCACCCGTCTTATACGTGGTGGGACGGTCGAAGATTGTTTAGCCAGGTACCCGGAGCGGCGGGAGGAGCTGGAGCCCCACCTGCGTCTGGCGGCCAGGCTGGCCCGAAGCTACGGCTTCACCCCGAGCCCAGCCGCGAAGGCTCGCGGTCGCCAGCGTGTGCTGGCGGAGCTAACAGCCCTCGAAAGCTCGCGCAAGGCCCCCAGGGTTCGACTGCGACTGCCGGTTATAAACCTGGTGCCCCGCTGGGCCACCGCAGCGGTCGCACTGGTGCTGGCCTTGGTCACCTTAGGAGGTGGAGCCGCCACCGTTGCAGCGTCGGGCGGCACCCTACCAGGCGACGCCTTGTACCCTGTCAAGCGTGCTACGGAGCAGGCTCGCCTGGCAGTTGCATTCTCCCAGCCTGCCAAGGCTGACCTGCACCTTCAGTATGCGGAGCGCCGGGCCGAGGAAACAGGCAGGTTAACGTTAATGGAGCGGGTCTCCCAGTTGGAAGCCACGCAAACCAGCCTGAAGAAGAATCTGGAGCAAGCCACTGCCATAGCTGAGGGCTTGGATGAGCCCCAGAAACTAGGTAGCCTGCAAGCCCGGCTGGAGGCCAGTGCCTCCTTGGTTCTCGGCCGCCTTCAACTGGTGTTGGAGTCAGCGCCAGAGAGCAGCAAGGAAGCGGCCAGGGAAAACCTGAAGGCCTCCGGTGAGGGCTACGGCGAAGCCGTTGAGGCGGTGGCGGCACGGGGCCCAGCACGCCAGGCGGCCGCGAAGCCGGGTCTCCTAAGGTTGGTAGTGAGCGATTCAGCTCCTTTAGGTGTAGATGAGATGATACTAGAGGTCAGCGACGTACGGGCGCTTCTAACCGGTCGGGAAGGTCGCTGGATCATAATCTCCCAGGAGCCACAGTCCCTCGACCTGGTCCGGCTTGGGCAGGCCGACAAGTTGCTGGGCGAGAGCGCGGTCGAGGCAGGGACGTACACCAAGTTACGCTTACGGGTGACCCAGGCGTGGGTACGGGCTTCCGGAGTTCAATACAAGGTCAAAGTGCCAAGTGCGTCGCTCAACCTGGTTCGACCATTCAAAGTAGAAGAGGGCAAGACTACTGTAGTAACAATTGAAATCGATGGGCCGCACTCGCTCCGGCGCACAGGTCAGGGCGACTACATCCTGGCCCCCGTCATACAACTCCTCACTAACGAGCCTGGTGGGGACGGGGCGAAGCTGGCGCAACATGATGATGACGCCAGGCCCGACAAGAAGCAAACCCCGACGATGGACAAAGCTCCCGCGTCTGCGACCAGCGCCCTGCCTCCCGTGCGGGAGGAGCTTGAGGGCACGATTGAGCGGATTACAGAGGACGCCCTGATTGTCAGTGGCAGGCGTGTTTTGATACCGCCGGACACCAAGGTAGATGGAACTCTTGCAGTGGGGGCGAGAGTTAGGGTGGACGCGGTAATAACATCTGGCGGGACGCTCGCCGTATCAGTCAAAGTCGTGGACGACAAAGCACCAGCGGCAACACCGGAGGAACGACCCGCAGATACCGAGGAGGAGGGGCCTTCACCCAGCAGGGCAACACCTACCATACCGGGAGATAGCGAGCGTCGGATTGAGATTAAGGGCACCATCGACGAGATCAACTCCCTGCGCTGGTCAGTGAAGGGCCAGGTAGTGGTCGTTAGCAGCAATACGGTTATTGAGGGTGCACCGTCAGCTGGGCTAACAGCCGAGGTGGAGGGGGTCCGCCAAGCGGATGGCTCTATCATCGCTCTGGAGATCCGCGTAAAGGAAGAGCGGCGCGCTCCCACCCAGGAGAAGAGACCCACCCCTAGCCCATCGCCCAAGCCAACGCCCACGAGTACATTGCAGCCGACCTCCACGCCGCAACGGACCTCCACACCGACGCCGACGCCCACCTGGACTCCAATGCCCAGTCCCACGCCCACGCTTACTCCGATGCCATCCATCACGACGTTTGAAGGTATCGTGGAGGGTATCAAAGGGGCGGAATGGACGGTAGGGGGACGGCGTGTGGTGGTTGATCTTCAGACTAAGATAGAAGGGCTCCCCTTGATAGGCTCCCGTGTGGGGATCGTAGGCGTCCTGAGACCCGACGGTACGGTCCTGGCGACGAAGATAACTCTGCTCCAACGGCCGGGGCTTCCTGGCGTCACCATCGGCGACTAAGCCAGCGCCCAGCACAAGAAAAAGTGAGGCCCCGATGTCCGGGGCCTCACTTTTTCTTGTGCTTTCCATCTGGCTAACAGCCGCGTGTCCCTGACGTTTTGGGGATGGAGCAACCAAATTTTGAATGGAGGGCAGGGATGTCCAAGGCCGACAGAGAACACGCCGACTAGACTAACGGGAGTCTCTACCAGGCTCTTCCATCACAAAAACTCGCACTGACGGAGGTTACCAATGAGACCTATCTCATCGAGTCTTTTCGCAGTCCTTTCCATTTTCCTTCTTGTGCTAGCGGGTTGCGCTGGTCGTGAGACCCCAACCTCGCCTACCGCTACCTCGGTGCCTGGTGGCGCCACTAGCACTGGCAAAGCCGTCTTCGCTGTCACCGACGACGCGGCGGACATGGGGGCGGTCACCAGTGTCAAGATCACCATTGACTCGGTGCGCGTCCATGCTAGCGGCGGCGCCTGGACCAGCGTATCCAGCACTGCCCAGACCTTTGACCTCCTGGAGCTACGCGCCAAGGGCACGGCCCAGCTCCTGGCACAAGCGGCCATAAACGCCGGGGCCTATGACCAGATGGAGCTAGGCATCTCCAAAGTCCTCGTCGTAGATTCCAAGGGAGAGCATGAAGCCAAGCTTCCCAGCAACAAGCTTCAGCTGAAGGGCAGTCTAGACGTGAAGGCGGACGCCACGGCGACCGCTAACTTCGACTTCCTCGCCGACCAATCGCTGCATGTGACCGGCGAGGGACGTTACATCCTCGCACCGGTCATCCACATGGAGACCAAAGCGAACGCAACCGCCGAGATCAAGGCCAACAACGAAGTGGTCATCCGCGGCGGGAACACTACCACCGATGCCCAGGTCGGCATGAACATCGAGGGTACCGT
>ORJL010922238.1_pt1 | contig 18412 bp, 18 predicted proteins | sample 1779941 | NCBI WGS metagenome assembly ORJL01 (sample SAMEA104232317, study PRJEB22302) | groundwater metagenome | biome: forest; feature: aquifer; material: groundwater | place: USA | collected 2011-08-07 | depth 5.8 m | reverse complement strand
GAAATGGGCTACTTTTGACCAGTCTGAAGAAAGTATGACAATCGAGACGCTACTATCACCGCTCGAGCTGATTCTGATCGAGAAATATCGTCAGGAAGGCCGTCAGGAAGGCCGTCAGGAAGGCCGTCAGGAAGGCCGTCAGGAAGGACAAGTGGAGGCGTTGCGAGCGGCGCTGATCGACGCTCTGGAGGCGCGGTTTGCGTCTGAGGCCGCGGGGGCGGTGGCCTTGGCACGGGCTTTGTCTGATGAGGGTGCATTGCGCCGCGCTCACCGAATGGCCATTACATCGTCGGATTTGCAGGGCTTTCTAGATGTAATCCCTGCCGAAAAGGAGCCCTTGACCCCGTAACGGAGTCACCCACACCAACCTGCCCAAAGACCCCATCACCGCAGAAATCGAGGTGGACTTTCCGGGCTGAAAAAACCGAACCGTTTTCGCTCGGTTGATCGAGCCTTCGGACACTGGGAAAACGGATATCGTGCACACCGGAAGGAAGCCCCTGTCTTCCGTCCTCTGTCCTCTTCCCCCCTGAGATTTCGATTGCGCTCCGACGCCGCGCGAGTACATTTTGGTCTCCTGATTATGAATTACAGAATCTCCAAGCACGCCGCCTCCTTGTCGCCCTCGCTAACTCTCGCGATTGACGCCAAAGCCAAGCAAATGAAGGCCGATGGGCTGGATGTCGTCGGGTTCGGCGCCGGCGAACCGGACTTCGACACTCCGCAGCACATTAAAGACGCCGCCGTGAAGGCGCTGGCCGACGGCTTTACAAAGTACACGCCCAGCAGCGGGATCGTGGAGTTGCGCCAAGCGATCGCCGAGAAGTTCAAACGCGATAACGGCCTCACTTTCAAGGCCTCCCAAATCATCGTCTCGTGCGGGGGCAAGCATTCCTGTTACAACACCATTCTCGCCACCTGCCAGGAGGGAGACGAGGTCATCATCCCCTCCCCTTATTGGCTGAGCTATCCTGAGATGGTCAAGCTCGCCGGGGCCACCCCGGTGATCATCACCACAACCGACGCCACCGAGTTCAAGATGACGCCCGATCAACTCCGGGCCGCCCTCACCCCGCGGAGTCGGCTGGTCATCATCAACTCGCCGAGCAACCCCACCGGCTCCCTCTACACGTCGGCCGAGCTCAAAGCCCTGGGTGATATCTGTGTGGAGAAGGGCCTCCTGATCATGAGCGACGAGATCTACGAGAAGCTCGTCTACGACGGCGCCGAGCACGCGAGCGTGGCCACCTTCTCGCCGGCGCACCAGGAGCACACGATTATCGTCCACGGGTTCGCCAAGGCGTATTCCATGACGGGCTGGCGTCTGGGCTTCCTGGCCGCTCCCGAGCCGATCGCCAAGGCCATTGACGCCATCCAAAGTCACAGCACGAGCAATCCCACCTCGTTCGCCCAGAAGGGGGCTGTCGCTGCCCTTGCGGGGCCCCAGGACCACATCAAACTCTGGCTGGCGGAATACGCCAAGCGCCGCAGTTACGCGCACCAACGACTCAATGCCATGCCCGGCGTCACTTGTGTGAACGCCAAGGGCGCTTTCTACCTCTTTCCCAACGTCGCCCGCCTCGGCCTCAAATCCGCTGAATTCTGCAGCCGGTTGCTTGAACAGGAGAAAGTCGCCGCGGTTCCCGGCATCGCCTTTGGAGCGGACGACTACATCCGCATCAGTTACGCCACCAGCCTGGCCAACATCCAAAAGGGCCTCGACCGCATGGAGAAATTCGTCCGCGGCCTGGTCAAGTAGTCGAGGGTTCGTCTCGTTCGAGAGGCCAGCCGGGTAGAATCTCGGCATCCAGCGCGGTGAACGGCGCGCCCTTAAGGAGCTTGCGCTCGGCGAGGATGCCGATCATGGCCGCATTGTCCGTGCAGAGCGCCCGGTCCGCCAGCCGCAGTTCCAGGCCGTGCCGGGCGCAGGCGTCCCCCAGGTTGCGGCGCAGAGCCCGGTTGCAGGTCACGCCGCCGGACGCGGTCACGCAGCCCACACCCAGGCGCCGAGCCGCCCGCAACGTCTTGGTGACCAACACCTCCACGATCGCCGCCTGAACGCTCGCGCAAAGGTCGCGCAAGGATGCGGCGTTTCCCAGCACTTCCGGGTGGTCACGAAGGTAATAGCGGACCGAGGTCTTCAAACCGCTGAAGCTGAAGTCGTCGTGCGGTTCGTTCAGCATCGGACGCGGAAACACGAAAGCCGCCGGGTTGCCCCCTTCCGCCAACCGATCCATCTCCGGTCCGCCCGGGTAAGGCAAACCGATCAGCTTGGCGGTCTTGTCAAAGCATTCCCCGGCCGCGTCATCGACGGTCGAGCCTAACACCGTGTGGTTGAGTTCCTCGGGAACGTGCACGAGCATGGTATGGCCGCCGCTGACGATGAGAGAGACATTGGGGCGAAAACGATCGAAATCCGCCTGAGGCGGCCGGCCTGTGATCCAGGGCGAATAAAGGTGAGCCTCGTGATGATGGATGCCGAGAAATGGCCGGCGCAAGGCGAATGCCATGCCCTGCGCGGCCTTGAGCCCGACAAGAAGCGCACTGGGCAAACCGGGCCCTTGGGTGGCCGCCACGGCGTCGATCCTGCCGACATCCGTACCCGCCTCCCGCAACGCCACCCTGGCCAGGGGAAGAAGATTGCGCAGATGCTCCCGGGTGGCGAGTTCCGGGACCACGCCGCCATACTCGGAGTGGAGCTTTATCTGCGAGGAAACGGCGTTCGCCAGAACCCGGCCATCACAAACGACCGCCACACTGGTCTCATCGCAGGACGTCTCAACGGCCAGAATCAGCATCAGAGCCCTACTTCGCCGCCACTTTCTTCGGCTTCAACGCCTTCTCGGCCGCAGGGCCGCGCTTGGTGTAGAGAGTGATTCCTTTGAGTAGATCCATGGCGCGTTCGAGCTGGGCGTCATGCGCGTTCTTGACCTTTTCCTGGCGATCGGAATCCAGCGTCTCCGCCGAACCCGGGGTGCGCTTGACGTACAACGCCTCAGTTTCCTCAACGGACATGGGGATGATAATGTCCGGCGTGATCCCCTTCTCGTGGATCACTTTGTGGCTGGGTGTGTAGTACTTGGCGGTAGTCAAGCGTAGCGCCGAACCGTCCTGTAACGGGATGATACTCTGAACGGAGCCCTTTCCGAAGGTCTGTTCTCCCAGCACAATGGCGCGCTTGAGGTCTTGCAGGCAGCCGGCCACGATCTCGGAGGCGCTAGCGCTGCCGCCGTTGACCAGCAGCACCAGGGGCAGGTTTGGGTGCTGGTCCCGTCCGGACGAGCGGTACTCACGCCGTTCAGAGGGATCACGGCTTTCGGTCGAGACGACCAGGGTGCGGGATGGAAGGAATTTCTCGCATACCTTGAAGGCCTGGTCGAGCAACCCGCCGGGGTTGTCACGCAGATCGATTATGAGCCCCTGCATCCCGGCGCTCTCCAACTTCTTGAGAGCTTTATCGAGTTCTGTGGCGGTTTGTTCCCCAAACTGGGTAAGACGAATATAGCCGATCCGATCCTCGCTCAGCGGATACTCTCCTTTGCCATCGATGTCCTTCACCGTATCGACCTTGATGCTCTCGCGAACCAGCTTGATGTCCTTTACGATCCCGGTAGTCGGTCGCAGAGTTGTAATCATCACATCGGTGCCAGGCTCGCCCCTGAGTTTCTTCACGGCGTCAGGGAGCCCGAGCTTGTCTGTGCTCTTTCCGTCGATCCGTGTGATTCTGTCGCCGGAGAGGATTCCCGCCCGAAACGCCGGCGTGTCTTCCATGGGTGCGATCACGGTCAGAAACTCGCCCCTCAACCCCACCACGATGCCCACTCCGCCGAAGACCCCCTCGGTGTCGTTCTTGAGTTCGTTATACTTCGATGGCTCCATGAATTCGCTGTGGGGGTCCAGCGTGTTTAGCATGCCCTTGAGAGCGCCGTAGATGAGATCTTGATAGCTCAGCTTCTCCCCATCCACGTAGTCCTGGCGGACGCGCTCGAGCACGCGGGTAAACAGCTCCAGGTTGCTGTAAACATCGTTTTTCTCCGCCGCTTGGGCCGACCGGAGGTAAACCTGAGCGCCAAAGAACAGATTCAGTCCGAGGACCGTTAGCAACACGAGATAGAGCAGTCTTTTCTTCATACCGATTCACACTTATACAATAGTGGTCCACAGTAATCGCCATTCGACACCTTGGCAAGGGAAGCGTTCAGGCGGCCGCGCAGGACATTCGCCCGCCACGGAGAAGAATGATCCGGCTTACGCCGGATGCTACCCTGTCGTAGCAGAGAACGTCAGTCCGTTCAGGTGCGGCCCAACCTCCGCCTTCCGGACGTCGAAAACGCCCCCCGTCGGTGTCAAGTTCGGGCCCTGCCCAAACACCATTCGATGTAGGGGAGGTCGTTGCGCGTGGTGGCCTTCGGGTTGGGCGCGGTGCTCTCCACTAACCTCACGCTCTGTCCGATCAGTTCGCAAGCCGCCGTGTCATCAGTCACCAGCACCTCCCTCCGACGCACCTCCGTGAGCGCCCGGCGGAGGATCTCGGTTTGAAATGTTTGGGGCGTCTGCACGGCCCAAAGCCGGGTCCGGTCCAGGTGCCTGGCCACCAGATCGCCGCCGTCCGACTCCTTGATCGTGTCGGTCACTCGCTGCGCGGCCACCGCGGCGCCGGTCTGAACAGCGGCGGCGATGGTGGCGGCGATAAGTTCCTCCGTCGCGCACGGACGTGCCCCGTCCTGGACGGCGACCACGCCGCTGGCTCGAGAGACCGCCTCCAGCCCGTTCCAAACCGAATCCTGGCGCTCCTTGCCCCCCACCGCCAGGCGGTAGGGCTTGCGAAAACGCCACTCCCTGGCCAGGTCGTGGAAGACCCCCTCCATCCCCTGCCGCACCACCAGCACAATCTCGTCGATACAGGAGGCCCGGTCGAAGCGTTCCCATGTGTGCGACACGATTGGACGCCCGGCCACTTCCAGGAAAAGCTTGTCCACCCCGGGCCCCATGCGGGTGCCCTGGCCGGCAGCGACAATGATAGCGGACGTCATGCGCAGAAAAGGTGAGGTCCGCCGTTCCCAGTGTCAACCTTGCGAAACCACCCGACGGGCCATCGTGCGCAGGAGTGCGCAGGAGTTGCACAAGGCCAGCAGATTGAGTAAAAGACCTTCCCATGCTCCGCCTTGTCACATTTCCAGTCAAGCCGCCTCACCTCCCGTCAGAGGCAGGCACGACCAATATCCGTCCTCCCCAGTCTGCAACGGCTCAGAGCCGCCCCCTGCTCTTTTTCGGACTCCTCGGCTGTTTGACCGTCGCCGTGGCGGGTGATCCACTCCAGATCACCCTCGATGCTCGCCATTTGGGCCGGACGTTTGAAGGGATTGGCGCGCTCAGTGCCGGCGCCTCCTCACGCCTCTTGATCGATTACCCCGAACCCGGTCGAAGTGAGATCCTCGATCTCCTGTTCAAGCCGGATTACGGGGCGGGGTTTCAGCATCTCAAGGTCGAGATCGGCGGGGACGTCAATTCCACCGATGGCTGTGAACCAAGCCATATGCACCGGCGCAACGAGGAGAATTACCAGCGCGGCTACGAGTGGTGGCTCATGAGAGAGGCACGGATGCGCAACCCAGACCTGTTTCTGGATTGCCTCGAGTGGGGCGCTCCAGCCTGGATCGGGGAGGGCAACTTCTTCTCCCAAGACAACGCGGATTACATTGCCAAGTTCATCGAGGGCGCAAAGAAGGTCCACCGGCTCAAGATCCAGTATGTGGGAATCTGGAATGAGACCCGCGCCGACATGGGCTGGATCAAGCGGTTGCGCGAGACCCTCGACCGGCGCCACCTCTGGGACGTTAAGATCGTCGCCGCGGACGACATAAACCGATGGACCCTTGTGGACGTGATGAAGAGCGACCCGGAACTCGATCGCGCGGTAGGCGTGGTAGGTGTCCATTATCCCAAGTCGGGCAGCACATCCGCCGCCCGCGACTGCGGAAAGGCGATCTGGGCGAGCGAAGACGGCCCCTGGAACGGCAACTGGTCAGGCGCGTCGGCCCTTGCCAAAGCCTACAACCGCAACTACATCGACGGACGCATGACCAAGACAATCATTTGGAGCCCGGTCACAGCCTATTACGATAACCTGCCGTTGCCAGGCTCTGGCGTAATGCGGGCCAACAGCCCGTGGTCCGGCCACTACCAAGTGCAACCGGCCCTCTGGGCCACAGCCCACACGACCCAATTCGCCAAGCCAGGCTGGAAATACCTCGATAGCGGCTGCGGCAATCTTTCCAATGGCGGCACCTTCGTTACCCTCACCCCGCCCGAGGGCGGCGACTATAGTGTGATCCTTGAGACAACCGATGCGTCGGCGGCCCAAGTGGTCTCCTTTTCCCTTCAAGGTGGGCTTTCTACGGCTCCGGTCCACGTCTGGCGCAGCAGCCCGGAAAGGTTGTTTCTCCAAATCGACGACGTCACACCCCAGGATGGCACGGTCACCCTCACCCTCGATCCCGGCTGCATTTACTCCCTCACCACCACCACTGGCCAGACCAAAGGGGGGGCCGGCAGTCCGCTGTCCGCCCGCTTCCCCACGCCCTACCAGGAGGACTTTGACTCCTACCCTCTTGGCGGCACGCCCAGGTATTTCCAGGATCAGGCCGGCATCTTTGAAATCGCCCGCAAAAGCCGCGGCCAGGGAAAATGCCTGCGCCAGATCATCGATCGAAAGGGCATCGAATGGCCTTTCCACCTCAACCCAGCCCCCGAGACGTTCCTGGGGGACCCAAACTGGATGGACTACGACGTAAGCGTGGATGCCCTGATCGAGCGGCCCGGCTTCGTTTCGCTTTTCGGACGAGTGGGGACCGTACCCCAGACCGCCAGCCTGCCCAATGGTTATTGGCTCAAGATGGACGAGCGCGGCTGCTGGGAATTGGGAACCGCCACCGCGGCTCTGGCATCAGGGCGTGCGCCCGGTTCCGCCCGGGCCTGGCGTGCGCTCAAGCTTCGGTTTGCCGGCAAGCTCATCCAGGCCTTCATCGACAACCAACGGGTCGCTGTAGTCGCTGACGTCGCCTACGTGGCCGGCATGGTGGGCGTGGGCTCCGGCTGGCATCCGGCGCAATTCGATAACCTCCGGATCGTCGCGGCGCCATCCGACCGCAACCTGGCCTTCGCCAAACACGCGACCGCGTCGAGCGCGTGGGATGCGGACACCTCCCCGGCCAACGCGACCGACGGCGACGCCTATACCACCCGATGGAGCGCGGCCAAGGGGAAGACCGGCGGCGAATGGATCGAGGTGGATCTTGGAGGGACCGTCACGTTCGACACCGTAGTCATCAAACCTTTCGAGGACCGTGTTAATGGGTTCAAGGTCCAGTATTGGAGCGGGAGCGACTGGCTCGACGCGGCCACTGGCGGCCAACTGGGGGCATTACCAAAGACACTCCACTTCGCCGCCGTCACCTCAGACCGGATCCGACTGCTGATCACCGAGGCCCGAACCAGCCCGTCCATCTGGGAACTGGAGGTTCATTAATAAGACCAGCGCATGCGGGAACCTTTCTGAATTTATCTTTCCCAGTAGGCGTCATTTTCATTGACGTAGCGGCGCTTTGTGCAGAGAGTGTTGGCGCGTCGCGAACGTCAAACGTTCGCGGGGCAAGCTCAAGGGTCCGATGGTGTGTGCCGTCGGAGGAAAACCCGGGTGGTCGGGCCGCCATCCGAACAAGTGAATTGCTTTGGCGCAATGAAGCTTAGGATACGGTGGCCTGCGGCGGCGAGTTCTCCTCTCCCCGTGCGATTATTCGTTCGAGTGGGCTATTGTCGTATCCGACATCCACGTTGCTCGCCAGGGGAATTCAAAACCCATCCCTTGAGCGATGAACAAAACCATCGGTCTTCAACTGGTCACCTACGGCCTCGTGCTGGCTGGCCTTAGTTACCTCACTCATCACCTCGCTCCGGCTCTGGCCAGGCCCACGCTCATCGCGGGCCTGGCGGGGGGGGTGCTCTGTCTGGTCTGGGGCCTTCGGGCAGTCGCAGGGAGTCGAGGCAAGGCGCTGCCCCTGCTGACGCTCGTCCCCGTGAATTTCGTGATGCTGTCGCAGACGGTCATTGCTTGGTGGGGAGGGAGCGAGGGAATGGAGGGACGCCGAACGGCAGCAGCGGTGATGACGCTCCTGTTTCTGCTCTCGATCGGGATGCTGATGCGCATTGCCTACGCCGGGGAGGTGTTTGACGGGCAGCCAGCCAACCCGACGGCGGATGGCCACGCCAGACCAGAAACGACCGGAAAACCGGCGACCCAGGCCAATGCCGTCAAGCGTGCATAAGGAGAAAGTCACAGGGAACCCTGTAGGCGACACTTCGTCCGTGCAGTCGGCGGAGCGGGTGCGCCTGAGCTGGGATGTGGCTGCTGACCTCGTGCTGTATGGCGTGTTGCTCATCGGTTTGAGCATCACGGCGCGGCACCTGCAACAGGCTTTCCCGCGCCTGACGTTCTTCACCGGGTTGGTGGGTGGAGGACTGTGCGTCTTGTGGGGTGTCTTGGGACGGCGCGGAACGCGCTGTCGCGTGGCCGCCATGATGACATTGGCGGCGGTAGCGTGCGTGCTTGCGCGCCAGACTTTGCAATCCTGGGCAACCTCGACCGAAGGCGGGTCGAAGGTACGGATGGTGGCGACGACGATGACGGTGTTGGTGGTGTTGTGCGTGGGCATGTTGGCCAACCTGGTCCGCGAGGGGGAGCGCCCACAACCATGAACAGCCCGAGGCCTGCGCGCCGAAGCGGCCCGCTGCCACCTGCGTCGAGTACGAACACGACGGCAGAAGGAGACTGTGAATGAATACTGTGAACCTAATCCGCCTCGCGGCCGTCGTTGCCGCGCTGCACGTGGCCGTGCTGAGCGTCCTCTTTGGGCTGCGGCAGATTGGCTACATCCTGGCGGCGAGCCTGAGCGCAACACTGATCTGGAGCGCAGTGTTTACCCTGAACGCGCCGAGGCGCCGCCCAGGCATCATCGCGGGGGTGGCGCTTGGCGTGATAGTCCAACAGATCGCTTATCAAGTCTGGAAGGGCGAACTGCCGGGCTTCTGGTGGCCGCTGGCGCAGTTTGCGGCGGTGCAATTCCTGATGGCCTACGGCCTCTGGAGGTGCGCGACGTGAGCACAATGCAACAAAACGACCTGAAAGAAGGCTTTCCTGGAAGATCCTTTATGGACGCCGCTGATCCCCAACTGGAACCGGGTGCAGTCCGCTCTGCCAGGTTTCTTCGACGAGTTGAACGAGGCGGTGCGAGCGGACAATGAGTGAACAACTGCTAGAGTCGCTCTATGGCCGATCGTGCGCTCCCGAAATCGAGAGACGGCTTCGCGACCTGATCGACCGGTTCGTCTCCAGACCCGGCCCGTCCACCCGCAAACTCGCACCGGCAACAATCAGCCAGCGCGACGCGGTGCTTATCACCTACGCGGACCAGGTGCGAGACGGAGACGAGCGACCGTTGAAGACGCTGGCGAGATTCTGCGCGCGCCATGTGAAGGGGATTGTCAGCGGCATCCACCTCCTGCCATTCTACCCGTGGTCGTCGGACGACGGATTCTCGGAGGAGGATTTCTTCGCCGCCGAGCCGAGCTACGGCACCTGGAAAGACAATGCGCTTCTGAGCTCGGACTTCGACTTAATGCTCGACGGGGTGTTCGATCACGTCTCCGCCCAGGGCAAGTGGTTTCAGCGGTTCCTCGGGGATGACCCGCGCTACCGTGACTTCTTCATCTCGGTAGCGGGAAGCTCAGATCGTTCCCAGGTAGTGCGCCCGCGTGCACTGCCGCTTTTGACGGAATTCTCCGCTGCCGACGGGCTGAAGAGAGTCTGGACCACTTTCAGTGCCGACCAGGTGGACTTGAATTTCGCGAATCCGCAGGTACTGCTGGCCGCGCTGGAGGTACTGCTGTTCTACGTAGCGAAAGGCGCGCGATTCATCCGGCTGGACGCCATCAAGTGCCTGTGGAGGGAAATCGGCACATCGTGCTTGCACCTGCAGCAGACACATCAGGTCATCCAGTTGCTGCGCGCCGTGGTGGACGAAGTCGCGCCGCACGTCCTTCTCATCACCGAAACGAACGTCTTGCACAGCGACAACGTCCCTTACTTGGGCGACGGCACGAACAAGGTGCGGCTCGTGTACAATTTCGCGCTGCCACCGCTGGTGCTGCACAGCTTTGTCGCGGGCAACGCGGAGAACCTCACCCGCTGGGCGCAGTCGCTGGCGGTACTCTCGGATCGCGTGACGTTCTTTAACTTCCTCGCCTCCCACGACGGCATCGGGCTGAAGCCGGCGCGCGGCATCCTGAGCGATGCGGAGATCGACGCGCTGGTGACGCGCACCCTGGAACATGGCGGTTTCATATCCTACAAGGACATGCCAGATGGTTCGCGGATGCCCTATGAGATGAATATCAACTACCTCGATGCACTTTCGAACCCGGCCGAGAACGAGCCTGTGGAGGTGGCGGCGCGCAGGTTCCTCACTGCCCACGCGATCCTGTTGAGCCTGCAAGGCATGCCGGGCATCTATTTTCATTCGATGTTCGGGTCGCGCGGCGACCCTGCGGGCGCGGTCGGCAGCGGCATTCCACGGCGCATCAACCGTGAGAAGCTCAACCGTGCCCGCCTGGAAGCTGAGCTGCGTGACAGCGATTCGCTGCGCGCGAGGGTATTGGCTGGCCATCGCGAACTTCTGCGCATACGCCAGCAGCACACGGCATTTGGCCCAGCCGCGCCGCAGAGCGTTCTCAGATTTGATTCGCGTGTCTTGGCCCTGCTGCGCCAGAGCCGGGACGGCACCGACACCGTACTATGTCTCCAAAATGTCAGCCACGAGTCCGTACCGGTGCACCTGCAAGCAGTCTTGCCAGGAGTCCAAGGGTGGAAGACTCTGTGGGGCGGCAATCGAAGCCCCGCCACGAGCGAGATCCTGGTTCTGCAGCCCTGCGGCACCTCATGGCTTGCTGCCGTGCCTCATGTGAACCGCCGCTTATCTACAACATGAACAGATACACCAAAGGAGCTCAAGACGGTGCCGATGCCGGAGGACGTCATCCAGGCCAACGATGTGCTGGCGCTGGCGGGCAGCGTGCTCGATCTGGCCCGGTTTGTGGGCGACAATTCTTAGTCAGATTGACCGCCGCTTTCCGATAATCTGATGAATCCCACCAGCGCTGAACTCCTCGCCACCGTGCTGTTCGGGCTGGCCGTCCTGCACACCTTCTGCGTGAAGCGATTTGCCCATTGGGCACACCAATATCCGCCCGGTTCTGTGAGCGAGAACATGCTCCACTTTCTTGCGGAAACTGAAGTGGTGTTTGGGCTCTGGGCAGCAATGTTGTTCCTTGGCATCGCGGCGCTCAAAGGGTCGTTCCACGACGCGGTGGAATACATCGAGAGCCTCAACTTCACCGAACCGAAGTTTGTGTTCGTCATCATGGTAGTCGCCGCCACGCGTCCGGTCATCAGACTGGCGGAGACCCTCATTACCCTGGTGGCGCGGTTGATTCCGGCGCGCGAAAGCGTGGCCTTTTACATCGCGGCGTTGTTCCTTGGACCGCTGCTGGGGTCGTTCATCACCGAGCCTGCGGCGATGACGCTGTTGGCGCTCCTGCTCAAGCGCCGCTATTTCGATTGTGGCATCAGCCTCAAGCTCGCCTACGCCACGCTAGGGTTGCTGTTCGTCAACGTGTCCATCGGCGGCACCCTAACGCATTTTGCCGCACCGCCCGTGCTCATGGTTGCGGGCAAATGGAATTGGGACATGGCGTTCATGTTCCAAACCTTCGGTTGGCGGGCCGCGACGGCGTGCAGTGTTTCCACCGTCATCGTGGCCGCGATCTTCTGGAAAGAACTCAACGGGGTGGAAGTCCAGAGGGACCTGAGCGGTCGCATCCCCCTCTGGCTGACGGGCTTGCACGTGGCGTTCCTCGCGCTGGTTGTGGCCTTTGCTCATCACCCGGACATCTTCTTCGGCATCTTCGTGCTATTCCTGGGGTTGGCCACGGCCACGCGGGAGTATCAGGAGGCGTTCAAACTGCGCGAAGGCCTGCTGGTTGGCTTCTTCCTGGCGGGCTTGGTCACGCTCGGCTCCCTGCAGGCTTACTGGCTCAAGCCGCTCATCCAAAGCCTCGGCGGCAACGCCCTCTTCGTTGGTGCAACCGCCTTGACGGCCATCACCGACAACGCGGCGCTCACGTATCTCGGATCACTGGTGGACGGCATTTCGGACGAGCTGAAATACGCGTTGGTGGCAGGCGCGGTCGCGGGCGGCGGTCTGACGGTGATTGCTAATGCGCCGAACCCGGCGGGCGTCGGCATCCTGCGAGAAGCGAAAGCGTTCGAAGACGAGGGCATCAGCCCACTGGGCCTGTTCCTCGGAGCGTTGCCGCCCACGGCTGTGGCGATGGTCTTTTTCTGGCTACTGCACTGAGGCGATCACCGCAGGGCATCTGGTCGGTTCCACTGCGGTCAGAGCTGTCGCAGGCCGTACGCCCCTTCTCTGCGAGCCCGACGCGACCGGCCTGGGGGCGGTTACCAGGCCGGCTGCACGAACGGCGGAGCTTTCGTGCGCGAGCCTACTTATCCTGTGTCTGCGTAAAATGCGCGTGCGAGAGCTGCCAGCGTCCGTCCTTCTTAACCCAAAGACGGGAGAACCGGAAGGTGCCTTGAACCTTCCGCCCGTTCTCCGTGAACTTCCGGAAAGCAAAGCCATGAACCAAAGCGGTGTCACCATAGACGCGCAAGTCCACGATGTCGTTAGTGATGGCCTCCATTTTGAGCGTGCCCAGCCGGATGGCTTCCAGGCGATGAGATCTGTTGCGCAAGTCGCCGCGGTAAGTGATTAGGCTGTAATCATCCGCCCAGATGCGTTTGAGAGCCTCGCCGTCACCCCTGAGCAGGGCCTGCACACGTTGTTGTTCGGCCTGGCGAACCTCCTTCTCGATCTGGGGGTCGTTGGCTTGTTCCTTGCCCGCTGCCAGCATGACCGCCAAGCAGCCACAGGCCAGAGTTGCGATCGCCGTTAGCACACTGCGCTTCGTCATAATACCAGTCCTTTCGCTGGTCTGCGCCAGAGCCGGAGCTGCCGCGGGTGCCCACGCGAGGTTACGGCGCCGGACTTGGTCGCAGAAGATGGGAAATACTCTAGGCCGACGTGCGCGATAGGTCAAACTGTCAAACCGCTTTAGCCGATGACCGCAACTCACCCTTCGCTTCATCCCACCTGGTCTTGAAGCCTCCGAATCTGGCGGCATCTTCTGCAATCACTTTGATGTCGCACCTCGCTTAACACGTCGCCCGCGCCAAAGACACTCCGCTTCGCCGCCGTCACCTCAGACCGGGTTCGACTGTTGATCACGGAAGCTCGAACCAGCCCGTCCATCTGGGAACTGGAGGTTCACTAGCTCGCCGCGGCGTTCGCTTTGCGGACGATCTCGGCTGCGATGTGCCCGAGCGGCAACACCTTCTGCGCCGCGCCCATGCGGATGGCTTCTCTGGGCATCCCGAAAACAACACAAGTCTCCTCATTCTGGGCGATGGTGGTCGCGCCGGCCTGGCGCAACACCAGCATGCCCCGCGCGCCGTCGGCTCCCATGCCGGTCAGGAGCACGACCTGCGAGTGGGGGCCGGCGCCCGCCTTTGCGGCGGAGTCAAAAAGGATATCCACGGCGGGACGCTGGTGATGCACCTGCGGACCTTCGTTCAACTCAGCCACATAGCGACCCGCCATCCAGCGGACGCACAGGTGCTGTCCGCCGGGCGCCACGAGGGCCAGCCCCGCCTTGATCTCATCGCCATGCTGGGCCTCGCGAACTTCCATCTCGCAAAGCTCGTTCAGGCGGTTGGCGAACGCGCGGGAGAAATAGGCGGGGATGTGCTGAACGATGCAAATGCCAGGAAGGTTCCCTGGCAGAGCCCGGAGCACCTCCTTGAGCGCCTCTGTGCCACCGGTGGATGCGCCCATCAAGATCAGCTCGCGCGGTCCGGGAGCCCGCCGCAAAGGTGGCACGGCGGGCGCGACCTGCGGTTGCGCCACCCCGGGTTCAACGCGCCGGACCTCTGCTGAGGCATGCCGCGCCTCGGTGGAGGCTTGCCGAACCTCGGTTGGGGCAGGCTGTGGAGGTGTCGGGGAGGAAGGCCGGACCCTGGCCTGGGCCGCGCCCCTGATTTTCTCGGCCAGGCGGTTGCCGTCTTCGTAGGCGGAAAACGCACTGCCCGGCTTTCCGAGCACCTCCACAGCTCCAGCTTGGAGCGCCTCGAGCGCCTTGGATGAGCCGGGCCCGGTGAGCGAGCTGAACACCACCACGGGCATGGGGCGGTGTTTCATGATGAGCCGAAGGAACGTCAGGCCATCCATCCGGGGCATCTCCAAGTCGAGGGTCATCACGTCGGGGTTGAGTGCCAGAAGCTTGTCACGGGCGATGTAGGGGTCGGGCGCGGTACCGACCACTTCAATTCCCGGAACGGACGCCAGGCTGGTGGTGATGATCTTGCGCACGAGCGCCGAATCATCGACGACCAGAACACGGATGGGACGCTCGGTGGCCATACGTCAAAGCTTGATCTTCAGAAGTTGCTGCTCGGCGTCCAACCGCTCGGTGGAGTCGATCATAAGGGTGGCGATGTCCTCCTCGCCCAGGTGCAGCATCTCCAGTGCCTCTGAGTGGCCGCGCAACGCAAAGGCGTGGTGTCCATAGCCATGCCCGAGGAAATGGGCAATCGTGTTCGCTAGACAGGCGTTTGCGGCCAATCCCTGGTGCACTCCCGCGTCGCAAGGTTGGTGATGATGCCGGACGGCAGCCACCAGGTTCTCCGAAAACTCCCATTTTTGAAGCAGGCTCCCTCCTACTTCGGCGTGGTCAAATCCAAACATCTCCTTCTCCGCTTCCAGGAACGACTGTTGGCGCACCTCGATCTGCTCGATCAGGCGTGTGTATTGGCTGGCGAGCATTTCTGACAGCGCCATTTTGCCCACGTCGTGCAGGAGGCCGGCGGTGAACGCCAGATTGCGATCTTCGCCGGTCCGATCCGCGATGGCCGTGCCCACGACGGCGGTGACCACGGAGTGTCTCCACAGCTCCCCAGGGTCGATCCCGTAACCGGATTGAGGGGAGGACAAGGCGGTCTCGCAGCAAATCCGCGTCACCAGCCTGTAAATCTGCTGGTAACCCAGCCGCGTCACGGCCTCGTCCAGGTTGTCCACCTTCTGGCTGGTGGCAAAACAGGCGCTGTTGCAGAGACGCAGGAGTTGCGCGGTGAGGGACGGATCGTATTTCAGCAAGCGCACTACGTCTCCGCTGTCGGCGTCGGGATCCCCCAGCAAGTGCAACAGGCGTGGCAGGATACGCACGGCGGGCGAAAGAAGTTGAATCTTCTCCAGGAGGGTTTCTAGCGGTTGCATAGGATTGTCTCCTGTGTTTGGCCCGAGACTTTGAGGCGCACTTCGCCGGTGGCGACGTTCAAATACATGGTCCGGTTGACGAACCCACCCACTTCCTGGGCTTGTATCGTCAGGCGATACTGGCGTAGGAGGTCGCTCAAGGCATCGTAGTTCCGTTTTCCTATGTTGAAATACCCTTTGGCATCCATGAGTTGGGCGCCACCGGCCACACACACTTGCAGGCGTCCCCTGGCTGCCCGCATCTCCTCTACCCCGCGCAACAACGCGGGAAGGCCCGTATCCACAAACATGGCGGGCCGCGCGGCAGCCTTCTCCGGAGAGATGGTGGAGTCCGGCAACATCAGGTGCAGTAACCCGCCCACCGCGGCGACCGGATCGTAAACCGACACCCCCAGACAGGAGCCCAGAGAGTAGGTGGTCAGGATCACGCTAGGGTTGTTGGCCACCGCGAACTCGGCAACCCCGATGACGACCCTTCGCTCAAACCCCGTAAAAACTGGTGAGGGCATGCGGCGAGAGCTACAGCTTCTGGTAAATGCTCGGACGCAGACAGCGCAGGGGAACGGAAAGACCGATCAGACTCTCAGAGTGCCCCACCAACAAATAGCCCTGCGGCGCCAGGAACTGACTCAACCGTTTCACCAGTTGCTCCTGCGTGGGGCGATCGAAGTAAATCATGACATTACGACAAAAAATGACCTGGAAGGGCTCGCGGAACGAGTAAGCCCCGAGCAGGTTAAGCTGATGAAATGCAACACGTTCGCTTAAGTAGTTCTTAATCCGATAATATCCTTCCGACGCTCCTTCTCCACGCTGAAAGTACTTCCGAAGCCACTCCCTGGGCAGTCCTTCCACCTGGTCGTCGCGATAGATCCCGGCCCGCGCCTTGTCCAACACCTTGGTGGAGATGTCCGTGGCCATGACCTTCCAATCCCAGCCGGCCGAAAAAGGATACGCCTCCTCCAGGCAGAAGGCGATACTGAAGGGCTCCTCGCCACTCGAGCACGCGGCGCTCCAGATGCGGATGGTCTTCCCGTTCTTGCCAAGCAGCGCCGGCACGGCGTTCTGAGTGAGAAAGTCGAAGTGATCCCGCTCCCGCAGGAAGCTGGTGAAATTGGTCGTCAGGGCGTCCACTACCATGCTGATTTCCTCCTCATCAGTCTGGTGCCGAAGGAATTGGCAATATTCCGACAGGCTCGTAAACCCATGCTTGCGCATCCGCTTGCCCAGCCGGGCGCGGATCAACTGCTCCTTGCCCTCGTTGAGCCGGATGCGCGAGCGCTCGTAAATTAGATCGATGATGAACTGGATATCCTCACGATCATCCACTGTGGCATGCATGGTTTTCTGGTTCAATCGCCGTGTCGCAACACCATTCTACGCCAACCGGTGCCGCGTCAGCCCTTATGCTATCGGCAGAACTCGGTCGCGACTTGACCCCGAATCAGAAACGCTCGACCAGCTTGTTGATCAAGAAGCTGCTCTCCCGCATGGCCTGCTCGCTGAACGGGCCGAACCAGTCCGCCACACGTTTGAACTGGTCGCAGAACGCCTCTTTGTCGCCCGAACGCAGCATTTCGTCGTGGGCGGCCAGAGAGCCAATGAATTCCCGGAGAAGAGCCCGCCTCTCGGGCGAGGCGAAAATAATCTCCGCGTAGAGGCGCGCATCCTGGGCAAAAAAGCGCCCCACCATCCCAAGCTCGAGCCGGTAGATGGGGCTGGATAGCTCCAGGCTCCGTGTCAGACTCACGTTCTTCTGGCATAGGAATCGGCCAAATGCGAACGAGGCGAAGTGGCGCAACGCCTGGATGATGCCCATCATCCGGTCATGTTCCGCGGCGTCAATGGAGAGGACCACGTTACCCCAATTGACGAACTGGTCCACCAGCCATTGACAGGCCTCGGGAGAGCGTCCGGGCGTGGCCGCCATAATCTGTTTGTCCATCGTGGGGACCGTGGAACCAAAGAGGGGGTGGAAGCCCATAACCGGGCCGGAGTGCGCGGCAAGCATGGCCGCCAAAGGGACTTGTTTGACGCTGGTGATGTCGGCCAGCAGGCAGCCGGAGGGCAGGCTTGGGCCCAGTTTCAAGATCACTTCCGGAGTGCGGTCTATCGGGACGCAGATCAACGCCAGGTCAATCCCCTCGCAGAGGTCCGCCACGCGAGCCCAGTCGTTTATCTCCAGGATACGAACCTCATAACCAGCCTGGGTGAACCAACGACAGAAGAAGCGGCCCATGTTGCCATCCCCGCCGACGATGAGGACCCTCGCCCCCGGCCGCACACCCAAGCCCTCGCGATGCGCAACCTGCCGCACCCGGGATTGGCGCAGGATACAACGGTAGAGTTCCTCCACGTGATCGGGGTCCAACCCCACGCGGCGCGCCTGCTCGCGGCGTTTCGAGACGAGGTTTTCCTCACGCGCCGGGTGATAAACCGGGAGGCGCAGGGAATGCTTGAGCGCGGTCACTTGCTGAACCTTGGCGTAGCGCCGCGCGAGCAATTCCACGAGTCGCTCGTCGATGGCGTCAATGTCGGCGCGCAAGGCGGCCAGGGTCACTTCCTTGGAGCCGCCCACTCCGGTTCCAACAGGCGCTCGAGAGTCGCCTGTCTCGCTGTTCTTCATGCCCATTTCGATGCCTGACGGGGTCGTTGTTCGTAGCGGGCCAGGCATGTGAGATCATGAATGGCGCGGCCGGAGATCTTTCTACGCCAAGGGCTGCGGGCCGCAAGGTGAAAGAACGCCCCGCATGAGAAAAGGCGCGTTTGACCCTTCTGTCCGGGTCTCCGGTCAGGACATCCTCGGACGTCCGCTGCGGGGATCGAAACGCCGGCGTAAGGATCGAAGCTCATGACGACACAACCTGCGACAGTCTTCGTGGTCGATGACAACGCCGCCGTGCGCAGTTCACTCGTGGAACTGCTGACCTCGGTATCGCTGCCGGTCGAAGCGTTCGCATCGAGCGCGGAGT